>Ga0180301_10003003_pt1 | contig 13198 bp, 10 predicted proteins | sample GuaBasSediGuay16_FD_121797 | JGI IMG/M metagenome (GOLD analysis project Ga0180301, IMG submission 121797) | Subseafloor sediment microbial communities from Guaymas Basin, Gulf of California, Mexico - Guay16, Core 4569-2, 12-15 cm | ecosystem: Environmental > Aquatic > Marine > Hydrothermal...
ATTTAAAGATCACTCTCCGAATGACAAATTGCCATCGCCTCGTTTGGTAGAGGCGGAGTTGGTGACTCCAGGTCACCTATCCGCCGACATGGCTGGGAACGTAGAACGAATTCGCAGTCTTACCAATCCAACTTCTGAAAACAAAGAGGAAGCCCCTCTGCCGAGCCTTAAAGCGGCTGAGGGATTTATTGCCACTGTAAAAGAGTTAGTCGACAAAGGACGTGAACTGGCTGCCAGAGAAGGACTATAGCAACGCCTTTATTATTGAAATATAAAAGGGGACCATTTTCCTTAAGGATAGCAGCAATGTAACAAAAAGATCAGGCAGAAAGCATTTCTCTGGCATGTGCAAGGGTCTTTTCGGATATAGTTCTGCCTCCAAGAAGTCTGGCAATCTCATTGATACGACCTTCCCTGTCTAACAGGGTAATAAGGGATCGGGTTCTGCCTTTACTCACCTTTTTTTCTACCAGGAAATGCTTCTCTCCGCAGGAGGCTATCTGAGGGAGATGAGTAATTCCTAAGATCTGATGGTAATTGGCAAGTGATCGTAACTTTTCACCAACAACCGCAGCCGTGGCGCCTCCAATACCAGCATCAATCTCATCAAAGACAAGGGTTTCTACCAAGCCAGATCGAGCCAGAATAGTCTTTAGCGCAAGCATAATCCTGGATAGTTCCCCTCCTGAGGCGATCTTTGTTAATGGTCTTAAATCTTCACCCACATTTGGCGATATCATGAACTCCACGGTATCCATTCCGTCAGCGGTAAGGGTAGAATCAATCAAATCTGTTGAAATCTTATCGCCACCTGATTTGTTGGAGATAAATTTTATTTGAAATCTCGTTCCAGCCATATCTAATAAATGCAACTCCTCTTCAACCTTTTTTTCAAATTTTTTTGCTATCTCATGTCTTTTTAAAGAAAGTCTGGCGGCCTGTTTCAATAAATATTCCCCCTTCTCCTCATTCTGGGTCTCAAGCCTCCTTAGATCCTCCCTTTTTTGCGTTAATTGATACTCCTTTTGGCTAAGCTCCTCTTTCAAAGATAATATACTTTCAATGGAAGAGCCGTATTTCTTTTTTAATCGCCTGATAAGCTGCAATCTCTCTTCAACCTCTTCCAGCCTTTTTGGATCAAGCTTTAGATGAGAATAAAAATCCCGCAACTCTAAAGCCACATCCTCCAGCTGAGCCTGGGCAGACTCCAATTGCTTCTTAAAATGTTCCAGACGATGGTCAATAGTAACGCCCTTATCCATATCTTTGGTGAGCACGCTCAAGATAGATAACACAGATTCATCTTTTTCATAAAGGGCCTGATAGCTATGAAAAGCTATATCAATTAACCTCTCAACATGTATAAGTCGGCTCTTTTCAGCCTCAAGCTCGATGTCCTCACCTGGAACAAGTTGTGCCTCTTCGATCTCCTTTATCTGAAATTGGGTAAGCTCTCGCCTTTCGGTTTCCTGTTTTAAATGGGCTTTCAGGCTTTCTGTTTTTTCCCTGAGAGAGTAATAATCATGGTAAAGCTCATTGAGCGCAATCCTGTCTTTCGTCAGGCCACCAAAATCATCCAGAATAAAGAGGTGACTATCAGGCTTGAGCAGTATCTGGTGCTCATTCTGCCCGGAGACACTTATCAGATGAGGTCCAAGTTTAGCGATCATCTGGAGCGTAGCCAGAGCGCCATTGATCCATACTTTACTTTTTCCATGCTTGGATATAGTCCGTTTTATCAGCAGCTCACCATTAAAAGGTATGTCCATTTCCCTTAAAAGACTTGAAAGAGGAGACTGTAAAGGCAGGTGAAAAAGCGCCTCAACTACTGCCTTATTAGCGCCGGTTCGTATAAGATCAGGAGATGCCCGCCCCCCTAAAATCAGATTAGCAGCATTAATAATAATTGATTTTCCCGCACCGGTCTCTCCGGAGAGGATATTCAACCCCCCGGAAAAGCTGACCGATAAAGAATCTATAATGGCAAAATCAGTAATGATAAGTTGATCAAGCATAAATCAGATTTGTCCCCACGTAACCCTGATTACCTCTTGATATGTCGTCTCGCCATCGAGCATCTTTTTAACAGCATTTTCCCTGAGCGTGACCATGCCCTCATTGCAGGCAGCCTGCCTGATCATATCGGCGCTTCCTCCCTGCGCAATAATATCTTTTATTTGCTCTGTAACGGATAAAACCTCAAAAATGCCAACCCTCCCCAAATAGCCAGTTCCCCGGCACTTTATACAGCCATTACCCCTTTTTAACCTGATCATCCCTGTCCTGTCTGTCTTAATACCCATAGCCATAAGATTGTCGGCGCTCATTTCAAAGCTCTCGCTACAGTAAGGGCATATCTTTCGCAAAAGGCGCTGAGACAAAACGCCGGTCAAGGTAGCATGTATAAGAAACCTGGGAACACCTATATCCACCAGGCGGGTAACAGCCAAAGGGGCATCGTTTGTATGGAGGGTGGACAGCACCAGGTGCCCTGTCAAAGTTGCCTGAATTGCATTCTGGGCGGTCTCCAGATCTCTCATCTCTCCGATCATGATTATATCAGGGTCCTGCCGCAATATATTCCTCAAAATGTTCGCAAATGTTATGTCTGCGCTTGGTTGCACTGCTATCTGGTTGAAATCTTCGTGAACCATCTCAATAGGATCTTCCACAGTGGTAATGTTTTTTTCCTCGGTAGATAAATATCTTAGCGTAGAATAAAGTGTTGTAGATTTTCCACTACCGGTGGGGCCACATACCAGAACAAGACCGTGGGGAAAATTAATAAACTGCTGGTAACGCACTAGATCCATTGATGTCATTCCGAGCTGGCCTACGTCCTGGAAGAGAATATCCGGGTCGAGTATCCTCATAACGGTCTTCTCACCAAAGGCTGTGGGGATAGTTGAGACTCGAATCTCTGCCTCATCCCCCTGGCCCCTGTCAATCTTTATCCTGCCATCCTGCGGACGTCTTTTTTCTGCCATGTCAAGGCGAGAAAGGGCCTTAATCCTTGAGATTATAGCCCCATGAACAGTTTTTGGTAACTTATATATGGAATGTAGAACTCCATCGATCCTTAGTCTCACCAAACTGGTATCCCTCTTTGGTTCAATATGAATATCGCTTGCCCTTTGATCAAAGGCATAGTTAAAGAGGTGGTCAACAGCATTTACAATGTGTCTATCATCTGATGGAAGATCTTTTACCTCCCGAAGCCTTACATACTGTTCCAGGTTACCGAGGTCAACAGAGGGATAAGAAAACTGCTCCTCGGCTGCGGCAATGGATTTTCTAAAGCCATAAAATTCATTTATGAGTTTTATAATATCGGATTTGCTTGAAACGACCGGTTTGACCTGGAGTTGACTCACCCTACTTATATCTTCCATGACCTCAAGATTATGGGGATTTGGTGTAGCTACAGTAAGCCAACTATCTTTAACGGCTATAGGCAAAACGAGGTGCTTCATGGCAAATGATCGAGGGATGATTGTTGTTACCAGTTTTAGATCAAGTTCAAGCGGATCTATCTTTTTATACTCTATTTTCCACTCCTCTGCCAGGGCCTGAAAGATAGTTTCCTCATCGAGTTCTCTGGTTGGATCATCTTTACGATCGAGCTTTAAAAAACAAATAATGTCAATGATAGTTACAGGGTTAATTATTCTCGAAGAAGAGACCCCTGATGCATCCTTGATTACCTGAAGTTTTTCTAACTTCTTTTGGAGGGTATCCTTTTTGTTGAAGATCTCCTGCCTTTGTTCCTTTGATATAAAGCCCTTCTTTAAAAGGATACGACAAATATTTTCCGCTGACAAATGAGACATAGGGTTTTTTGTCATAACGCTACGAGCCTCTTATAATAAGTTATCATTTCCTGCACTCCCAATCAAAACCTTTTTGTCTGTATATTCCTTTTCGCAAAGAGAGCCTGGGCTAAAACCAAATCTTCAAGCGTATCTATCCCCATAACCTCATTTTCCTCCTCAACAAGACTGAAGCCAATCTTACGTCCATGGTTGCTCATCAACTCAACCAGATCAGTAATAAAATACTCCTCGACAACAGTCATTTTACCATCCCTTTCTTTTTCTACCTGATGAGGTCTCTTCTTTAATTTCTTCAGGTAGGTAAGCAAGACCGATCTCCTGGCTGCATATATGCCTGAGTTAAAAACCTTAAAACGACGTTGCATCTCCAATGGATACTCCTTCCAATATTTCCACTCAGTGATCCTTTGGACCTTTTCATTTTCTATCTCTATAATGCCGTATTGAGCTCTATCCTCTGGTGTAAAGCCTAAGACAACAAAATCTTGCTCTTTAAGATGGCGTATAAGTGTCTGATATGTAGTCTCCATTACAAACGGGATATCCCCCATAGTTATGATACAATATTCTTGATCTGTGCGCTCCAAAAATTCCTGGGCTGCAATAAGAGCTCCCCCTGTTCCATTGGGGAGGGGTTGATCGCAGTAACAAACACCAAGATTACGGGTCATCTTTATAATTTCTTCTTTTTTGTGGTGTATCACCAAAGTCTTTGGCCCTTTTGGAAGATTCGTCACAATTTCAAAAATGATAGGGTATTCTCCTTCAAAGGGATTTGATCCAGGTATTAATGGAAGCAATGTTTTGTTACCGGAAAAACCCTTCATTCTGCTTCCATAGCCAGCGGCAAATATAATAGAAGCAGCATATACTTCTTTCATCATTGATTCTATGTTCTCCTTTAAAGAAGCAGTTAAGTTACCAGTTACGTTTTATTTACCTAATCTCAGATGATTAAGAAAGTAAAATATATTTAATCCTTAAGAGTCTTGACATGTATCTTTGGACAGATCATTATTTATATCAAGAGCAAAAACATGGTTAATCAATTTGAGATTTTAGAAAAAAAGCTTTTCGAATTCCCTGTTGATCTCTTTATTAAGAGGTCAGCTCAAGACCTTGCAACAGAAATAGCTCACAAAAGATACAGAGGGATTGTCTTAGGAGCAAGTGGCGGTATAGACAGTCTGGTTACAACGGCACTCTGTCTTAAGGCTATGGAAAAAAGAGATAAATGGAAAGTGGTTGCTCTCCAGATGAACGATTCAAGGATTAGAGGGGAATTATACAATACTGAAATGTACAGGTCACTCGGCGCTGATTTTATGCAAACTGATATTACCACCGAAGCCATTGGTATAGAAACGAACCTCGGAATGCCACCGCGTTGGTTTACGGAGTTTTTGATGAAGCTGGTACTTCGATGGATGCCGACAAGAGTTAGGAGGTGGCTAATATTAGGTGTCATTTCTACTAAAGCTCCTAAGTGGGTACTCATCCACTACCAGCGTCTAATCCTTTTACATCGCTTGCGGATCGTCAGACTCAAGGAATATGCCAGCCGCAATGGTCTTATGATTGTTATCTGTAGCAACCTGACAGAATCATCGCTGGGCTATTTTGTGGAAAAGGGTGTTGATGATGACCAAATGGGTGATTATGCTCCTCTATCCGCCTTATATAAGACACAAGTGATACAAGCGGCACAGTTCATGAGCCTTCCTGAGAACGTAATACATCAGAGACCTTCACCTGGTTTCGGGGGAATTTATGACGAGGAAATTATTGGCCCATATGAGCTGGTAGATCTGGTCCTGGTAGGGCTACAACTTGGCTACTCAGATGTTGAAATTACCAAAGCCATAAATGCTCATGCTTCCAAATCGAAGAAGAAAGCTCCCTTCATGAGAAAAAATCCCTTTGACATCAACTATGTTCGATTTATAAGACAGTTGGAAACATTAAATCATCAAAAAAGGCATTCTGAAAGCCGAGAAGATAAAAATTTTTAAATGAAAGCATCTTAATGCTTGCTCCCAGTGGTTTTACTTGCCTGCTCTATAATGATATTGTAATATAAAATTAAGGGCGGTTTCAATCAATTAAGGTCGCATATGAACACACCATCATCTTCATCCCACAAAGAAGTGCAGGGTGAGCTTATGCTTGGTCTTCCCTACCACTGTTTTGTCCTTTTGGAGAACCTCAGCGAATGTATTTTCACCATTGACCTAAAAAAAGAAATCAATTCATTCAATCATGCTGCCGAGACCATAACCGGTTTTAAACGGCAGGAGGCAATTGGCCAGCACTGCTTTGATATCTTTCGCACCAATATTTGTGCAAAAAGATGTGTTATGGATCAAAGCCTAGCCAATGGGGCACCACAACAAGACATACCAGCCTTTATTATTAACAGGGCAGGAGATCAAATACCAATTAGCATCAGCACCTCTTTTTTAAGGGATGAAAAAAATAACATCATTGGGCTCTTTGGAATCTTTCGGGATCTCTCAGAGCTGGAAAGATTGAGAAGACAGATTACCCGGACTTTTGGTCATGAGGATATTATCGGAAAAGATCCCAAAATGCGGGAGATCCTCGCATTTTTGCCTGATATTGCAGAAAGCGACAGCGCCGTCCTGATCGAAGGCCCTACCGGATCAGGCAAGGAATTATTTGCCCGCGCAATCCATTACCTCAGTTCGCGGCAAAAAGGGCCATTTATTGCCATCAACTGTGGGGCCCTGCCTGATAGCCTGCTTGAATCAGAAATCTTTGGATACAAAAAAGGCGCCTTCACAGGAGCCGAAAGAGATAAACCGGGCCGCTTTCTCCTGGCAGACAAGGGAACCCTGTTTCTGGATGAGATCTGTAACATATCTACATCCTTTCAGAAGGACATGCTAAGAGTCCTTGAAGATGGGGAATTTACTCCGCTTGGAGATACAAAACCACTAAAGACCGATTGCAGGATTATAGCTTCAACTAATCGCGACCTAAAAGCCATGATAAAGGAGGGGACATTCCGGGAGGACCTTTATTATCGAATCAATGTTGTCAAGATCAGCCTGCCGCCTCTAAGAGAAAGAAGTGGGGATATCCCTCTTCTGATTGAGAATTTTATACATAAATATAATCTGCTGAAGGGAAGAGCTATGCGCGGTGTTACCAATGAAGCCCTCTCATATTTGATAGCCTACCCTTTCCCGGGCAATGTCCGCGAACTGGAAAACATCATTGAATACGCATTCATCCTCTGTAAAGATGACTATATAGGAATAGAACATCTTCCTATGGATGTGAGAGACTGGTACAAAACCCAGAATCATCCCTCGTTCATCTCGGCAACCCTGGCTACTGAGGAGGAGGAAAAAATTCGCCAGATTTTAAATAAACATAGAGGCAATCGCCTTACAACGGCCCGCGAACTGGGTATCAGCCGTAGCACTCTATGGCGAAAGATGAATAAATATGGGCTATCTTAACGCCTGGATAAAACATTTCATGAAACAGTTGCATTGCTGAAACATTTTCCACCCCAAGGACTTCTACCCCCTTTCATCCCTCTTTACTTAACTGCTCGATTTTACTTACCAATTTATTATATTCCGGTGTTTTTATTAGTGGCACATGAATTGCTTTAATTTATAGCGCAAGAAGGTATAGATGAAAATTGCAATTCCCATATTCAAAGACAGGGTAGCTCCTCATTTCGGCTCTTCTTCAGAGGTCCTGCTGGTGGAGATCAGGAGCGGGTCTGTGCATCAGGAAGCCAAATGGGACGTGGGTGGACAAGGTCCACTGGAGATGGCGCGCCGCTTGCTGGATCTCGGCGTGGACAAAATTATCTGCGGAGGAATAGATCGGTTTTATAGGGAATGGCTGATTAACAAAGGGGTCAGTGTGGATGATAATAGAAAGGGAAAGGCCAGTGAGATTATTCAAAAGATGTTGAGAGACAAAAAAATGTTTTCACCTTTAAAGAAAGGGGGTAATTGAAATATGGAAGCATTAAATACATTTCATAAAATGATGGCCTCAATGGCATCTCAGGGAGGCACGTTGCTCTCACATAATCCAAAGGTACAACATCTTTTCTTAAAAAGGGCTGAAAATGCAGCCTATGACTATATTATTAAAGAAAATGAGCATAAAAGACCGATGATAGTTCAAAAGGAAAAGATGCAGATTATGCTCAATCTGGCAGAGACAACCTTCAAAAGAATAAGAGAGGGTTTATACTCTAAAAATGTTATCAAGCAAGGCATAAATGTTTTTGTCCAGAATATGCTCTTTTCTCCAACCGGAAAAACAAAAGAGATTATAGATAATTTCAAGGCAAAATATGGACGGAAACCACCGGGCTTTCTGGTTATCGGCCCAACAAAGAAGTGCAACCTCCATTGTAAGGGATGTTATGCCTCATCCGATTCTAACAAAGCAGAGACCATCCCTTTCCCCATATTAGACAGGATAATAACGGAGAAGACTGAACTATGGGGTTCCCACTACACGACATGGGTAGGCGGGGAACCAACTGTTTATAAAAGTGATGGTATGGATATTCTCGATATTGCAGAGCGTCATATGGATAATATGTTTTTGATGTATACAAATGGCACACTTATTGACAAGGATATGGCAAAAAGGATGGCTGATCTGGGAAATGTTGTCCCTCAGCTATCTGTTGAGGGGTTTGAAAAGGAGACAGATGAAAGGCGGGGCAAGGGGGTATTTAAAAAGGTCCTGAAGGCATTTGAAAACATGAGGGAGGCCGGCGTCCCCTTTGGAATTGCAGTTACTCCGATGAGACACAATTATGAACTGTTAACCAGTGAGGAATTTATAGATTTCTTTTTTAACAAACAGAAGGTCACCCTTGCCTGGGTATTTCAGTATATGCCCATAGGGAGAGGATATAATTTAGATCTGATGCTTACCCCTGAACAAAGACTCAGGCTTTTAGACCGGGAAAGGGAAATCCTTTGGAAGAAAAAATTATTCTATGTAGACTTCTGGAATAGTGGACCGATAGGTTCTGGGTGTATTGCAGCAGGAAGACAGGATGGTTACCTTTACATTGATTGGAATGGTTCGGTCATGCCATGCCCTTACTATCAATTTTCACCTGTTAATATTTTTGATGTTTATAAAAATGGCGGAAATCTGAATGAAATCTATGACCAACCCTTTTTTGAGGAAATCAGGAGATGGCAGGATGAGTATGCCTATGAAAGAGTAGGTGATGAAACAGGGAATTGGCTTCGCCCTTGCCCAATCCGGGATCATCATAGCATAGCTATGGAGGCAATTACAAAATACAAGCCTGAACCAGAAGATGAAGCAACAGAGAAGTGGTTACATGATGAGAAGCTACATGAGGGATTGTATAAGTTTGACGATCGTTTAACAGAACTTTTAGATCCGTACTGGGAGAAGATCTATCTAAGGGAAGAAAAGATCCCTTATGATCCAATGCTTCCTTTTACTTCTTCAGAGATGCCCGAGTTTAAGTTCCGCTTTGGCGGATGATTGAACTCACATATTCTTTTGCATCGATACTGACCTGGAATTTCTTAAGGATATTGTAAAAATCAAGTTGATGTCTTTAGCGCCAAAAGATCAGGGTAAAAATGGTAAAAAATGAGAGCCTCCTGTGCGAATTAGTGGAATAAGATTTTGGAAGTAAGAATATATATAATAAACTGATGAACTATTGAATGGCCGTGAAAGTACTCTTAATAAAACCCCGGAGTGATGCCATTGGATTTACAGATATGGTGTTAGGAGAACCCCTGGGCCTGGAGATGGTAGCTGGAGCCTTAAGGGATCATGATGTGCGCATCTTAGACCTTCGCCTTCTTAATGATCTTCCCTCTGTCCTATCTTCTTTCAAGCCCGATCTATGCGGTATAAGTTGCTCCTATACCATAGATACCTATCCTGCTCTGAGTATCGCTCAAAAAATAAAAAAATTTATCCCTAATGTTTTCGTATTCATAGGGGGACATCATGCCTCATTGAACCCAGGAGACTTCGCAACAAATGCGGTAGATGCTGTGGTAATAGGAGAGGGGGAGCAGACATCCAGAGAGCTTGTGGAAGGCTTTGAGAAAAAAGGTGATTTAAAGCGCATCTCCGGGCTTGTCTTAAATGGGGGAAACGGTCAGATACACACGCCAACTCGACCACTCGTAAAGGATCTTGATTCCCTCCCCTTCCCTCAAAGAAATAAAAAAGCAAAAGATGGTTATCATCTCGGATTCCAAAGTCCCTTTGCCATGCTGGAAACATCAAGAGGATGCATTTATCGATGCGCCTTTTGTAGTGTATGGCAATTTTACAGAAGGAGATACAGAGAAAAAAGCCCTGAAAGGGTAATAGAGGAATTAAAGGGGATAAAAAAGCCGTATATCTTTTTTGTAGATGATAATTTTTTAGTAGATGTCCCGAGGGCAAAAAAGATAGCCAATATGATAAAGGATGAGGGAATAAAAAAGACCTATACCTTTCAGGCCAGAAGCGACACTATTGCTAAGCATCCTGAAACCATAAGGCTTTGGAAAGACATTGGATTAAAGGGTGTATTTATAGGGTTTGAAAAGATCGATGATGAGGGATTAAGGTCAATTCACAAAAATAACAAGGCAGAAAACAATGAAAAGGCGCTTAAGCTCTTAAAGGATTTAAATTTAGTTATTTACGCTGCCTTTATTATAGACCCAGATTATGGTCGAGAAGATTTTCAGAAGCTCAAAGAATATATAACCAGCCATAAGATAAAGAACCCAAGCTTTTCAATACTTACTCCACTGCCTGGCACTGAATTATTTTACAAATTAAGGGACAAAATTCTAACTGAGGATTGCAATCTTTATGATATTGCCCATGCGGTGTTACCAACCAAGCTTCCTCTTCAGGATTTTTATGAGGAGTTTTGTTCCCTCTACTGGCTTCCATACTCCAAGTATCAACTTATATTGGAGGGTTTTGGGGCGTGGCTCAGGCGAAGATTTTCGCTCCCCACTCTTTTTACCATGATGTTCTCTGCAAAAAGGCTGGCCGATCCAAAATCTTATCTTATTGCCCATAACAATCTAAACAATCATCAACTGCCACCCTCCCCTACTGCCTTACAAAATATTTCTGTTAGTTGAAATAGGCATGTAACTCAGGTTGTTGTCCGGCTTCCCCCGATTTATCGGCGGATTCAACGTTCACGGTTGACAGGTATGCGATACGCCATATCTCGCGCAGCGCAGGCGCTCGCGCCGCGTGTTTAATTAACAATCTGTGCTTCTATTTTTTGACACTATAAGGCTTGATAAGTCCTCTGGGGTAAAATCCAATTTAGAAAATATCTTATTCTCTAACTCATATGTTTTGGATTCAAGAGCAATTATCCGCTTAATTGTATTTTTATCCGAACCTTTGAAACTATAGCGTTTCTGTAAGTCGGCAAACCTCTCCGGCAGAGTCACAACTCTGGTGTGCATCACCCTCTTATCTGAATAATTAATAATCTCCTCTTCAGATATCGGCAGGGAGTTTCGTCCCTCTTGCAGCTTGATATGCTCAGCCACTATTTCACCAATCCGCTTAAACCCATGTTTGTGAAGAAGTTCTTTACCGGTTTCGGCATGATCCTGGCGTGTTGTTATACCTTCCATCTTTGTTATATCATGCAGAAGGGCTGCCGCTTCAATCTCTGGAATGATAAGATGCTCACCATGCGAATTGAGTTTTTCAGCCAGGAAAACTGCAACCTTGCAAACCATCTCACTGTGCTGAATAATGTGATCAGGCACATGATATCTTTTTAACAATGTATAGCACTGCTCAACAGATGGGATTTTATCTCTCAGCGCTGAATTCATAATCTGCTCCCGTCTCGGTTAAATAAGGACATTCATAGTATAATAGTTTATTTTTTAGAAATCCTGTAAACCCTATTAGATAATTTGGAAGGGGATTAAAAATATTTCCAAAGATATTGGTTACCTAACGCCACGTTACACGGCGAAGCTTTATCTCACAGGATAAATATTTAGCATCAAGTCTTTTATTTAACATTTTATAATTTTAAGGTTAGAATGTATATGAAATTCGTGAGCGTTCAGTGCTCAGTCCGCAACATGCGGAACATCAGCCTCCGGATTGGAGAGCAACATAAAGAAAATTAACATCCAATAGATCACGGCGTTGATAACAATGAAAAATCGTTATTATGATCTTAATTCCTATCTTAGAAACATCTTCGGCTGCAGGGTGCAAAAGATATCTCTGGATGCAGGGTTGACCTGCCCGAATAGAGATGGGAGCATCTCAACAGGTGGATGCATATATTGTAATTCGAGGGGAAGTGGAACAGGCGCCTTTAAAAAGGGCATATCCATTACAGAACAGATAGTGAAAGGCAAAGAATTCCTGAGCAAGAGATATAATGCAAAGAAGTTTATTGCCTATTTTCAGTCTTTTTCAAACACATATGGGCCCTATGAGAAATTAAAAGGCATCTATGAAGAGGCGCTCGCAATAGATGATATTGTTGGGTTGTCTATAGGCACGAGGCCGGATTGTATTGATGAATCTATGCTTACCCTCCTTGAAGGCTACACAAAGGACTACCTTGTCTGGATCGAATATGGAATCCAGTCCATTCATGAGAGGACGCTCAAATTTATAAACAGGGGCCATGACTTCAAGTGCTTTAAAAGAGCGGTGGATGCAACTAGGAATAGGGGGATTAAGATCTGCACACATGTGATACTTGGTCTTCCTTTTGAAGATAGGGCTGATATGCTTGCCACCGCAGAGGCTATAGCAGGGATGAAAATTGATGGAATCAAGATCCATCTGCTCTATGTTATTAAAGGGACAGGGATGGAGAAATTATACCTGGAAGGGAAATATAGATGTCTGGGCCAGGAAGAATATGTTAATCTTGTATGTGATTTCCTGGAACTCCTTCCCCCTGATATGGTTATTCAGAGGCTTACTGGAGACCCCCATCCAGAAGAGTTGGTTGCCCCTGAATGGTCGTTAAAGAAAAATGAAACTCTTTTACGTATAAGGCAGACCCTCATCGATAGAGACTCATGGCAGGGGATACGATTGAAGAATGTAGGTATTTAGTGATTGCAAATTACGAATTTTGAATTAGGGATTGGACATAGTATAGGCGGCAGGGAATAGGGTAAGATGAGCTGTATACTGCTTACTTGCAAAAAACTTATAAATAATATCGAAATTGCAATATTTGCCAGGGAAGTCGCGCCAGCACAGGCAGGGCAGGCTTTAGGCGCTTATGATTTTACATAGAGATATTTATCTTTAGCCTTCGTTTGTCTAAAAATATATCG
>Ga0180301_10003004_pt1 | contig 13198 bp, 11 predicted proteins | sample GuaBasSediGuay16_FD_121797 | JGI IMG/M metagenome (GOLD analysis project Ga0180301, IMG submission 121797) | Subseafloor sediment microbial communities from Guaymas Basin, Gulf of California, Mexico - Guay16, Core 4569-2, 12-15 cm | ecosystem: Environmental > Aquatic > Marine > Hydrothermal...
TATAATCCATTTTAGTAACCCTCATAGCTATTAGATAATCATATACTATACTATGTATCACTATTATAATAAGAATTGATAGAAGTAATATGCTACTCCCCCATATCCTAGGTGCTTAGCCCTAGTATTCCAATTATATATAGTGAATTAACATTAGTCATTGTTGGACCCGTTATCACAAGTGAATTTATCTTCTTTAAAGCATTATATGCATCATGTCTATGTAGAGCCTCCTCTACATCAATACCTGCGTTTAAAAGTTTATTGAGAGAATAGCTATCAACAAGACCTCCTGCTGCATCAGTAGGTCCATCAGTCCCATCTGTATCAATAGCTAATACAGCTGTACCATGTAGACCAGCTATTTTACGTGAAGTAGATAATGCGAATTCTTGATTAGGACCTCCCATACCATGTTCTCCATGTATTGTAACTGTTGTCTCACCGCCAGCAATTAATATAACTGGTTTATTAAATGGTCTATTGAAACGATATATTTCCTGAATAATTGATCCTATTGCTAAGGCAGTATCCTTTGCTTCTCCTTCAAGTGTTGTGGTTAATATATAAGCTCGATAGCCTCTTCTTAAAGCTTCTTCATAAATAGTTTTACATGCTATCTCATTACTAGCAATAATTACATTGTATACCCTATTTGGTAGCTCCTTCAATGTTTCTTCAGCTTCTCCCTTAAGCCCTTTACTAATATATTTCCTAATACTCATGGGCACCTTGTTCCACAAACCGTAATTTTTCAAGATCCTATATGCATCAATGAAGCTAGATGTATCGGCTGACGTAGGTCCTGAGGCGATATCTTCAACCCTGTCTCCAACAACATCAGATACAATTAATGATAGTATTATGCCTTTACAATGTTTTACAATACCGCCTCCCTTTATCCTAGATATGTGTTTTCTAACAATATTGATTTCATGAATACTTGCCCCACTCTTTATAAGAAGATCATTTGTTTTAATGAGATCATCCAGACTTATATTGTCCGCTGGATATTCAAGTAATGCAGAACCTCCACCGCTGATTAAGACTATTAAGAGATCATTTTCATATACTTTTTTCAATAATTCAAAAGCTTCAACGCCAGCTTTTAAACTATTGTTATCAGGTATGGGATGCCCTGCCTCTATAATCCTAATATTTTCTAAGGGAATACTATATCCATATTTTGTTACAACTAATCCATCCTCTATAAGATCTCCTAAAATTTCTTCAATAGCTTTAGCCATACTACAAGAAGCTTTACCAAGACCAAGAACATATATTTTACCATGTACATGTAAAGTTTTATCCACAAATTTGATCGACTTGTTATCTCTACTAATTACTCTCTTGACAGCCTTATACGGATCGACAGCTTCTAAACCCTTCAGTAGCAAGTCTAGTAATAACTCCTTAACCTCAATATCTCCATAACTTAATAATTGTTCCTTATTTAAGATCCTTGCCAAAAATAATCACCGAGCTTGTTCTAGGATTGGAATTATTATATACTATAGCATGGTGTATATTATTTCGGAAACCTTAATAATCTTTTTAGCGGATAAGCATCTGTATCAATTATTTATACACTATATTGGATTTCCTAGCAAATAATTTAAAAACCTATGACGCATCGAATGCATTTATAGTAACATGGAGGATATCGATGCCCTATGGTACAGGCCTACAAATACTCCCATATGTTCCGTAAAGCGCTAGGCATGTATGATGCTATGGAAAAACGTGTTTTTGAGACAGACGATATTGTAAGGAGACTGGCTGTTTTATCTAGTAACCGTGTTTTTATAAACAACTACCCAATAAGTAATCCAGCAGCTGTCTTCAATCCAGCTATCATTGTTGAGGGGGATTATGCAAAAATCTATGCCCGTATAATTGTTGGATACTTTCTATACGTATCAGCTATTGTAGAAATAAATGTGCCACTCGATGACATATACACTGGTAATGCAAATATTAATCACTATTCAGCACAGACAGTGATTAATCCTTCAATAAGGTACGATATTTGGGGCACAGAAGATCCGAGAGCTTATTCTATTGATGGCAAATATCTCATGACCTATACTGGACGGACAGTAAACTACTTTAATCCTGCTATACGGGTAGAACGTACATTACCAGTTACTGCAGTAAGATATCGCAGTAAAAGATGGGTAAATGAATGGAAGAAAATACATATATATAAACTTCCAATGGAGCTTCATGAACATGTTATTAGCGATAAAGACGCTTTCTTAGTAAAACATAATGGAGTATACTATTTATTCCATAGACCACATATGGATGATGAATCATTCTATCTAATAATTAGTAAGATTGATAATGACAAGGATTTGCTAAGTATAGACGTTGAATATCCTAAGGAAATAATTGTTAAGGATACAGTTGAAGTACTAAGACCATCAAAGTTCGAACAGAAGGTTGGCTGGGCTACTCCTCCAATCATTGTGGGGAAAGATAAAATTATTGCTTTCGTCCATGCAGTTGACACAGAAATAGAGGCATACAGAATGTTTGCATTAGAACTTGAATTGAAGAAGGATGAAGTAGTTGTAACAGCCGTTACGCCATCATATATTATGGAGCCTAAACATCCATATGAAATATTTGGCGATAGACCATATACTATATTTCCATGCGGATTATGGAGGGTCGACGACACATACTTAATAAGTTATGGAGCAGGTGACTACATGGTTGGGATTGGGGAATTAGATCTATCTGCACTTCATGGACTACTTGACAAAGGAAGAATATATTAAGCCATATTATTTTTAGATAATCCCTCTGGGATCACTTAAAATAGAATGAAAGATGCTGAGAACATGCAGTCTCGAAATAGGAAAGATATTTAAGACTCCTCTTTTTGCTTTATCTTTTCAAGTGCTTCATAATCAATTATTGAGATCTCAGTTTTCTTATCAAATAGATATATAGAATATGGATCAAAGCCTATGAATACTTGATCGCCTATTTTAAGAGGCTCCTTTATATCGGCAACGCCTTTTAGATTAATACCATTTATATCTAGTAGTACGTATTGCCTATCACCTGCTGTCTCACTTACAACAACAATGCCTTTAATTGTAATGTCTCTCCCAGTAAACAGATCCTTCTTTTTAGATACTCTAAGTTCGCCAGGCCTTATTCCTACATATACTTCTTTCCCTGCATATGATTGAAGCATCCTGGATAAGTCTTTAGGTAATAATATTTCAAAACCTGATTTTACAATAGCTATTTGTTCTCCTTTTGACTCTAGACTCGCATCAAACAAATTCATAGGAGGAGCTCCTATAAATCCTGCTACAAATTTATTCCGAGGCCTTGAATAAACTTCCCATGGATCTCCTACTTGTTGTAGCTTACCCTCATTTATTATAGCAATGCGATCGGCCATAGCCATTGCCTCGGCCTGGTCGTGAGTTACATATATTGCTGTAACTCCTAGTTCTTTCTGAAGCTTCTTAAGAAATGCACGTGCCATAATACGTAGTTTTGCATCCAAATTACTTAATGGCTCATCAAATAAGAATACCTTTGGATTACGTACTAAAGCTCTTGCTAGTGCAACACGTTGTTGCTGGCCACCGCTTAATTGCCTAGGATAGCGGTCAAGTAAATCTTCTATCTGGAGCTTACGTGCTACTTCACGAACTCTTTTATCTATTTCATGTTTAGGTAATTTTCTAACTTTAAGAGGAAATGCTATATTATCGTATACCTTCATATGTGGATATAATGCATAGTTTTGGAAAACCATAGCAACATCTCGATCCTTTGGAAGAACAAATACGTTTTCCTCTGGACACGCAACTAGCTTATCCCCAATATAGATCTTTCCACTTGTCGGTATCTCTAGACCTGCTATAAGCCTTAATAACGTTGTTTTACCACTACCACTCGGCCCTAATAAGATCATGAATTCTCCATCTTTTACTTCTAAATTAACGTTATCAACAGCTCTTACTTTACCCTCAAATATTTTGGTAAGATTTTTTAAAACAACTTTAGCCAAATAGGGTTCTTCCCCCTCCTAGTATCTAAACATTACCTAACCAAATAACAATATTTTTACCTTTCGATTATTCAGTAAATATTACATTCAAATCCCATAGTAGCTATAAGATCTAGAAAACAGTCCGATTAGTGCCTATAAAGCGCCTTATGCAATGCTATTTATAAGTGATCTAATAAAAACATCTATAGTCTATTCCGAAATAGTATACGTGCGCAGAAATAATTAAAAGGAAATAATAAGGAATAGATTTTTCTTCAGCATGTATTTTGTGGAGGATTCTCCATATATGATTGTGTATATTTCTCAAGGAAAATATTATAGAGTCTAAACATGATTAGTGAAACACAACGGGTGACCTCGGACTTGGGAATAGCTATTGAAGCCAGAAATTTAAAGAAAATATATCATACGAAGAAACGTAAGGGATTATTCAGGTCAGAGACTGAACTAGTTGAAGCTCTCCGTGGTGTATCATTCAAGGTTAGGCATGGAGAAGTTGTTGGATTACTTGGTCCTAATGGAGCTGGCAAAACAACGACTGTAAAGATCTTGGCTACTTTATTAATTCCTGATGAAGGAGAAGCATTTGTTGAGGGATATAGTGTTGTTCGAGAAGCAGTAGAAGTTAGGAAACGTATTGGATTACTGCTTACAGTTGAGAAAGGATTTTATGGCAAGCTTACTGGACGTGAAAATCTCGAATACTTTGGTGCATTATATGGACTTAGTGGTAGAGAGCTTAGAGAAAGAATTGATTATCTCATGAGACTTTTGGAACTAGATAAGCTTGGAGCTGTTGATAAGCTTTATGAAGAGTATAGTCTTGGTATGAAAGCTAGACTAGGTCTTGCAAGAGCATTGCTTAAGGATCCACCTGTCTTATTATTAGATGAACCAACATTAGGACTCGATCCACCAAGTGCACGTAAGATACGTGGACTCGTAAGAGAATTAGCTAAGCAGGGTAAGGCAATACTGTATACTACTCATAATATGTTTGAGGCAGAGATTGTATGCGATCGAATACTACTGATCAATAAAGGAGTCATTGTCGTTGAAGGCACTCCTCAAGAACTAAAAGCTAAGCTACCGAAACTACGTACTATCAATATATTATTGAGAAATGGTAGTCCAGAAGCCCTAAAGAAGATAGTCTTGGGAGCGGGCTTTAAGCCAAGTGTAGAAGTCACACCTGAAGGCTTATTACAAGTTAAAGTTAATGTCCAGAATCCTGAGGAAGTCTTAGGAGATCTTGTTAAGGCGATTGTTGGAAAGGGATATGATATTGTTACATTGAGAATAAGTGAGCCTACACTTGAAGATGTATTTATATACTTCTCTCAAGCCGGTGATCAATAAATGTCTATTAAGGATATTATTGCTGCAGAATTTAGATTTGTATATGCCGATGTATTTAGGAGAAAAGCAGTCTTATTCATGTTTATAGTATACCCATATATGCTTACAGCATTTATACTACTAATAGGCTATTCAATGGGATCTGCTTCAGTATTTGTGGAGCGTGTAGGAATCGATCCAGCTATTTTCTTTATTGTAGCTGGATTTACACTTATGGCTATACTTGGAGTAGGAGACGATCTATTGTGGAGGCCGTTATTTGATGAATGGATGGGTACATTGCCGTATGTATTGGCCAGCCCTGTATCTAGAATAGGGCATTACTTAGCAATACCTATACCTAGGCTTATAATAGTTCTTATAAGTGGTTCTACAAGCGTAGTGCCAGTACTGGTATGCTATTACGGTTTACAAGGTCTCTATGAAGGACTAGCTATTATTATCATGACTGGAATAGCTGCATTGATGTTCGTAACTCTTGTAATGACTATTATGGGCATAGTTTATGGAATGGGCGGCGAGAACTGGAGGATAATCAATGTATTGAGGCCATTATTCCTTATACTCGTTGGAGCATATTATCCAAGATATCTCATGCCATTGGCCGGACGAATAGCTAGCTGGATTATACCCTCTAGCCATGTCATAGAAGCAATACATAGAATGATCGCGGGATTAGTAGGCGGGCCTATAGACATTTTTATGCTCTTGGGTATAGCTACTGCTTTATTCATACTTTATGCACCTCCCGGTGTTAAGAGTATAGTTTACTGGGAGAAGTCAAAGATGAAGGAAGGTGTTAGTGTATGATGGAGGCTGTAAAAGCTGTATTCAAGGCATACTTTACTACTGAGCTGGTCAGAAGCAGGGGCTTAGTATTTGGCTTAATGAATATGGTATTATGGATCCTACTATTCATGGCCCCAATTATATTGTTTAGGCCGTCTAATTTAGATCCATCTATAACATCGGCATACGCATTTGCAGCAGTACTGGTATTCATGTCATACTCAATGGCTACATGGGATTGGGCATGGGAGCTTAGATGGCTTATGACGAGAGGATTACTAGAGTATATTATTGCTAGTGGCAGAAGTATATTCATACTCTATGTAGGTATATTACCAGTATCGTTTATGTGGACGGCCCTTGCATTGACACTAGTATACGGATTATTATCATTATTAGCAGCGCCACCAGCTATAATAATAAATGATCCATACGTGATGGCTATAGGATTCACTCTCTTTATAATAGTATTATTTGCCCATGCATTAATACTTGGAGGGACAACAATATCGGTAGGCACAAGCGGCCCTGTCATGGAGTTCATAAGCTGGCTCATGCCTATAGCTACTGGTGGACTAGTACCACTAAGAAACATGCCAGTAATCATACAGAAAATAGCTATTTGCACACCATATAGTTATCCAGCCGAGCTCATAAGATACTCGATATTGGGAGTAGAGCCTATTCTATCACTACAGGAAACAATATTGTATGGATCAATGTTCGCTATGGTCTATATCATGGCAGCTATGATATACTTTAGAATGCAACTTAAGAAATTATTGAAAGAAGGTCCAAAGACTGTAGGAATGTATTAGTGAAATACCATATTATACCATATTTACTCTTATTTGTCCCCAAATTAGATCTGTAATTTGTTTAATACCTAACCTCAAAGCTTGTAACGGTGAGGAATAATCCCTAATTTATGACCTTACACGGCATCTTTATAGATGATACGGGTAATAACAATAGAATTGTATGTCGTTAAATACATGACTTGGGATCATAAGAGGGGTATGGTTATGAGGAATCTTGTCATGGATCTTAGTGGTAGAGATCTTATCTCTACACTGGACTGGAGTGTTGAAGAACTGGAGATTGCTCTTAGACTAGCTGAGGAGCTTAAGTGGAGGTATCATTCCTTCGGCCTTGCTGAGATACCGAGAATACTTGATCGTAAGGTATTCTTCATGTTATTCTATGCACCATCGACAAGGACTAGGGCTGCATTTGAAGCTGCTATGACAATGCTTGGTGGTCATGCAGCTTATGTTGAGGCTAAGACTACAAGACTTGGTATTGGAGAAAAGGGTGTTGGTGAGGCAGCTAAGGATGTAGCTGTAATGTATGAACGATATGGACACGGTATTGGTATACGTATACTTGATAAAGCCATAGACTATGTCTATGGCCGTGGTAATGAAGTAATACAGATCTATGCTAAGCATGCACGTGTACCAGTTATTAACATGGCCGATGACAAGTTCCATCCAACACAGGGACTAGCTGATTTATATACCTTTAGGGAAAGATTCGGCAAGATACAGGGTAAGAAATATGCTGTAATGTGGGCTTATAGTCCAGAGATACGTGGTAGGTGTAGTGTTCAGGAAGACATTATATTATTTACACGCTTCGGCGTAGACGTTGTTGTAGCGTATCCACCAGGATTTGACCTCGATCCAAAGCTTATGGAGATTGCTAAGAAGAATGCAAAGGAAAGTGGAGGGAGTCTGGAATTTACTAATGATTTTAAAGAAGCTCTTGAAGGAGCTCATGCCGTATTTCCTAGAAACTGGGCATCCCCGAAACTCGTTGAGTTAGGCTATAGTAAGTTTGCTGAAGAAGAGCTCAAGATATACGAGAAATACCGTAATTGGAAAGTTACACGTGAAGTATTTGACTTAATGGATAAACATGGAGTACTTATGCATGTACTACCGATCTTCCGTGGATACGAAGCAGATGATGACGTCGTAGACGATCCAAAGAGATCAATAATATATGAACAAGCAGAGAATGGTCTATGGACTAAGGCAGCAGTACTAGCATTAACACTTTATGGGGTCAAGTAGTCTTATTAAATACATCTCTTTTTCAACATTTATATCCTAAAACTAATTATGATGTTCAAACAGCTCAATAAAGACTATTACATACCGTCATTAATAGCAGGTATTATCTAAAACATTCAATATATACTAATTGAATCTCTACAAAGAAATTAGTGAAAATAAACCACATGTTTCAGACTATACTTCTATTAATTTACTCCTCTTTCTGAACAAGTCCAGATACTCCACAGTGTATACATGGATCTCAAATGGATCACTTATACCGTTTCTCCATAATTCAGTCAAGATCTTTTCCCTCGGCACATCGGTAATAATTAATATATCAATATCACTCGACAGTATATAATTTCCTTCAGCAACAGATCCAAACAAATATATCTTTGCATAGGGATCAATTTTCTTAACAATTTTCTTAATCTTAGCTAAATATTTATCTAAATTTTTAAAGACTTCTCTTCTTTTCGCTGCATATTTAAGGATCAATTCTCTTGATTTCATCTACGATCTCCTCTATTGCTTTCATTATTCTTCTTAATTCGTTTTCAGTGAATTCCTTAGGAATATATCTTGATGTGATATAGGCATCTTCTAATAATGACAATTCAACCTCATATTTATCTAGTAACGAGTTTAATTTACCAGATTGATTCTTCTTCAAATCTATAAATAGCCTAATTAAGGATCTAACACCATGGATCCTTGGAAAATCAACACCATTCTTTAAAAGTACTGCTTTAAGAAACAATTGAAGATATTGTTCTAGACTAAAAGCTGCAAGATCAAATAAAGCATTATCTAGCTGAAACAAAGCAGTCTTATAGAATCCTTCAGCTCTTTTCAAGAGTATTCGATATTCATCAATCTTCAAGATTAGACCTCTTACAAATTATTCCTAACCTATATATATTATTAATAGGTTTTTAATATAATATAGGATTGTCTATGAACAAGAAGGATTATTGTGTTCAGTGAGGGCGACATTCTTCACCATAGGTCTGAGAGAGGAGATATCTCATCATCAATAACTGCTTTATATTATGGCGAATATAAAGATTTTTGACGAGAAGAGTCTTTCTTAAATCGGATACTGGTATAGTTCGGTTATTGTTGAATTATAATTGTCTAAAATGCTTATTTATAAAGTATGTTAACTTGATCTTGTATAAGATCTTTCATGATATAGTTTATAATCTAGTTCTTGTCGTATAAAATCTTAGTAATTAAATGTATAATTAGGTGTATAAGTTATGGCTGATCTGCCATGGTACGTAGGCTATTTCTCTGGTAAGCACTGGCTACGCAATATTGACTATAGTATAGATGATATATTTAAGGTACTAGAGGCTGCAAGAGATCTAAAGAGGAAGTTCCACATAGGTGTTGAAACTCCTTATCTAAAGGGTAAGACGCTTTATCTTATCTTCTATAATAAGAGTCTACGTACAAGAAATAGTTTCCAAACAGGAATATATCAGCTTGGAGGCCAAGGAATATTCATAAGCCCTGACCAAGTATATGCACCAACACTACCAGAGGACATGGTTCCTTATCAGACTGAGGCTATACGTGATGTAGCCCGTGTATTAAGCCGTTATGGTGATGGTATAGCTGTACGTATTTATGGTAAGCCTGCTAAATGGATTATTGGCCGTGGACACCGTATTATTGAAGAATTTGCAAAGTGGAGTAGTGTACCAGTACTTAATATGGAGGATGACCTATACCATCCATTCCAGGCACTAGCTGATGCTCAAGTAGCATTAGAAGCTCTTGGATGGCCAAAGGATTTACGTGGTAAGAAATTTGTTGTAAGCTATGCATATAGCGGTGGACTAAAGCCATTAGCTGTACCACAAAGTGTAGCATTGATAGCTGCAATACTCGGTGCAGATGTCTACATAGCTCATCCACCGGGCTTTGAATTACTCGATCCTATTATCAACCAGGTTAAACAGTATACTGAGCACTGGGGAGCAGAGTTTAAGATAACTCATGACATGGACGAAGCATTTGAGGGCGCAACATTCGTCTACCCAAAGGCATGGAGTCCAAAGGCATTCTTCCCACCATTCAGTAGTGATGGCAAGGTCCATGAGGCAGAAGCTAAGGAGTATCAGGACAAGTTCAAGGACTGGATAGTCACTATGGAGCGTCTCGAAAAGGCTGGTAAACCATTCTACATGCACTGCGGACCAGCTGATCGTGGGCAAGAGGTTACTGATGAAGTACTAGATAGTTATGAGAAGAGCCTCTATTTCGAGGAAGCCGAGAACCGTCTTCATGTACAGAAAGCCGTTATGGCAATGACTATGGCACGTGTTGTTAGATAATCTCCTTTAATTTATAACTCTTTTCTTTCTATTCCCAAGATGTATTTATGAAAAAAGATATATCGCTATTTCATATTAAGACTTCTTGGAACATAAATAATGATGTTATGATTAAAATCAAGCCATGGTAAATAAGCTCCATCATTTACATAGTGTAAATACAATAAGAGCATCCTAGAACCAATTTATGAGCCACAACTGTATTCTCATGGTTATACTTATGCTTTTGATCGTGATATAGCTTAGATAAGCAATAATAAATAGGTAGCAAGCCCATACATTGGGATAAGTGATTAAAATGAAAAATATGGGTTTTTCCATACTATCCATATTGTTCTTGTTATTAATCTGCTTATTCTACATGGACCCTGTAACCTTTACTAATATTACATCGAATATAGTTGATCGTGAGGATATAGTCTATGTAGCTGTTGTTATCCATATGAATCAGTTGCTGGAGAATATAAGAGAGATAAATATCTATGGTAGAAATGCCTACATAGTATTCTATCCAGAGTCAATACTTGTCCACGAGATCCCTGGTTTTAAGCTTACAATAGACATTACTGGCCCAACCCTACATTCACTAATGGCTAGTGCGCCAGAAATTATAGAGAATATTAGGAAGGGAGTAGAGAAGGGATCTATAGAGATCCTTGGTGTCACGTATGGTCAGATCCCTATACAGTATCTTCCATGGACTGATGTTGTAAAGCATATTGAGTATGAAAATAAATTGATCAGGGAACTCTTCAATACTAGTCCAAGGGGGATTTGGCAAGAGGATCGACAGTGGACACCTGATCTAATAGAGCTTATTGATAAACTGGGTTTTGAATATACATTAATAGATGATAATGTCTTCTGGAGAGGAAATCCTGATATCGATCCATATGAGGTCTATTATCCACATATAGCACGCGATGAAGATGGGCACGAGATCGTGGTATACCATATATCTGAGTATATGAGATACCATTTCCGTGACCCTAGATCCATTGATGATATTAAGGAATATTTATGGGATGTATTATTGGCTACGAAGGATAAGCCTATACCACCTATTGTAGTCTATGGTGACGATGCTGAGTTTGGTCTTAGTTCTGAGGTAATTTCTTCACTAGCTAATGTGAGTTGGATAAGATTTGTAACACTATCGGAATATCTAGATATGTATCGTGATAAGTTGACTCATGCGAACTATAATGTAATCGGGGCTTATCGTGAATATGAGGAGATGTTCAGTAGGGACTGGTATAGATGGTATGATAGTTCTATAGCCTATAGTCTCCAGAAAGTATTTAATGATACTAGAAAAGAGATCCTATTGCTAGAAAATATCTTAGGAGATAATGAGGAACTTAAATGGATTCTAGATTATGCATGGACAACATTATTACTGGCTGAATGGCAATATGGACCGTTTTATAATACATGGATTAACTCGAATTTATACTGGACAATAGATTCATACCTAGTATCAAGAGTGACGAGAGACTGGTATAATGGGCTCCATGGACATAGAGTATATAGTTTTGAAAAAAGAATATACTATGCCTATATTTCTAGCTCGTCTGCAATAGTATTTGATCCAAACACGATTACGTTAAGATTATTCGTAGACTATATTGGTAAGAAAATTTATTCACCATTAAGGGTTTTTGAAGGTAGTGATTGGTGGAGTTATAGTGAACCAGGATTTATGGTATTTTATGTAACTGGTTCTCCAGAGGTAGAGGAAATAGATCATGGATATATGATCCATTACGTCGGGAATAGATATATAACTATAGAATTAACTGATCAGAGATTATATGTAGACTTAGATGGATACAAGGCACTAATTAGAGTCTCACCTGGAGGATTCAATAACTACTTATATACATATCCATTTAACATATCCTATAGATACAATGGATACAATTTAATTGTTATGGATTCACTGCATAATATCCTAAATCTATCCGGTATAACATATCTAGAGCATGTATCTATTGAACCGTGGTATCTAAAGGCTAATGTAGAAGGCAATATCACTATTAAATTATCTATAGAGAAACCACCAATATACACTACTCCAAATGATACAACTCTGCAGTCTACAAGCGTAATAACTCCATATGACAATAGAACATTAGAGGAGGCTCTAGGATATCGGGATTGGGTATCTCTATTAATACTTATAGTGTTAATTGGAGGCCTTGGAGCAACAATACTATTTATTAAGATAAGAAGGGGCTTTAGACCTTGAAAATTACTTCTAATGCCTTACTCCATCCTATGGGTCCTCTACGATCAACTATGATAAGGTTCTCATTGTCTATAAGCCCATATTTAATAGGATCTATTCTAGGGCCAAGTATAACTGGTATATCAACAGCCTTAAGCATTGGAACATCTATTGGGCTATCACCTATACCAATAAATATTACTTCACCATATAGTCTTCTATACAATTCTATAATCTTATTTGTAGCAACCCCTTTATCATGATCTCCTGTTATAGTATATAGGAGGCCTCCGCCCGTTACAACACGTAATCCACGTGCTTTGATCCGCTCAATAAACTCATTTACCTTGTGACGATTAAGTGGATA
>Ga0180301_10003005_pt1 | contig 13196 bp, 12 predicted proteins | sample GuaBasSediGuay16_FD_121797 | JGI IMG/M metagenome (GOLD analysis project Ga0180301, IMG submission 121797) | Subseafloor sediment microbial communities from Guaymas Basin, Gulf of California, Mexico - Guay16, Core 4569-2, 12-15 cm | ecosystem: Environmental > Aquatic > Marine > Hydrothermal...
CAGTGGACCACGGGTTCTCCGAATATTTACATGTTCACAGGCTCAGGGTTTACCGTTCAAGATCGTTTTTCTCTTTTCGTGCCTTCTGCATTTGAATCTATAAACTGTTACGGCCTTTCTCTGCCAATTTCCACTTCAGCGGTGTCGGACCAGGTGCTTTCGTTTGGCGGATCTGCCCTGTCCGCTGCGGTTACCCAATATGAATATAATCCTCTGGGCAATATAGTCCGGTCCAGGAATCTGGACACCGGTATGGGCTTGTTGTTCAGTCTATATATCAGTTCACCCGGTCCTTTTCTGTATACAATATAACCTGAAACGTCAGATCCTGTTTCTTCCCGCCAGAATAGTTTAACTCCATCGGCAGACCGAACGGCAACCAGGCCCACAGGTGCCGGCGGAGGGCTGAGATCTCTTGGCTGAACCATGGCTTCATGCGTACAGGGTCCCTCAATCTCGGTGCCATGATAGGGCAGAACGGCTGCCACCCTGTATTTATAACCGGCCCTCTTTTTTGCCTGGGGATCGAGATAGCCTGTGGAATCCACTAAGCCATGGAGACTCTTCCATTTATCCGTCCCTGTCCTGGCACGGTAGATCCTGAATAGAAGTTCTCTATCTACGGACGTGCCATCCGTCCACTTAGAAGGTGCCTGCCAGGAAAGATAAATTCCGTCTACGGTCAGCTGAGCCGTTAATCCCCGAGGCGCGGATGGCGGAACGTGCCAGGCCAGAGAGACCTGATTGGACGTGTCGCTGACATTCAGCCAGCCCTTTACAGTATAGACTTTATATATATATTGCATGCCGGAACGAAGGGTTCGGTCTTCATAGACCATCTTCCTTGCCTTTTCCGGTTCTGCCTCAAAGGGGATATCAATAGGCTGCCCAAAAGGAGGAGGACACCCCTCGCAATATTCCTCAAGAGGGATTTCCGCCTTTAACAGCCTGAAGCCCTTGATCCTGACAAGTGGGCTGCCGTCCCTGTTTCTTACGGGAACACTCCATTTCAGCTCAACGCCGTCCGGGATAATCTTATAGCTCAAGTCCTTGATAGCCTTTGGCCGGAGGGTACCGGGAGGGACAGGAGGTGCCTTGCGTCCACAGGACGCTATTAAAATACAAAAGGCAAAAATAATTAACCTTTTACAGGAAAAAATATGGAGGATATTATTCATGGGTCGGCATTTTTCATTTACCAGCTCTCATTATCTTTTTCTCTGCTTTTGTCAGGGCCTCGGCTACTCGCTCAGGTGCTGTGCCTCCCGGGCAGCGCCTGATTTCCACAGAGCCCTCTATTGATAATACCTCGAATATATCCTCATCGATGAGAGGAGAAAAGGCCTTCAGGTCTTCAAGACTCAGATCAGTAAGCTCCTTGCCCTGGGAAATACAATGTGAGACTGCCTTGCCGACCACTGAATGGGCCTGTCTGAAAGGCATTCCTTTCTTCACAAGGTAATCAGCAAGGTCCGTGGCGGTGAGAAAGCCCTGTGTCACGATCCGGGAGATATGCTCTTTCCTTGGGACCAGTTTGGCCACCAGGGCAGCCATTATCTCCACTGAGGCACATACAGTATCAACTGTGTCGAAAAGCGCCTCCTTGTCTTCCTGGAGGTCCCTGTTGTAGGCAAGCGGAAGGCCCTTGATAACAGTGAGAAGAGATATCAGGTGGCCATAGACCCTGCCGGCCTTTCCGCGGACCAACTCGGGCACATCAGGATTCTTTTTCTGGGGCATGATGCTTGAGCCGGTACAGAAGCCGTCAGGCAGATCCACAAAGCCGAACTCTGCAGAGGTCCACAGAATCAGTTCTTCAGACATCCTGCTCAAATGGGCCATTATAATGCCTGCCGCTGCCAGGAACTCAACAATAAAGTCCCGGTCGCTTACGGCATCCAGGCTGTTAGCAGTAATACCCTGGAAACCCAACTCCTCGGCCACATATTCCCTGTCTATCGGGAAACCGGTTCCGGCCAGGGCCGCACTTCCAAGGGGACAAATATTTACTCTCTTTCTGCAGTCTTGGAGCCTGTCCCTGTCGCGGCTGAACATTTCGAAATAGGCGAGCATGTGATGCGGCCAGAGAATGGGCTGTGCTCTCTGGAGATGGGTGTAGCCCGGGAGTATCAGGTCCTGGTGGGTCCTTGCCTGGTGCAGGAGCGCTTTCTGCAGCAATGAAAGGAGTCTATCCAGGCGATCGATTTCTTCCCTCAGGTAGAGTCTGATATCTGCAGCAACCTGATCATTACGGCTTCTGGCAGTGTGGAGCCTTTTCCCGGCCTCTCCGATGCGCTTGACCAGGGCCTGTTCGATATTCATGTGTACATCCTCAAGCTCTGGGCTCCAGTTAAATTTTCCTGACGCTATTTCTTCTTCTATCTCGACCAGGCCATTAACAATTTCCTCTGCATCTTTATCCGAGATAATCCCCTGTCTTGCCAGCATGCGGGCATGGACCTTGCTGCCTGCTATGTCCTGACGATACAGCCTGTGGTCATAGTGGACAGAGGCTGAAAATTCCTCCAGCATTTTTTCTGTGGCCTCCTGGAATCTACCGCCCCAGGGTTTTTCCAATGCCTTCTTATCTTCATTCATTCTTGTGTGTCGTTTCCCCCATGGGATACGAGCCCAGCCATTCCAGAAAGGTGCAACCTTTTTTGATGGCCTTGATTCCATCCTGCACGGTCGGGTCTTCTATATGGCCTGCAATATCTACATAGAACAGGTACCTCCAGGGCTCGTTCTTTACCGGCCTGGACTGTATCTTGGTGAGGTTTATCCCAAGTTTTGCCAGGGGCTCCAGCAACTTGAACAGAGAACCCGGACGATCCTCAAGGCTTAAGAGCAGGGAGGTCTTGTCTTTCCCGCTTGGCTTGGGACATTTATGCCCGAGGACCAGAAACCGCGTGGTATTTCCTGCAAAATCCTCTATGTGTCTGGCAACAGTTTGAAGGTTGTATGTGCGGGCCGCCAGGGGACTGGCAATGGCCGCCACGGAGGAATCAACCGCTGCCCAGCGGGCCGCCTGGGCAGTGCTGACCACTTCTTCTGTCGGGACCGCCCGCAAGTTACGTTGCAGCCATCCCCTGCACTGGGCCAAGGCATGGGGATGGGAAAGAATGCGGCGGATACTGTCTGTTCTGCCGCTCTGATTGATGAGGTCGTGGGAGATGGGTAGATAGACTTCCCCGCATACCTTGACCTTGAAGTCGCAAAGCCCGTCCAGGGTCAGGGCTACAGTCCCTTCTACCGAATTTTCTACTGGTACCACCCCATAGTCAATACGCTCACGTTCTACCTCTTCAAATACCTCGGTTATGTTCCATAGGGGAACAAACTCAGGGGCATGGCCGAATAACCTGGCCGCGGCCATGTGGGTAAAGGTTGTCTCGGGGCCGAGATATCCCAGCCTGGCAGGCCGCTGTGCGTTCCTGCAGGCAGATATGATCTCTCCGAAGATGACCCTCAGGCTTTCAGGGGAAAATTTTTCGGCATTTTGTCTCAGAATGTGTTGAATGACTTCCCGTTCGCGAGACAGATCAAGAGGCTGCCGGGAGGATTCAGCCTTAGTCCGTCCGATTTCCTCTGCCACCTCCAGGCGTTCCTGGAGCAGGCGTACAAGCTTTGCGTCTATTTTATCAATCCGTTGCCTGAGGCGTTTGAGTTTTTGATACTGGCTGTTATCCATTATTTGCATGGGCCGATTATTTCCCTGATAGCAATTAGTTCATGCCGGATTTCTTTGAGCAATTCACTGGTCCTGTCTCCGGAATCCTTTGTCTTTTGTTCTGCCGCAATCCGCCTCCTGGCACCGGCTATAGTAAATCCTTCATTATAAAGAAGCGTTTTTATGCGCCTTATAAGAGCTATGTCTTCTATTCTGTAAAGACGCTGTTTTGAAACCCTGTGGGTACGGATTTGGCGAAATTCACCTTCCCAGTAGCGAAGCACATGGGGTTCAACCCCGACCAGTTCACTCACTTCGCCTATCCGGTAATATTTCTTCCCCATCTCTGGCATTTACGATCCTCTTAAGTAAGCGGCTGGGGTGGAAAGCCACTGTACGCCGGGGAGGAATAATAATCGGCTCTCCATTAACCGGACTGGTTCCTCTGCGTGCCGGTTTCTTTACACTGCGCAGAGTACCAAACCTTACGATCTTCACTTGATCGCCATCGGCCAGTGACGCCTTGATCTGGTTGAAGATCTCATTGACCAGTTGCAGGCTGACACGCAAGGAATAACCAAGTTCATTGCTGACTGCTTCAGCGATTTTCCGCTTGGTCAAGGTCCCCATCAGTCCCTCAGCTTTGCCTTATAGAATTGAAGAACAGAGCGCACCAGTGGGTCATGTACCTCTGAGACTTCATGGTCCGAGAGCGTATGATCCGGGGCCCTGTATGTAAACCGCATGCCTATACTCTTTGAGCCTTTTGGGACAGGTTTCCCTCTATATACATCAAATATCCGCACTTTTTCAAGAAAATCCGGGGCCTGAGCTGAAATATATTCCATGAGATCTTGAGCAGAAAGCCCGTCCCGGACAATTACCGCGATATCCCTCTCTACAGCAGGATACCTGGCAAGAGGAATGAATTTGCGTCGCTGGGATGCGGCTGTTTCCAGGGCATCAAAAGAGAGCTCAAATAGAAATACCGGCCCGTTTATATCCCAAAATTCCAAAACATTCGGATCGATTTGCCCGAAACTGCCCAGGATGGAATTTTTGCCCCATACTATCCTGGCAGAGGTGCCTGGCAGATAAAAAGGATCATCCGGTGTTTCAAGCACGGTTTTCCACCCGGAGATCCCGAGGGCCTGGAGCAGCCCTTCCAGAACTCCTTTTAAATCAAAGAGATCTACCCGCTCCCTGGGCCATGACCATGATTCAGGATGGCGCAACCCTGTATACAGGGCGACTATTTTCTGTTTCTCATCGGGAAGCTCGCCCGTTCCTTGTGCATAAAATACAGTGCCAAGTTCAAAAAGACCAAGGTCCATGTTCCGTTGGGCCTGGTTTCTTGCTGCTGTCCCCATCAGCGAAGGGATCAGGCTGGTCCTCATTACTGACTGGTCATCGCTCAAGGGATTCCTGATCCTTACCATCTGCATCCTTCGGTCATCCTTGTCCAGACGTAAGGCCTTAATATCTTCTGGTGACATAAAACTGTATGAGATCACCTCGGTCATGCCCTGGGATGAAAGGATATTTTTTATCCTGTTAACAAGCCCTTGAGACGGTTCCGGGGCCGGTGTGGCTATTCCGGCACTGGGTACCCGGGTCGGAATACTCGGAAAGCCGTGAAGTCTGGCTATCTCTTCTACCAGATCAATCTCTTCTTTCAGGTCATAGCGATATGAAGGCACCATTCCTTTGATTTTTCTATCGTCAACATGGCCGAGCTCAATACCGATCCTTTCCAGAAACTGGGCTATCCGTCCGGGCTCAATTCCTGTGCCGAGGAGCTTGTTGGCCCTTTCGGGGCGAAGAGACAGTCGTCTGGGCTTATAAGGTCTTGGATAAACGTCCTTAATCTCTCCGGCCAGACATCCGCCTGCCACCTGATCAATAAGTTTCACTGTCCTGCAAAGTGCCTTTATCACTCCCTCCGGGTCAACACCCCGCTCAAACCGGTATGATGACTCTGTAATCGTCTTTAAGGCCTTGGATGTCCTCCTTACCTGGATTGGAGCAAACCATGCGCTTTCGATGAGTATCCGCTTTGTGTCGTTATTGACTTCGGTTTCGGCTCCGCCTATGACACCAGCCACTGCCACGGGCCTCTCCGCATCTGCGATGACCAGCATGTCCGGCCGCAGCTCTCTGTGCTTTCCGTCAATGGTCCTTACACTTTCTCCGGGCCTTGCTGTCCTGACTTCAATAGCCGGTCCTGTCAATCTGTCCAGATCAAAGGCATGGAGCGGTTGTCCGAGTTCAATCAGCACGTAGTTGGTTACATCCACTACATTGTTTATCGGCCTGATGCCACTGGCCTGCAGCCTCATAGCCATCCAGTGAGGGGAAGGGCCGATCCTGATCCCTTCCATTACGGCAGCCGTATATCTGCCGCACAGATCAGGGTCTTCTATGGAGATAGGAATTTGACGATTTGACGATTTGACGATTTGACGATTTGACGATTGGGGAATTGATAGAGGGATGCCGTATATGGCGGATACTTCCCTGGCAACTCCCAGGACACTGAGACAGTCAGGGCGGTTTGGCGTAACGGCAATATCCAGGACCCAATCTTTAAGCCCCAGAACATCCACAAGGGAGTCCCCTGTCCTGCGTCCAGGGACCGGCTCCAATATGAGGATCCCTGTTTTATCATCGCCGATACCAAGTTCAGACTCTGAACAGAGCATTCCATCAGAGCGTATCCCATGGATGTCGGAAGACCTGACGGTCGTACCGTCGGACAGCACTGTCCCGGGCCTTGCCAGAGCGGCCAATTGCCCCTTCTCTACATTAGGGGCCCCGCAAACCACTTCAAACTTCTGTTCACCTGCAACTACCGTGCAGACCCGCAAATGCGATGCCTGGGGATGGGGGACGGTCTCATCAACCAGGCATACCACGACCGGGGCAAGACCCTTGTAGACAGACTCCATCTCCTCCACTTCGAGACCTGTCATGGTAAGGTCTTCTGCCAAGGTCTCTACGGGCACTGTAAATTGCACAAATTCTTTGAGCCAGGAGGTCAGGATTCGCATCAGGACTTATTCAAAACTGGTGAAGAAAGCGCAGGTCGTTATCATAGAAAAGGCGGATGTCGTCAATACCGAATCTGAGCATTGCGATTCGCTCTACCCCGAGGCCGAATGCAAATCCGCTGAACCTTTCGGTGTCGTAGCCGACATGCCTGAATACTTCCGGATGTACCATGCCGGCTCCCAGCACCTCCAGCCAGCCGGTCTGGGAACATATCCTGCAGCCCTTGCCTCTGCATATGACACACTGAATGTCTATTTCCGCACTGGGTTCTGTAAACGGAAAGAAGCTCGGCCTGAATCGTATTGAGGTTTCCGGATCAAATATCTGTTGGACAAAGGCGGTCAATACCCCCTTGAGACCTGCAAAAGAGACATCCCTGTCCACCATAAGCCCTTCCACCTGATGGAACATGGGGGTATGGGTCACATCGGAGTCGCACCTGTACACCTTGCCGGGCGCAATCACCCGCATCGGAGGTCTCTGCTCTTTCATGGCACGTATCTGTACCGGAGAGGTATGAGTGCGGAGCAGGACCTTGTCATCAATATAAAACGTGTCCTGCATGTCTCTGGCTGGGTGGTCAGGAGGGATATTCAGGGCCTCAAAGTTGAAAAAGTCAAGCTCTACTTCAGGACCCTTGGCCACGGTAAAACCCATCCTTTCAAATACATAACAGATTTCATTCATCACCTGGGTGATGGGGTGCAATCTGCCGGGCCGTCTTTGCCTTCCGGGAAGTGTGGGGTCCAGCTCCGGAATAAAGGTGCGGATATGAACGTCCTTTAATGCCTCCTTCCTGGCATTGATGGATGTCTCTATCTCTTTCTTGAGCCTGTTGGCCAGTTGTCCGATCTTTGGGCGTTCCTCAGCAGAAAGCTTCCCTATGGCCTTTAAGACCACAGTCAGCTCGCCCTTACGGCCGAGGACCCTGACCCTTATATTTTCAAGATCTTCCTCGCTGGACGCCGATTTTACGGCCTCAAGGGCCTGGGTCTTGATTTCCTCTAGGCGCTCCTGCATGTATACAGTTCTTTGTCAGGCGCTCTTTGCAGTTTCTACAAGGGAGGAAAAGGCATTGGAGTCTGTTACTGCTATATCGGCAAGCATCTTGCGATTTACGGCAACCCCTGATTTGCTTATACCTTCAATAAAACGGCTATAGGACGTGCCGTTCAGTCTGCAGGCCGCGTTTATGCGGATTATCCACAGGCGACGAAACATGCGCTTCCTGGTCCTGCGATCCCTGTATGCATAGCAGAGCCCCTTTTCCACAGTCTCCTTTGCCTGTTTGAAACAGAGGCGTCTGGCACCTCTGTAGCCTTTGGCCATTTTGAGTATCTTCTTGCGACGACGATGGGCCTTAAAACCTCTGGTAACCCGTGGCATTTTCTTTTAAGCTCCTCTTATCTCAAAATCCATACTATACGACAGTAATTATTCATTTCCCTTCTGGCAGCCAGCAGCCTTTTTCGGGTTTCAAGGCATAATCCATTGCAAATACCCATTTTGGTGCAATCTGTCCGCAACCCAAAACCCTGCAAGGCTGTTGGCTGCCAGGGAGTGTGAACGGTTACACATAACACCGGGTGCAATCAGATAAAAGGGATCATTCGCTTAATTGATTTGACCCTTGATTCAGAAATCTCTGTATCATTTTTCAGGACCCTTTTGCGCTTCCGTGTCTTGTGGCTCAATAGATGGCTCGATCCCGCCTTTCTGTACATGAACTTCCCGGTTCCCGTCTTTTTGAAACGCTTGGCAGCAGCGCGTCTGGTCTTCATCTTTGGCATAATTCCTCATTTATACTTGTCTTGAATGAACTCACAATCCCCAATTAGTAATCCCATCATGGTCTCAGGTCAATCCTTTGGGGCAAGTATTGTGTGCATTAACGGACCTTGCTTGACAGGTACGTTTTCAGGGACGGCGATGTCGGACATCTCTTCCACGATCCGTTTTATCAAAGCGAATCCCAATTCGGGGTATGCGTTTTCCCGGCCTCGAAATCTCACTGTAACCTTCACCTTGTTTCCATCACCTATGAATTGCCTTATTCGCTTCTTTTTTACCTCAAGGTCATGAACATCCGTTCTTGGACGCATCTTGATTTCTTTGACCTGAATAATAGTCTGTTTTTTCCGGGCTTCCTGTGCCTTTTTGCTTTGCTCGTACTTGAATTTTCCGTAGTCCATGATCCGGCAGACCGGTGGCTGGGCATGTGGTGCTACTTCCACTAAGTCTAATCCGAGTTCTTCTGCCTTGGCCAGGGCCTCATTTCGAGTTACTACTCCCAGTTGCTTCCCATCTTTGCCAATGAGTCGTACTTCCTTGGCACTGATCCGATAATTTACCTTGACTGGAATTTCTCTTGCGATACTACACCTCCTGTTTCTAAATTAGCCGCTCACCACGGCAAGATCCTTTAAAGACTCTCCGGCACTCTTTCTTCACCATGGCGACAAAGTCATCAACGGACATGGCTGCCAGTTTCTGCCCCTTTCTGGTACGGGGGCTGACTGTCATGTCCCTTACTTCTTGATCGCCAACTATCAACATATATGGGATCTTTTCAAGCTGGGCCTCCCGGATTTTTTTGCCCAGTTTTTCGTTCCTGAAGTCTGTTTTTGTCCTGACACCGGCGGCCCTGAGTCTTTCGGCAACCGATTCCGCCCACTGATCCTGTCTGTCAGTTACAGTCACGACAATGGCCTGAAAAGGGGCCAGCCACAGGGGAAAGGCACCGGCATGATGCTCGATCAGCACACCGAAGAACCGTTCCAGAGAACCAAGCAGGGCCCTGTGTACCATGATCGGCGTATGGGGCCGGCCGTCATCCCCTATATAGCGCATATCAAATCTCTCAGGCAGGTTGAAGTCAACCTGGATGGTTGAACACTGCCATGAGCGATCCAGACAATCCTTGATCTTGATATCGATCTTGGGGCCGTAAAATACCCCTTCTCCGGGGTCTATTTCATAGGTCAGTCCCTGCGCCTCAAGGGCCTGCCCGAGTGCATCGGTTGCACGCTCCCAATTTTCATCCGAACCTACATACTTGTCGGGACGGGTGGAGAGATATATCTCATACCGGTCAAAACCAAATACCCTCAGGACATACAGGGTCAAGTCCAGGATTTCGTGTATTTCCTTGCCGAGCTGGTCGGGCCTGCAAAAGATGTGGCCATCATCCTGGGTAAATCCCCTGACCCTCATGAGTCCGTGCAAGGTGCCTGTCCTCTCATAGCGATAAACAGTACCCAGTTCGCACCAGCGCATGGGAAGTTCCCTGTAACTGCGTATCCTGGAGTTATAGATCGCTATGTGAAAGGGGCAGTTCATCGGCCTTAACTGATAGCTGACATCGTCAATCTCCATGGGGAGATACATGTTCTCGCTGTAGAAATCCAAATGGCCGCTGGTCTTCCAGAGGTCCCTGCGGGCAATATGGGGAGAGAAGAGCATGTCGTAACCCCTCCGGAAATGCTCATCGCGCCAGAAGTCCTCAATGATCTTGCGGACAATGCCCCCCTTGGGATGCCATAGGATAAGCCCGGGTCCTATCTCTTCATTTACGGAAAAGAGATCCAGATCCCTGCCCAGGCGCCGGTGATCCCTTTTCTTGGCCTCTTCAAGGCGATTCAGGTATTCTTTCAGAGATTTTTTATCAAAAAATGCCGTGCCGTATATGCGCTGAAGCATCGGCTGGGTCTCATCCCCCTTCCAGTATGCCCCTGCAAGACCTGTCAGCTTAAAGGCCTTCAAATGACCCGTATGAGGGAGATGCGGTCCCCTGCACAAATCTACGAATTCTCCCTGGCTGTATATTGAGACCTCTTTCTCTCCCTGGTTACCCAGTTCATTCAGGATCTCGATTTTGTATTTTTCTCCAAGTTTCTCAAAACGTTTCCTTGCATCATCTATGGATACATCCTGTCTTGTTATGTCTTGAGACCTCTTTACGATCTCCTCCATCCTGGCCTCTATCTTTTCAAGGTCTTCAGGGGTAAAGGGTCTCTGGTAATCAAAATCATAGTAGAACCCGTTTTCTATTGCCGGACCTATAGCTATCTGTACATCCGGGAAAAGTTCCTTTACGGCCTGGGCCATAATATGTGCGGCAGTATGCCTCAATACCTCAAGGGTATCATCATCACCTGGGAATACAGGCTCCGTTCTGCAGTCACGCGTAAGGGGCGTGGAGATATCCTTTAATTCCCCGTCGATCCGGACAAGGATCACCTTTTTTGCACTATTCCTGCTGAGCATGCTGGCCAAAAGCTCCGAAGCAGGAGTCCCGCTTGCAACCTGTACCGTGTCCCGACCATTAAAGATTACAGTGATAGTATCTGTATCAGTCTCTGGCATCGGATCTCTCTGTTCAAAGCAGAAAAGGCATCCTTGCCCCAATGTGAGGGCTAAAAAGATGCCTTTTCAAAATATCTCCAGGGAAGGACAAAAGCAACGGACTGGTAGGCGCGGGCGGGATCGAACCGCCGACTTCTACCGCGTCAAGGTAGCGCTCTCCCCCTGAGCTACGCGCCTCCCCAAATATCGCTAAAATTATATGTAAATCTATTCTCAAGGCGTTGAAGTTGATAACAAGATTTACCAGGGGTGTCAAGGAAATTGAGCAGGCCAAACCAGGGCTTGAGCCAACAAAGTTATCCGATAATCAAAAGGCGTTGTGAGAAAATATACCTCCAAAATATATATTATTTTACAATGCCCTTGACCTGAGTTCAAGCTGTCCATATCGTGTTTTATTGAATACGGGAAAAGATGTATTTTGCAAAATACTTAAAAAATAACGGGGGCATACATGGACAAAGGCAGACATACAAGAAGGGACAGGCTGGTCAGGGAAAAACGGCACGATACTTACAGGGAATCGGGTAAATGGACAGAGCCGACAATGTGTACTGAATGCAATGCCCTTTTCCTGGACGGGCGGTGGTCCTGGAAAAAACCTCCTGTTGATTCCAACAGGACAGTCTGTCCGGCATGCGAGCGCATTGCCGATAACTATCCGGCAGGCTACATAGAAATAAAAGGACCTTTCTTCAAGCAGCACCGCGAAGAACTCTTAAATCTCATTCGCAATGAGGAAAAGCAGGAGAAGGGAGAGCATCCAATGGAAAGGATCATGTCCGTTGTTGATGAAGAAGAATATATCCTTATAACGACAACAGGTGTCCATATAGCCCGCAGAATTGGGGATGCCCTCGCAAGGGCCTATCGTGGTGATCTTGATTTTCAATACGGTGATGCAGAAAAAAGTATAAGGGTCTATTGGAGTCGATAACAGCATGGAGGTAGATTAAGAGAATTTATGGTTGCCATATGAGTCAACTCCTCAATTTTTCTAATTTTTTTCACAAAACGAAAAATTTGTCCGTGACGGTGATTTTCCGTCAATGTTATTTCCGTACTATTTAACGTGCCTGTGGCGGCGATAGCCGGGTGCTTGACGGTTAGCCCGGCTTTCGCGCTTTTTCTAATTCGATTTTCTTCCAAAAATTGATATATAATAATATCAGGATGTTATATATTTCTGGCATTTTCCTGCCAAAACATAACCTATTGAAAATATGGACAATTTAAACCCAGAGCTAATAGGTCAGGCAAGTTTATTTGACTATGATCCCAGGCTCATTGTTTATGCTGACAAGTGTTGTTTCCCACATAATATCACCGGATCTTTCCCACAATAAAATACCGTGCTTTTAGGGCCGTTCTGCTCATTAATCCACCTTTATAATATTATGGGCACCACTTGGGGCTCTGCCCCAAACCCCGGGGTTTTTTGAGGCATAATGAGGACAAAGAATATGCAAAAAAAGGGGGGGAGCCGTAATAAGACTCCCCCAAGGTGATATTCTCCGCCCTCATTCCGGTTATCCCTTGGTGAGTTGCTCCCCAGCAGAGCTCACCTCCGTTTCACCGGAACCTTATGAAAAAATGGGTTATCCCATTTCCCAGGCGATTGATTTGTATATGTCAGCAACGGTGCCCGTGGTCAGGGAGACATAAAAGACCTTGTACAGGCCGGCATGAAGAGACGATGCCACTTTTCTGCAGATGCAGGTCTTGCCGCTGCCCACCTCACCGGTAACAAGCCCAATGCCACGTAGTTGTAACAAATAGTTGATCCTGGCCTCCAGCTCGCTTGCTGCATGTGAGGCAAAGAGTTCATCCGGAGCCAGATCCTTTTCAAAGGGGTGCCGGGTCAGAGCGTATGTTTTCCTATGCATCCTCTCTCCCTCCCATGTTTCTGGTGATCTTGCTGAAGTCCACAGGCTGCGGTGGCAAAGAGGGCTGTTCCAGGACGTTCTCAGCTCTGTCCTCCACTTCTACTGTCCCTGATGGACGATGCCGTTTCACAAAACAGTTGGCACAGGTGTCAAGGATTTGGGCGTGCTCAAGGGGCGATTCTCCCAGTATATAGTCTTTTTTCATAAAGCTCCTCCTGAAGACG
>Ga0180301_10003007_pt1 | contig 13194 bp, 17 predicted proteins | sample GuaBasSediGuay16_FD_121797 | JGI IMG/M metagenome (GOLD analysis project Ga0180301, IMG submission 121797) | Subseafloor sediment microbial communities from Guaymas Basin, Gulf of California, Mexico - Guay16, Core 4569-2, 12-15 cm | ecosystem: Environmental > Aquatic > Marine > Hydrothermal...
TCAACAATTTATATTCCTTCCATATGGCATTAATGGACTCGTATAAGGCTAAATCGATGGTCGAACCAGAGGCAAAGACTTTGATTATCCCTCTTTTAACCAGATTTACGATAGAACTCGCGTATAATTACTAGTTGAAGAGAAGAAAGGGTATTGTATCTGGAGGAAAACTCCTAAAACCGATTGTGTTCTCATAGGCGTAGACGTGGGGCTTAGCGATAAAGCAGCGCTTATAGACACTAAGATTCAAGAAGAGGTTTTCTACTCTGCGGCTAAAGAGGGAGTATTTGAATGGTTGAAAGACCGTGAAATTGTGAAGAAGTATCCGCTCTTCGAGAATTTAAGGTTTGATTTTATGATAAAATGCAGTTCTTCCATCGGTTTTATAGAGATGAAAAGCGCCGTATTGCTATTTGATGGGGTTTACGCTGGCTACCCGGATTGTAGAAGCGTTAGAGGGAGGAGGCATATAGAGGAATTGATAAAACTCAGAGAGAAGGGGTTCAGGAGTATAGTGGTTTTCGCCGTGGCTCATCCTAAGGCTAAAGCCTTTAAACCTTATGGTGAGGGAGATCCTATTATGCCAGTATTGCTTAGAAAAGCTCAGAACGCTGGCGTTGAAATTTATGCTTTTAAACTGGCTTTGCTTCTTTCGCAGAATTTAGTAGAAATAGAAGATAATAGTTTAAGAGTTGTTTTAATCTAGAAGAATCCTATTGCTCTTACGCCGTTTTTCTTGATCCATTCCTCTGATTTCTTAATCACGTATATTGCTATCGTGAGCATGACTAGAGTCTCTAGGAGAGATATATTCAGCGCTTCTAGGAGCATGTAGGGTTGAGCTCCAGAAGCTCCTATTTTGGCTAGATGGGCGGAAGCTACATAGGGTACGCAGAGGAAAGGTATGGCGAAGAGACCGGGTATTCTATCTAAAGGTATCATTAATAATCCTATTACAGCGAAGTTGACTATCTCTAGCATGTTGTGGGGTATGCTCGTCTTCACTGATATAGCAGCTATCGTTATTCCATAAGCTAATCCTTGAAGTGCTAAAGCAATAAAGGATAATGTTAATAAGTAGGGATCGTTTATCGCCCATACGTTTGTCTTGAATACTCCATTGAGAATTGCTGAGATGAATAGTAGAGATACCAAGATTACGCTAAAGCTTGTAACTACTCTGCCTAATATAACCTTGAACGGCGAGATTCCTCTTAAAATATGTTCTTCTACCATTCCTATAGATATGAAAAAGTTCATCCAAGCCCCTATTAACGAAGAACATTGAGATATTATAGTCCAAGCAACTATAGTCCAGAAAGCTGATTTGACGGCTAGACCTAAATATTCTCCAGGCACGAAGAGCAATGCGCCTAGCACGAACAGGAAAACCCAAGCTGCTTCAGCTAATACAAGGTTTAGGAAAGACCATCTGTATCTCCAGAGCCTTAAAGTATGTAGCCAGAGTATAGCCTTAACCCTAGTTAGGACCATTTATATCGCCCCTCTCTCCATAGCTTTTTTCTCTCCGTATCCCATGAATAAGTAAGCTAGGAAATTATAGACAAGAGCTATTCCCAACAGTATTCCTATAAAGAAAGTTATTGGAGCCAGTTTAGGAGCTCCTATAATAGCAGCTACTCTTGCCAACTCTACCGTATAAGTCGTAGGTAGTATTTGAGAGATAAATCTGGCCCAGTAAGGCAATAGATAGGCAGGATAGAAGGCTCCTGAAAATAGGAGTATAAGCGGGTTTAACCAGCTCAGCACGTTGGTCTCCTCCTCGATAGTTATGAGAAACGACGCGAATAGAGCCGAAAAGCCAAGTAACGGTATCATTCCAACAGTTATGGCTAGAACTAAAACTCCTATTTTCATTAAACCACTGGAAAAACCTTCTATTATGATGATTAACGGCATAAATTCTGCCAGTTGTATGAAAGCACCGAGCAGGTATCTGGGAATATAGGAGAATATCAGCGTTGTAGAGGTCCTATTCGGGGATAAGAGAATATAAGGTAGCGTGCCGGACCATCTATACCACATTATGTTACCTCCAACACCCCACATTACGTCAAGCGCTGACATAGCAACGAGCGTGGAAGCCACATAATATATCACCGGGTCTACATCCATTTGGACGTTTTGTTTAAAAGCTCCCGGACTTCCGAAAAAGTATCCCATGCCAAGTATCAATGCTAGCATAAGGTATGGCCATAGAAACATAGCTAGAAAAGCAGCTCTATTATTTTTATAAAAGTATATTTCAAGCATAAAGCCCGATTTTATCAGAGTTTTCAAACTCATACATCCCACCTAGAAGCCTGTTTTGCCAGTAAGCTTAATGAAAACATCTTCGAGCGTCGGCTCTCTAATTTCAACTCTCCTTACGCTACACTTATGCTCGTGCAGTACTCTAAGCGCTTTAGCCGTTATTTCATCTACATTTCCTGGAGGAACTACGACTTTTACCCGATACCCTCCATTTTCAGCGAAAATGCTAGATGGATGACCTGTCGTTTCTCTCAATTTTAATAGTAGAGTTTCTTGTGGAACTTCAGCTGGCAGAAATGCGAATATCTCTAACGACATGTTATCAGCGACTCTCTGTTTAAGCCCTTCTACAGTGTCTAAGGCTATTATCTCGCCCTCATTTATTATAGCCACTCTATCACATACAATCTCCGCTTCGAACATATTGTGAGTAGTAATCAATACTGTCTTACCTTCTTTATGAGCTATCTTAACAAGCATCTCTCTAAGCATCCTAGCCGATGGAGGATCTAAACCCAGAGTAGGCTCATCTAGAATAACTAATTGAGGATCTATGAGGAGTGCCCGTGCCAGGCTCAGACGGGCTTTCATGCCTAGAGAATATTCCTCATAGAGCTTGTCTCCAACTTCTAGCTGTTTTAACCCCACTAGTTCTAACAATTCTTCAACTCTGTTTTTTAAATATTCTCCGTTTAACCCGTATAACATACCGAAGTAGATTAGGTTTTCCCGCCCGGTTAACTTCCAGAAGAAGCCTTTCTCCACTGATAAGGAAACTCCTATAACTTTTCTAACTTTGGCAGCTTCCTTTACTACATCATAGCCCAGTACTCTAGCCTCTCCTCCATCCGGTAAGAGGAGAGTGCTAAGTATCTTAACAGTGGTAGTTTTGCCAGCGCCGTTAGGGCCTAATAAGCCGAAAACCTCGCCTTTTTTAACGTCAAATGATATACCTTTTAAAGCGTGAACTATCTTTTTCTCTCTTTTGAATAAGCCTTTTCTAAGATATGTTACATAACTCTTTGTTAGATTTTTTACGATTATAGCTTTATCCACTTTCAAATCACCTAAACTCAATCTTTTTTGAGTTAAAGTTATTTTTATCTGACTTTAACTCATTATATGAAGACTTATTTATAAACTTTTTGGAGGTTTTAATCTGTAGCTTCAACTTTTATAGCCTCGCCTATTTCCGCTTTCTTATCCACTATTAAAGAATCTGTATAGTATACTTTCTCGATTTTACAGTTCTCTCCTATAGTGGCTATTTGAGCTTTAAGTTCATCACATTCCACGTTTTCTAATATCGCTTTTAAAGCTTCAATTCTCCTTGCCTTTAAAACGCCTCTATGTTTCTTACCCACAATCACTTTTATAGGTCCCAGCTCTACATGAAACCAACCCAAATCCATTAGAACTCTACGTCTCTTAGGCTTACTCCTAACTTCTATGAAATCGGTTTTTATCGAATCCACTTCAGATTCTCCGAGCACTTCTATTTCCATCTTTGAAGCTTCAACTCTGGAAGCTTTAAATAATCCGTTCACTTTAAACGTTTCAAACTTGCCCTCATCAAATAGCGCTGAACCGGAGATTTCAGCATCTTTTACGTCCATCTTCTTCCTAACCTTTATCAAACCAGCTACTCGAAGAACCTCAGCTTTTAAATCTTCAGCTATATTAGCCGCTCCCGATACTTTAACCGTTTTTGCTCTAACACTTCCATTTACTTTAAAACTTCCCGAGACCGATACTAGGTCCACGTTTAGAAAACCTTCAACTTTAGCCGAGCCGGAAACCTTCAGTAGTTCATTTTCAAGATACCTACCGCTCCCCGAAATTTTAACTACTGCTCTACCAGCTGTAACTTCTCCAGCTCCAGAGATCTCGACACCTTCAGTACGTTCTAAGTATTTCTCAAATTTCTCTACGCCACTCACTCTACTCCACCTGCTTCGCGGAGAATATCTCTTATTTCTTTAAGTAATTCATTAATTTCTCGAAGTCTTTTCATGATAAGCATCTCTACTTCTTCATAGCTTAAATCTGCATACTTCAACTCGCTATTCATTTCCAACACCTCCTTTTAATACATCTCTAATCTCTTTGAGCAAAACTACAGTTTCGTCGAGCGTCTCAAGCATAGCTTTTTGTCTAGCCATGTATATTCTTAGAATTTCATCGCTCTGCGACTTCGCCACTTTGACCGTTTCTTCCTCCTTCTCCCCGATGAGAGCAAAGCTCATACCCCATCCTGCGATAGCCAGCACGATTATCCCTATAAAAGCCAAGCCAGTTATAACTGCCGAAGCTAAGTCTCCTCTAGAATATATCTGAGCTGCGAAGTAGCCTACCACAATACTTACCACGGTAGACCCTATACCTGGTAGTAAATGTGCCAGTTTAACCATCTAGCTCTCCTCCACTAATTTTTTAATTAGATCAGAAGAAACTACGAGTTTGAAAGGACGCAGTTTATAATACTTTCTCACGTGAGGCCTTTCTCCTATCACCGTTTCGTAGCTACTCTCAACCAATCCCATTTTCTCCAGAGAAGACATGTATAAGTGGGTTAAGGCATAAGATACTTTAAGCTTTCTCTGTATCTCGCTTATATACATAGGTTTTTCAGCAAGCATAGCAATAATCTTCAACCTGTGCTCGTTAGCCAACAAGCTCAACACCTCCATCAATTTTTTAAGACTTTTAATCTCGATTTCATGCAAGCTCTTACCCTCCAACACACGTCAAAAACACCATTATCAATTTTAATTGATACCAATCTAATTAATTTAATACCTATTATATAAAGTTTATGCTTAGAGAAATCGTGATAACAATACGTTGAGGGTATCTACAGTTTAATTTAAGACTTTATAAAAATAGCATACCTATGCGATCCACGCCTCTTAATCTTCACGTCAAAGTTCTCTTTTAAAGCACTCTCAAGTTCTCTATAGAAATGTTGATTTACAATCTCTCTTGGCGGATAAAGTCTAGACATCAAACCTTTTAAAATGTTTATATCAGTCGTATTCCTTACATAAGAAATATAGCCATAGCGGATTAAGGTTTTCAGTTTTATTGAAAATGTTCGAGAACGAGTAGATTTTAACAATGTTTTACATACTTCTATAGTCCTTTTTAATACTTCTCTTTTGAGTTCTATAATATATGGTGTTTTCTTTCTTTCTATAGCCAAGAGAGATTGAACTGCCATTGTTAAAATATAGGAAAGAGTTATTAATAAAATGAATCTTTTTCTTTATTTTTCAAGTGTAATATTAAGCAGTTTACAAGAAAAAATTTAAATTATTTAAAGGAAAATTTCTTATATCGTCAAATGTAATATTCAATGGTCGACGATGTCGACGTCTAAAACTCCTTCAATCTTAACAGGTTATTTATCGTTTTTCGTTAGTTTGCTTATCTTATTATCTGGCATAAGTATACTTCTCATACATGTAGGTATTACAGGTTTGCAGGCTTTAATGGCGCTTATATTTATTGCCGTTGGAATAACGGCACTACTGCTTTCCCTTCTTTTGTTCACTCCCCAGGTTATAGTTTTGATGGATAAAGATGACATATACAACTTTCTAAACGATAGCGAGAGGAAAATACTGGAAACTGTCGCCGAAAAAGGAGAACTCTCCCATACTCAACTCGTTGAATTAACAGGATTCTCGCATGCTAAAGTTTCTAGAATTACCAAAAAATTAGAGAACATGGGTTTAATATATCAATACAGAGAGAATAAGAGGAAAATGGTAAAATTAAAAAGTAAGACTAGAAGGATAATGGGAATTTAATTATTCAAAAATCACTAGTTATTAGTGGAAAAATAGCATATATTAAAAGATATTTTTAATAAAATTGAATATTTTATTAAGCATTAATGTTCGAATATATCGAACTTTTTTGAGTTAAAATATGAGATAGCTTTTTTCAAAAGTTTTAAATAGTTTATCCTTAGTATACATAATGGTCGTTGAATATGAATAAAAGAATAGCACTGATCATCATAGTTTTAACGCTACTTTTCTTCGCCTCTCTCGAATATGCAACTGCTGAAGAATGTCTCCTAGATATATCATTAGTCTTAGATACTTCTGGGAGCATGGGTAGTTCTTGGGATGGATCTACTAGAATAGATGTATTAAAAGATTCAGTAAAAAGCTTTATAGATGCTCAACCGGAAGATGGAACTAGATGGGTAGGTATTGTAAGCTTCTCTTCTACAGCTACTGTAGTTCATAATTTAATCAAAATAGATGACTCAGGAGATAAAACAAGTTTGAAAAATGCCATTGATGCTCTATCAGCGAGTGGAAGCACCGCTATGGATGCTGGTATCCAAACTGGAGCTACCATGCTGATACCTGGTTCTGGCAGAGCCGATTGCTATAAAGTTATGATCGTAGTATCTGACGGCTATCCAGATGACGATGTTGCCGCTGAAAATGCGGCTAACGCGGCGAAGGCTCAAGGAATCGTCATTATAGGAGTTTTCATAGGAAGTCCGTCAGGAGATGGAGATGAATTTCTACGCGATGAAATCGCACAACACCCGTACTATCCATATTTCATTAATGTAACTGATCCAAACGACTTACCGACAGCATTTGAAGATCTAGCTAATAAGATATGCATATTAGCGAAGCCTAAGAAACCAGTAGGAGGCGGAATCATTCCCTTAAGCAAGTTTGAACTGATAGTTCCATGGATTGTCTCAGCGGCCGTTATCGTAGCAACTATCGCCTTTGCTAAAAAATATATATTTAAATTCTAATTTTTCCAATTTTTTTAGTAGAGTACGGATTCAAACGATTCTTTCACGGTGTTTAATACTACGTGAGTATTAGTTCTATCCACGTAGTCCATCGCCAGTATAGTTTTAACAAGCTTGTTTAATTCCCGTCTATTTCTAACTCTAGCTATGACCATAGCGTCTGTCAAGCCAGTCACGTCGTAGACGGCACAGACGCCGGGGAGTCTGGCTATATCCTCTTCAACTTTCATAAGCCTTCCTTTAAGTATGGATACTTCTATTATAGCCGTTAAATCGAAACCTAATTTCTCGTAGTCTACTACTATCGTATACTTCTTTATTATCCCCTTTTTCTCTAACTGCCTAATCCTCGCCGAGATGGTGTTTACTGAGACTCCAATTTTCTTAGCTAGCTTCCTTAAAGATTGTCTAGAATCGTGAGCGAGTTCTCTAATTATCAACCAGTCTAAATCGTCTAATTCGACAGATCTACTCATAGTATCTTTAAAATAATTCATTAAGGTATTTTTAAATTATTATGATAATTTATCTCCTTCCCAGCATAGAACTTAGCATTTCCTCGTATTCACCGATTTTATAGATTTTCTTTACACGACCATCGGCAAGTCTTATTACTCTATTACAATACCAGACCAGCTCTAGGTTATGGGTGACTAGTATTATAGTTAAGCCGTATTCTCTATTTAGTTTTTTAAAGACTTCCATCACGGATTTAGCGCTTTCAGAATCTAAATTACCCGTAGGCTCGTCGGCAAGTAGAAGCTTAGGCTTTCCAACTATAGCCCTGGCTATAGCTACTCTCTGCTGCTCTCCACCGCTCAACTGGTTAGGCTTATGGAAAGCTCTATCTCCTAACCCAACCATTTCGAGAGCTTCTAAAGCTCTCTTCCTCCTCTCCTCTCTAGGAACTCCCCGCGCTATCAGCGGCATTTCTACGTTTTGTAAAGCCGTAAACCTGGGGATGAGGTAGAACATCTGGAAGACAAAGCCTACTATTTTATTTCTATAATCGCTCAACTCCTCGTCTGAAAGCTCGTTAATTTTAACTTCTTCAACTACGACTTCTCCTTTAGTCGGTTTATCTAATCCACCGATTATATGTAGTAACGTGCTCTTACCGCTGCCTGAAGGTCCTACTACTCCTAGAAACTCTCCTTTTTCAACATCGAAGCTGGCGCCTCTAAGAGCCTCAACCCTAACGCCGTCCATATCGTAGATCTTCCAGACGTCTCTAACTACGACAAAGCTACTCATACCTCAACGCCCTTACAGGATCTAAACTAGCTGCTCTCCTAGCGGGTAGCAGGGAAGCTACGAGATTGGCTAAAATCGGCAATGCTATCGAGAGTAGGGTTATAGAAGGGGTTATAGTCGCTTTAAGAGTATAGCCGAAAACAGGTATTCGGACCAGCGAGGATAAGAACATGGCTATAGCTACTCCCGAGATAGAGCCTATAATTGATATGACTGCGGCCTCCATCAGGAACAGCAACAGTATATCTCGAGACTTGAAGCCTATAGCCTTCAATATGCCTATCTCTCTGGTTCTTTGAATAACGCTTATAGTCATACTGTCAAAGACCCAAAGCGCTGTAACACCTATTCCTACAGAAGATACAACTCCAAGTATGGTTTGTAGAGCAGTTACGAATATCGAGACTTGATTTATCATGGCAGCTGGAGAAAACACTCTAGCGTGTGGAGGAGATAAAGCTCTAACCTCCTTCTCTACGTTAGATACGTATCTCGAATCCTTAGCCACGACTACTACGAGATTGTAGACTCTCCTCTTGGCGATATAGGTGAAAAATGCTTCCGGCTCTACATATATTGAATTATCAGGGTTCATGCCAGGTCCTCTAATTCCACCAGTTTCTTTAGCTAAGCCTATTATGTAAAAAGTGATTTGTTTAGCTTTCCCTACCGAGACTTGAACCGTAAGAGTTTCACCTACATTCCTCAACTTCTGACCTGTCTGCGGGTCTTTCCAAACATCACTGCCAACGATAACTCCCAACCCGCTCATCTCATAGGAACCTTCTTCAATTAAATCCTCTAGACTGGTGACTCCTAGGAATTCTGGCAACCATTTAGGCTCTATAGCTACCAAGGTTACGGTTTTCACTCCGGAAGGATCTACAAGTTTTATAGTCTCAAAAGTTATGCCGAATGCATCTTCGACTTCATAGATATTCCTGTAATAGGCTAGATCCGCTTCAGTCAACCCTATACTACTGAAAATGTAGATAGAGTTTGCGGCTAAAGTCTTCTCCATCTGTTCTCTAAAAGCTATTTGGAAAGACTCGCCTACTCCCAAAGCTAGGGAAAGAGCTACTACGGCTATTATGACGCCGAGGACGGCTCCAAGAGTCCTTCCACGTCTCTCTTTTAAACTGGCGAGAGCTAAGAACGTGTAGTCGGAGAATTTCAATAAATCACCCTCTCCTCTTCTTATAGAAGTAGAGAATAGACGCTATGGAGATTATAGCTATTAAAACGGCTATTAGATAGATGTAATATCCTTCATAAGGATTAGCTTCTCCCCCACTTGTAGAAGACTCGGCTTCTAAAATTTCCACTTCAAGAACCCTAGTGGTAGTCCATTCAACTCCATACACGTCTTCACACACAACTTTAAATGTGATGATCTGCTTGCCTCTACTTAGAGCTTTAAAGGAGAATGGGATGCTCGTAGGCGCCTGTGGTTGGATTTGACCTAGGAAGTAGTAGGTTTTTCTCAGCGGTTGTAGACCTTCTGAAGCCTCAACAGTGACATTTACCTTGTTTAAAGCTTGAGAACCCAAGTTTATCAAGGTTAGCGAAACTATAACAGTTTCCCCAACTTTAGGCTTTGACGGAACTATTTCAACAGATGTTATAGCGAGCTGAGCTTGCTCTACCACAAATACGCTAAACGAATCTCTAACAGTTATTTTCGCTCCTTGCTCGCTCTCGTAGGTTAGTGAATACGCGATATTCTGAGCACCCATGGCCGTGCTAGGCACGCTGATGACTACTTTATATCTCCTCGATTCTCTAGGCTTTAAATCTCCTAGCTCTATAAACTGCGGCTCGACAACTACTTGTGAATTCTGAGGTATCTGTATCTGTAAGAAAGCATCTTTCAAAGTAGAATCTCCTATATTCTTAACCTCTAGAAAAACTTCGTTTGAAGATCCTGCTCTAAGCTTGCTAGGCTCCGCTAGGACTACTATAGCCGTCCCTGTGGCTGAGGGCACTACTATACTTAATCGATCAACCCTAACGTTGCCGTAGGCGTCTACATAGTCAGCCTCTACATTTACAGAAACTTGTGGAGAAAACGGTATTAGCGAAACAGCAACCTCCAAGCTTTCTCCAGGCTGGAGTTTATCAACTCTCAATTTTAGAGGCTCTTCAACATCTAGTAGAGCTGCGCCCGTAAACGAGATAGTAGCCGAGAAGTCTAAAGCGTCTCCAGTCCCCGTATTCTTTAAAATTATCGTCAATACGTTTACAGAGTCTCCCACTATAGTACTCGGAGAAATAAGCGCTGAAATCGACGGATTCCCATAAAATCTCAGTTTAAAGCTTATCGATGCCCTACCCTGAGTTTTCACAACTTCATAGCCGAACCTCTTCTGCCTCGCAATTCCACCATAGTTTATGTAGAGAATAGCGGTATACTCTCCATAGACATCGCTCGTGTTCACGAGGAAGGTTAGCACTTTAACTGTGCCCGGATTCCAAGACCCTATAGTAGTAGTATCCGGCGGCATTACCGAGCCATGCTCCAGTGCTAATTTAGCCGTTACATCTAGTAGAGCTTCCTCCCCGTAATAGGCGACTTCGAGTTTCAGAACTGCGACTCCGTTTTCTCCAGCTGGCAGTCTAGACCAGGTAGCCGAATTTAACACGAATTCTCTATTAGGATATGCAGAGATGCTGGATAGTTGTAGAGAAGTTAAAGCTATTATCACCACAAGTATTAAAACAAGCTTTTTCATCATTTCTCACCCACAATTTTCTCTAATTCTTTGATAACAGTCCTCAACCTATGTTTAACATCTTCTGGTAAAGAACCATACTCAGCTACATAGTCTTGAAGATAACTTGTCAAAGATTCAAACCTATCGGCGACATCTTCTAATGTTCTAGCTGGTAGGATAACCGCTACTTCTTTCGCTACCTCCTCTCCTTTCTCCGTAAGCCTGTACAATTTCCTGCCGTCTTTCTCCTCGTGATATATGAAACCTTCTTTTTCCAATAGTTTAAGCAGAGGGTATATCGTGCCTGGAGATGGACGCCAAAAGCCGAGCGTAGTTTTCTCAAACTCTTTTATTATATCCATACCTGTCATAGGTTTTTCTCTTAGCATGCAGAGTACTAGATATTTTAATGGGCTTCTCCGAGCCCACGCGAAAGGATATACCATTTTATCGAATATCGATATCGAAAATCGATATATAAACTTATCGTAAAGCTACGACGAGTCTTTGATCAAGTATCGGCTTTGATGATTGTGCATCTTAATATTAATCTTGGTGGTTAGGCATGTTTGTCTCCTGAAGCTATAAGGTTGAATAAGAATAGAGTTGTTCCCAATAAGGTTACAATTATATTAATAATTTAGGGCCTTTTCAAAGTTAGGTACCCAAACGTTAAGGCTAAGTATTTAAGGATAGAACTTTAGAGAGACTTTAAAGCCTCTCGTAGAGAATATCGTTATTGGATAAGATGCCTTCTAGTTTTTAGCAATTCTAAAATTCAAATATCCGCAGCTAATGTCGTGCAGTTATCGGAGTCGCAAATTTCTAGAATATAGTAATATTATAGTCTTCTTAAATAGTCATAGTATTATACAGTTTTTCTAATAACGGGAATAACTCTTTTGCCGTAAAATTCTCTGCTGATCTCGCAATAAAGAGATAGTATTTTTTCCGCCTCTTTTTATTATTCTTTATTTGAAAACCTTGAATTCTCATCCGTTCCCCTCTAATTTCAATTTTGTTTGCATAAAAAGGTTCTTTATCGACTATTTTGAAAGTTTTTAGGCAAATATTTTTTAAAGACATTACATAGAATGATTTCAATAATTTCTTTTCAACACCAGCTGATTCCATTAGAACACGGATTGGAATAATATCTCCTAATACGTACAAAAATAATGCTTTTTTAGATTTTAATTTTTCAGCAAATTCTTGAAGTATTTTATATGCTTTTTCATCAGCTTTTGATGTTTTATACGAAGATATGGCTGCGCTTACTATAGAAGCTTGTAAAACATATTTGTATTGCGCTATCGGTACAAGAATAATCATTTTGTTAAATAATAAAAGACCAATATAGTAACGGGTAATACGATTACCTCCGACTGCATAACCGTATTTTTCCGTGTACATTAAAATATATGTTAAAAGAATATTATTTTCTTTAAGACAGGTTTTGCAATAAACGGCATTTACGCCCGGTAGTTTAACAGCACATTGTTCACATATAGGTCTTTTACAGTAAGCGCAGTTTGCGATACTTGGACTTTCAATATGCATATAGCATTTATTCGGCGAAGCAGAATTATCTTCTAGCTGGGAGCTAGACGAGGACATCGTCCCTCATTATAACTTACTTATTCTCTTATTTATAATTAATTCAATTGATTATTAAAAAGTGTTAATTTTAAAATAATTCGCCTACCATAAGCTTTTTAGAAACTATTGAAAGTGCAAGAAAAGAATCCGTTCACATGGTTAAAGCACTTCTCTTATGTTTGGGAATAAGACTTGAGGTAATACTGTATAGTGATAGCATACCCAGCACCCCTCTACTCTCTATATATGGGCTTTTGAGAATTTTTATTTAAAACATCAATTGGAATTGTTAAAGAATCAAAGATTAATGGGTCTAAAAGGATAATATAAACCTAGAAATAGGATATTTACATCACAATTTTATACAAATCTTAATAAGCCTGCAACTATTTTCCGCCCTTAAACTCTTTTAGATGTTTGTTAAAAACTTCCATGAAGACTTTATACGCTTTCTCCATGTAAAGACAGATAATAACTCTCTTAACGTTTCTCGCTATTGGATCGAAATCTTCTAAAACCTTAACTAGTATTTCTGCACATCTCTCGTAGGGATAGCCGAAA
>Ga0180301_10003009_pt1 | contig 13191 bp, 13 predicted proteins | sample GuaBasSediGuay16_FD_121797 | JGI IMG/M metagenome (GOLD analysis project Ga0180301, IMG submission 121797) | Subseafloor sediment microbial communities from Guaymas Basin, Gulf of California, Mexico - Guay16, Core 4569-2, 12-15 cm | ecosystem: Environmental > Aquatic > Marine > Hydrothermal...
AACGCGCCTTTAGAGAAGTGCGCAGGCGCACAAGGCCAATGAGTTGTTTTACTAATCAAGACAGCGTAAACCGGATAATCTATGCGATACTAAGGCGCTTAAATAACAAGTGGGAGGATAAGCCATTAAAAGAATTTACACAATTTATTTGACATTACCTAGATAAATAAAAGTTTCTTAGACCGCCTCTATTGTCGAGGGCGGCTTTTCGGTTATATTATAAGTCACGCTTACCACGCCCTTTACTTCTTTGGTAATCCGACGGACTAACTTTTCCAATAAATCATACGGCAGGCGTGTTGGCTTTGCAGTTCTGGCATCCAGGCTATCCCAACACCTTATTTCTATCTGCATGCCGAAATCGCGTTTTCCTTCCCTGATTCCTGTAACCCGGTCATTATGCAAAATAGCCATGTATTGAAAGGCGTCAACTCTAGAAAGTTCTTCTTCTGTAACTGCCGTTGCTTTTCTGACTATCTCTATTTTTTCCGGTGTAGCTTCTCCGATTACCCTGGCAGATAAGGCCGGTCCTGGAAAAGGAATGCGCTCTGAAAGCGATTTTGGCAATCCTAAAGCCTCAGCCACCTTTCTCACACCGTCTTTACGCAGTCCGATTAAAGGCTCAATGATTTTATATCCGAATGCCTTCTGGGGATCAATACCTAATTGCTCAAATACATTATGCTGCCTTTTTATTCCGGCAACTGTTTCGTCAATATCGGTAAGGATTGTCCCCTGCAAAAGAAATTTAGCTCTGCTTTCCTTTACCAGCCTGCCAAAAACGTTTTTGTAAAATGCCTGGGTGATTGCCTCTCTTTTGTCTTCGGGATCGGTTATGCCTTTTAAGGCGCTGAAAAATTCGCTGCGGGCATCGATTACTTCTACTCCTACCCCTAATCTTTTAAAAATAGAGGCCACCGTCTCAGGTTCTTTTTCTCTCATTAAACCGTTATTTATAAAATAGGTCTTTAATTTCTTACCCAGGGCCTTATGACCCAATATTGGTACAGCTGATGAATCTACTCCTCCGGATAAGGCGTTAATAGCAAAACCTCTACCTACTAAAGAGGAAATCTCACCCACTTTTTTCTGGATAAATTCTCTCGGTTTAAAATTCTTTAACTTTATCTCTTTTGCCTTCATGCTGCTGCCCCCTTTTTGGAAAATTTTAGGTTTAAAGATCTGTTATCTACCCCTGCAAATAGCTTTTATAAAATCTCCTATTTTATTTCTGAATAATTCCTGCGAGACATAAAAAGCCTCGTTATGCGTACCGCTAACCTGTAAAAATTCTTTAGGCCCAGGCGCAGCCTGATAAAGTTTCTCTCCTAGCCTGAAAGGAACAATTTCATCCTGTAAGCTGTGTATTATAAGCTTAGGCGCATCTATTGATTTAATCTTATTCAGCGAATCAAGCCTACTGGAAAATATCCAGCTCGGTAGGTACGGATATAACTGCTTCGCCATATCACCGGCATTTGAAATTGTTCCTGAGACGATTAAAGCGCCTATTTTATTTTTGGAGGCCAGGTCGATAATTACTGCTCCGCCTAAAGATTCTCCGAATCCGATTATTTCATCAGGCGCGATATTACGCGTCAGCAAATAATCATAGGCGGCCTTAACATCAATATAAAGTCCTTCTTCAGAAGGCCTTCCCTGGCTTTTTCCATAACCGCGATAATCAAAAATAAAGACATTGGATTTAAGCGTGTTAAAAAATTTTAACTTTTCCAGTCTGTGGCTAATATTGCCGCCGTTACCGTGACAAAAAAGAACAGTGCAGCCAGCATCCTGGTAAGGAATAAACCAGCCGTGAAGGCTTACATTATCGCTTGTGATAAAATTTTCTTCTTCGTAATCCAGCCCGATATCGCAAGGGCGTGTTTCTAATTCTCTAGTGGGAATAAAAAGTACCCGCCTCTCCATAAGCCTTAGATAAATCAAGGCAAAAACTGCAAAAAGAAAAAAAACTATCAGTGAAGATAAAATTCTGGAAAAAATCATTTTTTATTTTAAGTTTGATGCGCGGCAAAACGATGCAGTTTAATTTATGGCAGGCTTAGTAGTAGCCGTTAATCTAAGTCGCTGCAAAACTTTCAAAACTTTTATTTCTGCGCTTGCGGCTTTTCTTTATTCTCCCCTGAATAACTGATGATATCAGGCTGTTTTTCTAAAACACGCAAGAACGCCTCTACCACTTTTGGATCAAACTGTGTGCCGGAATTATTTTTTAACTCCTTCTTAGCGTCTTCGATGCTGCGCGGCTTATGGTAAGGCCTCTCTGAAATCATTGCGTCAAAGGCATCACCTACGGCAATTATCCGTGCGCCCAGAGGAATCTTTTCTCCTTTTGTTCCATCAGGATATCCGGTGCCGTCAAATCTTTCATGGTGCTCCCGGATCAGCTCAATTACATCGCCCAGAAAATGTAAAGGTTCAAGAATCTCTACTCCCTTCATCGAATGCGACTTCATCTCTTCCCATTCCTGGGGATTAAGCTTGCCTGGCTTGGTAAGAATATGGTCGTGAATCCCGATTTTACCCAGGTCATGCAATTGGCAGGCTTTCTTTATATGTTCTATCTCTTTATTACTAAGCTCTAATTCTGCGGCAATAGCCAGGGCATAATCAGTGACATTCTCCGAATGGCTACGCGTATAATGATCTTTGGCGTCAATTGCCGAAGTCAAAGACATAACCGTACGGATATAAGTATCTTCTAAAGAGGTATATAGACGAGCGTTATCAATGGCAATAGCCGCTTCAATAGCTACCTCTTCCAGTAATCTTACTGCAAAAAGGTCGAATTTTTCACCAGATTTTTTATTAGCAATATTTATTACCCCGATCGGCCTGTCTTCTTCGCCTTCTTTTTTAGCCATTACAATCAAAGGAACGCTAATAAAGGAACCGTGATAATATTTTTCTTTTGTGCGGGTGGCAAAAAGCGGATCCTTATTGATATCCTCTATGATAATTGATTTTCTTTCTTTCAGTACATAACCGGAAATGTATTCGCCGCTTTTAAGGCGCGTTTTTTCTATATCCTCCCGGCTTACTCCCTGGGCAGCCTTAACTACCAAATCTCCTGTTTCTTTCTCAACAAGCAAAATAACGCAGGTCTCAAGGTTCAGTATCGAGGTAATTCTCTCTACAAGATAACGCAATACATCCGCAAGTTCCAGGGAAGAAGAAATATCCCTTCCAATCTGATAAATCAACGCCAGGTCCCTGGCTGTATCCCTGACCCGTTTTTCCAACTCTACTTTATCTTTCTCAAGGCGCTGGAGTAATTCTCTATTTTCCGAAGTAAGCCTGCGGAAGCTGTGTGCCTTTGCCACTGTGAAAGCCAATTTTTCAATATCAAAAGGCTTGGTGATATAATCGTAAGCGCCGATTCTTAATGCCTCCTGAGCTGTTTCCAAAGTACCAAAACCGGTCTGCACCACAATTACTGCATCAGGATGAGAACTCTTGATATTTCTCATCACCTCGATTCCGTCTATATGCGGCATTTTCAAATCTACTATATAAATATCGTATTCGTTTTCTTTGGCCAGAGCCATTCCACTTTTAGGATCATCAGCATAAGTTACCTCATACCCTCTTTCTGATAAAACGTCTTTGAGGAGGTTGCCGATTATCTGCTCATCGTCAATTACCAGTATACTCGCTCTTTTCATAATTCTTATAATTTAACCTCGATAAGATTAAGCTACAGGTAAAGTTATTATAAATGTAGTCCCTTTATTTATCTGGCTTTTTATGGCTATTTCTCCGCCGTGGTCCTGAATAATACGATAGGTTATGCTTAACCCCAGGCCAAGAGCCTTATGGTCGGTTTTAGTAGTGTAAAAAGGTTCGAGTATCTTCTCAACATTCTCCGCCGGAATACCGCAACCCGTATCCTGGACTTCTATATTGACTTTTCTTAAGTTTGTTTTAGTGTCTACGGCGTTATTAATCCTGATCCATATCTTACCGTCTTTAACCATCGCCTGCTGGGCGTTCAAAATAAGATTTGTAAAAACCTGCTGCAGTTGATTAGCATTCCCCATAATCTTATCAACATAGGAATCAAATTCGGTTTCTACGGTTATATTATTTGAACTAAGCTGATTCTCAAGTATCTGCAGGGTATCTTTGACTACCTCTCTTACATCTATAAGCTTAAACTCCGGAGAAGAAGGCCGGGAAAATTTCAGCAGGCTCTCTACGATTTCTTTACAGCGCACGGATTCCTTTTCTATATATTGCAGATATTTTTTACAGGTTTGGAATTCTTCCATTTTAAAATTTGGGTCGTTTATTTTACCCAATACATACTGCACGTATCCTAAAATACCTCCCAGGGGATTATTTAATTCATGAGCCACTCCTGCTCCTAACTGCCCTACCGCAGACATCTTGGCCGCCTGGATCAAACTTAACTGGGCGGCCTTCAGTTCTTGTTCCAGTTTTCTCTTGTCCATCAATAGATTATATCTCTCAACCGCTTCTTTTATAACCAAAGGTAAAGTAGTCAAGTGCCCCATATTAGGGCTCTTTACGATGTAATCAAAAGCCCCCAGTTTCATCGACTCTACCGCGGTTATTTCATCCCCGTATCCGGTAACCATTATTGCAATGGCATCTGCTTTTAACTTTTTTATTTTCTTTAAAATTTCAAGGCCGTGCATATCCGCCAGTTTCATATCAATAAGAAAGACGGTATAATCTTTTTCATTCATCCTGCTCAAGCCTTCTTTACCGCTGGGATAAAAATCAACAAGAAAACCCTCTTTTACCAAGGTCTCCTTGGTTAAGACAGCCTGGCCTTCGTCATCCTCAAATAAAAGTATATTAATCTTATTTGCCATTGCGTTATCTTTTTTGATAATTTAACTGCTCTTTAATCCGGTAAGGCTACTATATCCAGGAATAACCCAAGATTTTTTATCCTCTCCTGGAACGCATGATATTCTACCGGTTTAATGACATAACCGTTGGCTCCCAGGTCATAAGAACGGTTAATTTCCATCTGGTCCTCGGTAGAAGTAAGCATGATTACCGGAATGACCTTTAATTGCTCATCCTGCTTTACACGCTCAAGCACAGCGTAACCGTCAAGTTTGGGCAATTTAATATCTAAAAGAATTAACCCCGGCTTGGGAGAAACCTTGGTGTCGGTATAACTTCCTCTGTGAAAAAGAAAGTCCAAAGCCTCCTGTCCGTCTTTTACGTGATACAGCTCGTTGATTATGCGCGCGGCGCGTAAATTTTCCTTAACCAGAATTGCATGGCCCTCGTCATCCTCAACTAAAAGAATGGTGATCGATTTCTTCTGCCTCATTATGACACCCCTTTCTGTTCTTTAGGAAGCGTAAAATAAAATGTGCTTCCTGAGCCTTTTTTGGATTCAACCCAGATTTTTCCTTTATGGCTACGAATGATCTTTTGCACGTAAGCCAAGCCAATACCCTCTCCCGAAGCATCGATCTCTCCTACGCGCGTAAACATTTTGAATACTTTTTCGTAATCTTCCTCACTTATGCCGATACCGGTATCTCTGACAAAAAACTGGTAATCCTGCGGGTTTTCGGTATAACCAATTTCAATAATCTTAGGCGGCTCCTGTTTCATATAATTGATTGCGTTTGAAATAAGGTTAGAAAAAACCTGGTTTATCTCATTTCTTCTGCAGGGCACTGCCGGTAATTCCCGCCTGATAATATCAATTCCCTTTGCCTTTAACTGATGGTTGAAAATCGCCAGCACGTCGCCTAAAACATTATTCAGGTCATTAACCTGGACAGGGTCTGCTTTTCTGCCTACCCGCGAGACTGCCAGTAAATTACTCAAAAGGCTATCCATTTTATCTACGCCCTTGGTAATGAATCTTAAAGAAACAGGGAATTTTTCTTCTACCTCTGTCTTGACTGCGGTTAATTTATCCTTTATCTTACCGTCAATATTTTCCTTTACTACTTCATTTATATTATTGACCACGCTTTGGAAAAGCGGCTCCAGGCGCTGGGTAAAACCCTGTATATTAATTAAAGGGGAGCGTAAATCATGGGAAACAATATGTAGCAGTTCTTCCATTTCACTGTTAATCCGGGCCAGCTCTTTTGCGTTATGTTCGATTTTATCACGGCTGTCTTTTACTTCTTTTACCATAGTATTAAAAGAAGCGGTTAAGGCTCCTACTTCGTCGCTGGAAATAGACCTAAGCTGGATATCCAAGTTTCCCCTAGCGACTTCGCGGGTAGCATCCATTAATCTCTTTATAGGTTTGGTAAGCAGGTTCACCAGAAAGAAAGTAATAATCGAAGCGACAAAAATAACTAAATAAGTAAATTTAAAAGTAAGCCATTTTATCTGCGCCAGATTTTTATAAAGGGAATTCAAGGATAAGCCGACTACTACCTCTCCTATGGTTTCTGTTCCAGTCTCAGGTATAGCAATCAAGCCGCCCTCTATCCATTTTTCGCTTTTTAAAAGTTCTACCGGAATACTTACCTGGCAAATTTCTTCATTCATGTGTTTATAATAATTTATAGCCGGGCCGCTTTCTGCAATTTGACGCTTAAGAACCTCAGATTTATAACTTGAGCCTTCCTTACTTTTTTCATTATAAACCAGAAGTTCTTCGTCGTTACTAAAAATAGCAACGTAATTAACGTCTTTTCTCTGTAAAACGCCTTCGCTGAGTTCGTCCAGAACCGATAAATTCTTAGTCAGTACTCCGAGCTCTGCGTTAAAAGCCAAATTTTTCGCTAAGGCTGAACCCAATACCTCTAACTGGCTCTGTAAAACTCCTTTCTGATGGCCGATATAAACAAAAGTCAAAACCAGGGCCATAGTCACAATCATGAGAATAACCAAAATAATTGTTTTGATCCGCAGAGATAATTTATTCAATAATCTTATCGGCATGTGAAATAGCCTCCGGGGAAATATCAAGATTTATACTCTTTGCCGCTCTTAAATTAAGGTAAAGATGAGTACTGCGCGCCTGGCTTATAGGAATTTGAGAAACCGGCTTGCCTTCGATGGCCTCAAGAGCTAACTCTGCAGATTGCCTGCCGATATCCCTATAATCGCATCCTAAAGCAATAAGCGCTCCCTCTTCTATGAACCGCGGCGATGGGGCAATCAAAGGGACTTTTCTTTTTGCGCTCTCAGACATTATAAATTTCATTGTCTTATCGGAAAAAATAACCTGATCAGGCATATACAGAAAGATATCTATTTCAGATAAAATACTATCTAAAGCCTTAAAAACTTCGCTTTCATCCTTAACAAACCGGGTTATCAACTCTATACCTGTTTCTTTTAGCAAGAGCTCTACCTGATTGGCAACGTATTTATTATAGTAATCGGAGTCACAAATTAAGCCTACTTTTTTTACTTCTGGTAAAATATTACTGAGTTCTTCCAACTGGTCTTCAACCGGTATATTAATCGAAGCGCCGGTTAAATTATTATTTGTTCCTCTAAGCGACATAACATTAGAAATTAAAGCCATAGAAAAGATAATAGGGACCCCCTTTATTCGCTGAGCAGCTAGTTTTGTGGCTTCTGTCCCTACGCTCAATACCAAGTCGGGTTTTATTGCTTTTAGCTCTTCGGCAAGAGCTGCTCTTTTTTCCTCTGCTAAAGGGACATCCTGATAAACGATAACTTCGTAGCTTGATCCCTTTGCACTCATTACTTCCTGAAAACCTTTTAATGCTTCTTTGTAAGGCGCTACCTCATGGCTTACTAAAGCAGCAATTAATGTAGCTTCTTTATCTTTTGTGAATAAGGCCCTTTTATCGCTAATTTCGGAAACCTCTGCTGTCGTAGAAAAAACTAACATTATAAAATAAGTTAAGGCGGACAGTACTGTTATTTTTTTATACTTCATCCAAAGCCTTATTCTAAATTGGTAACCAACTAAAAAAGAATAACTGCTTCTATATAAAAGATGAAACTTTTTTTTACTCTAACATATTAGATTTCAACTGTCAACAAAAAATATTAGCTCTAAAATTTTGGTCAAAAATTTAGCCAAAATAGGATTATTTTTCATTATTATTGCTATTATAAGGGCTGCTTACCCGGGTAGGTAAAAAGACGGGCCTACTCAAATATCTTTTCTACGCGGGAAACAACAGACTGCGGGATGGGAATACCTATTTGTTTGGCGGTTCTGCGGTTTAAATACAACTTCGCCTTTCGAGCTTCAGTAACGGGCAGTTGGAATGCATTTTTACCCTGAAGTATATCTATAGCTAACTCTGCTGACTGCCTTCCGATATCTTTATAATCGCTTCCCAGGGCAAAAAGAGCGCCCTCCTGCACAAACCTTAAAGAAGGCCCGACAACAGGTTTGTTATATCTAAATGATTCTAAAAGCAAGAATTGCATGGTGCGCGGAGAAAGAAGCGTTTCATCGGGCACAAAAAGGAAAACGTCGATTTCCGGTAAAATCTGCTTTACTGCCTCGGTAAAGTCTGCCTCGTTCTCGGCAAAACGCGTCAGGAATTCTACGTTGAATTCCAAAGAAATCGCCATTTGCACCCCGGATAAATGACGATTATAATAAACATCGCTGCAGACAATGCCGATCTTTTCCATTCGCGGGATAATATTTACTAATTCTTTTACCTGGGTTCTTATAGGTACGTTCATGGAAGAACCGGTAATATTGGTTCTCTTCCTGCTGCCAAAAAACGGATCCAGGGACATGGAAAACACAATTGGTATTGTATTGATTTGGGTTCCTATTGCTTTTGTGGCCTCTGAACCGATGGTGAGCACCAAAGAGGGGTCAAGTTTTAATATCTGCGAGACAATAGAACTTGCAGCATCCATATCCCCCCCCAGGTCATAATAAGCAATATTTAACCTGTAGCCCTGATCGCCCATTTTCTCTTTAAAGCCATCGAGCGCACTGAGGTAAGGAGAGATATTACGGCTGACTACAACCGCAATTTCTACTGTATCTTTTGCTTCGGCAAAAGGCTGTGCAAACAGGCGGTAAGGCAATAAAAGGCAATATCCAGAAATCAGTAATGCGGTAAATCCTATTAATCTAATATTGCGTAGGAAGGTTATATTCATCTATTATTATTTATCCTGATAGATAGAGCTGTTATTTATCTAAGCAGACCTTTTAACTTAGAACTTTATCGTGCACTTGCCGATAACGCGAGTGCCTAAATCCAATGCCCCGGTAAATTCTTTATGTTTATCTTTAAAAAGGTTGAACACATATATTGAAGTCTCCAGCCAATCTTTATACTCATACCCTACCCTTATATTAGTTAACTGATACTTACCGATCTTTCCTCCGCCGGTTAATCCGGGAGCTGCGCAAGGACCGACAAAAGTAGAAATTATATCCACCATAAATTTGTTATCTTCATTATTATCAAAAGTCAAAGAAGCGCCCAGATTAGCTTTATCTTCCGGAGTGCAATCATCCTGAAGAATATCATCGGTTCTTTTCACGTGTAAATAAGTATAATTGGCAAATGTCTTAAGCCAATCTGTAACCAGATAATTAGCCCCTATTTCTGTACCGAATATATTCACTCTGCCCTGGTTTTTTTCGGTAGTTAAAGTAGGCGGGCCCGCGACATCAGTCGTAGCGCATATATAATTGCGTAATTCATTAAAGAAAACAGTAACTTCTGGTTTTACTCGCTCTAAAACTAAGCCACGATAGCCTATCTCGTACGACCTCATTTTCTCCGGCCTAAGCTCTTCCGGGCTTGAGGTATTAACATATACCCCAGGAACAGAAGAAAGTTGAACAGAATAATTAATATTAACCATTGATTCGGTAAAAGTAGGATTGCGAAAAGTCTCACCGACAGAAGCCCAAAACATATGATCTTCGACAGGCTCATATACTAAGCTCGCGCGGTAAGCGGTATTGTAACCGCTTTTAGGGTGGTGGTCATAGCGAAGCGTACCAAAGAAATCCAGGTTATCCAAAAGCTCAACTTCATCTTGCAAGAATAAATCCCAGGTAAATTCTTCCTTAGCTGCGCTGGCAACAGGAGTAAAAAGATTGCTGTCCATTCTTTCGTAACGCATCCCTCCGCCGTATAAGAGGTTATGGCGTTCACCCATTGGAAAAGCATAATGTGCGGTTAAATCATAAATATCAATAAATGATTCTTCGCTCAAACAGAAGCTTGTAGCAGTCATTGTCTCCTTGTCCATAAAGCCCTGAATTTGAAATTCCCTTCCTTCGCCCGGTAAATGCGAATACCGAATATTTATGAAACGGCTATATTGGTTAACCGGCCCTAATCCGGTTGTGGGATCTGTAAGGAATATATAATCGGCATTATTAATTCCTCCGGAAACATCAAGGCTTGTTTGCTCATCAATATTAAAAGCCAAACTGGCATTAAAAACCTTTCTTTCTAAAGCCTGATCTTCAAAATATTCAGTATTAAGAAGATTGTTATCAGTAATATTTAAACCCTCGAAAGTAGCTGCCCTGCTAAACTCAGCTGAGACCTTATATGCTGCTTTTTCATTAATATCTCCTCCTTGAAGCAGCGATTGCCTGTAAGTTCCATATGTGCCGACTGAGGTATTGCTTTCTGTACCTTCTACTTCTTCGGGGTCTCTGGTAATAATATTTATGACGCCACATAAAGCAGGAGAACCGTATAAAGCTTCTGCCGGCCCCTTAACAACTTCTATTCTTTTTATGTCTTCAATTGAAATAGGAATACCCTCCCAGGGTGTGAATCCTTGGCCGTTGACAAAGACTGTTCTTCCGTCAACCAAAACTAATGTGCGGCTGGACAAAGCCTTATTTAAACCTCTGATGTTCACGTCGGAATAGCCGAATGATACTCTAGCTACATCTACGCCCACAACACTGCGCAAAATTTCCGGAATATGGGTTGTGCCAGCACGCAAAATTTCTTCCCTGGTAATAACGGTAACTGCGGAAGGTGATTTTGTTATCGGCATTGCTGTACGCGTAGCGGTAACTACCAATTCCTTCTGGGTAAACAATAACAATTCTGCAGGTAAGGCCGGAGCATCGGCAAAAACAGGAGAAACAATAAAAAGAAATGCCGCCATGCAGAATAAAAACAAAAAATTCTTTTTATTCCCCATTTTACATCCTCCTTTTAGCCGCTTGTGGCTAAAGCAACCAATTAAAATATTAATTTTTAATTTCTCTGTTCATCAAATACCGTAATTTTTTTTACTTTAACATATTATATTTCAACTGTCAACAAAAAAATATTGATTTAAAAAAATATGTGTTTTTTCCGGAAAAATGGCTTTTTTTGGCCTGGAGGAAAGGGAAGGTTTCTGCAGTAAAGCGTAAGAAAGAATTCAGTTTTTTTCTTTTTTTCTCGTTTCTAAAGCGAAAAAAGTAAAGCTAATATAATAGGAAAGGGTAAAATTAAAGCTAAGTCAAATTCCCCTTTAGTCTTTAATACGTAAGCGCTTATTAAAAAAAATTAAAAACCAGATTACTTTTTTCAAAATATGCAGCTTAAAGCCGTCGCAAAAACAAAAGCCCATAAACAGGGTAAAAAGGCAAAGGGTAAAAAACTGAATAATTAACATTTTTCCCATAAATCTGCCTCCTTTTTTGCTTTATGTTTGAACAAATATTATTTTATCTATCAGAGCTTAAACCTATTGAAGCTAAATAGGTTAAGCAATTAACTAGGATAATTCCTCTTCAAGATTTTTAATTAGTTTCTCAGCATCTTTAATCACAGAATAAGGCAGTAATTTAGAAGATTCAATTTCAAGTTTTATTGCTTTGAGCACACCCAGAAACCTCCTGCTGTTGCAATCTTCCTTTTCTGCCGCGCCTCTTCAGGATCAAGTTCCTCTCTCTGTCTGATTATTTCTGTCAAATCCCTGCGGACTATACTTGCCTCCTGTCCTTCGTCCAGAATTCTCTTTTTTAAATGCAAATAATCCAGGGTATCCAATTTCTTGTTTTTTGCTTTGCGTAAAATATCTACTGGTTCGTAGCTCGGCAAAGAAACAGCATTTTGAGAATCCGCGTAATCTTTCTGTAAATATTCAGGCTCTTCTTTTTCCAAAAAATAATAGGACCTTAATAATTTCATCGAGGTCTGTTTTTTTATTCCGATTTCACGCTCTATATATGTATCGAAGCTCGCATACCCCCACTCTTTGTATAATTTATCTTTATAAACGCTATAAAGCGCCCTTCCTAGCGCAATCCAGGAGGACTTAAAATTTTCCGTGCAATCAAGAACCTGGTATCTTAAAGAATTTTTATCCATGATTTCCATTTTTTCTTCTATCTTCTCCAGAGTCTTGTTTTTTATCCCGGTCATTTTACCTTCCTTTTTTTTATTTTGTTAGAATTTGTAAAAAATAAAAAAATAAGCAGAAATGGTTTCCTGCTTATGATTAAATCAGATAACAGTGCTTTATGCCGGCTCGCCGTCCTTCCAGATTCCTTTTCTAGTCATCTAACAGTCGTTATACACCACAAATGTCCCTGAGCCGAATGCCTTCCTGATTGCTTCTTTCGAATCCGAACCAGGCTGCATCCAGATACTTTTTATTCCCAGCTCCTTGCAATCCTCTACTACTTTTTCGGTAATTTCAGGCGGCGTTACAGTGATGACTAAATCCGGAAGATAATTAAGTTCTTTAAGATTACGGAGAATTTTTTCCCGGCGATTTCTCCGTTTTCAGGATTAACCCCGTCTACGCTAAAACCAAAATTTATTAAATCCTTGAATATTTTAAAGCCGGTATCATCTTCCTGCCGGGAGGCACCAACTACCACGATTTTATCTTTTTTGGGGTCATCCATTTTGAAAATAAATGTATTTTAGACAATTCTGGTTTTATTATATCACCAAGAGGAAAAAATAAAATAAATTTATGGGATTAAAGGAGGGTTATTTGTAGTAATCTATACCGCGCAGGATATATTGCTGATCCATGCGTTTAGGAGAAAAGAATTTACGGGTAAATGTTTTTGCTTTATTGATATCGAACTCTTTGCAGCAATAAACATCAACGGAAATATAATTTTTTACGCTTAAGGTGTGAATTACTATTGAACTCTCAACAAGGGGCGCCCATCCGGAAAGGCCGGCTTTATCCGGAAAACGCGTGGCGTCGGTAAAGAAAATATTGGGGGGCGCCTGCTTCTCCATCCCCAGGTAACCTACAACC
>Ga0180301_10003011_pt1 | contig 13184 bp, 11 predicted proteins | sample GuaBasSediGuay16_FD_121797 | JGI IMG/M metagenome (GOLD analysis project Ga0180301, IMG submission 121797) | Subseafloor sediment microbial communities from Guaymas Basin, Gulf of California, Mexico - Guay16, Core 4569-2, 12-15 cm | ecosystem: Environmental > Aquatic > Marine > Hydrothermal...
AACAATACCAGAGCAGTGAAATTTTTTATATGATTCTTGTCAATGCAGCTGCCTTTTATTTGGTAGCTTTTTTGAGTGGTTTTCTATCAGAGCAGATTCAGAAAAGCAGGGTTGAACTCAAGGCTAAACAGAAAGATATAGTTGATTTGGAGATGCTCAAGGAAAATATTATTCAGAACATTTCCTCGGGACTGGTTGCATTAGATGAGCATAGCGAAATTATTGTCTTTAATAAGGGAGCGGAAAAGATATTTAATATTGATTCCAGAGATGCCATCCGAAAGGATATTAGGGATATTATACCCCATATAGCGCCTTATCTTAAGGGTCATAGCCCACATAAGTTCAGCCAACTCTCTTATAAAGGGAAGGAGGGCCAGCAAATTGATCTTCTTTTAAATATCTCACCTTTAAAAGAATATGGTGGGAGCAATAAAGGAAAAATACTTGTATTTCAAGACACGACACGTATCAGGGAGATGGAGCAAGAGGTCAAGAGAATGGAAGATATGGCCATGCTTGGAGAATTAGCCGCTGGTATCGCACACGAGATAAGAAATCCTTTAGCTTCAATAAGTGGCTCAATTCAGGTGTTAAATGATAGCCTGTCAAAAGAGGAAGCCCATATTAACAGAAGGCTAATAGAGATTGTTTTAAGAGAAGTAAATAGATTGGATCATCTTGTAAATGATTTTTTGCAGTTTGCTAGACCGCAAAGGATAGAAATTGAAGAATTTGAACTTAATCAATTAATTATGGATACCCTCTATCTATTTCAAAATAGCCAGAGCTGGTCCGAGCATTTAGATATAGAGACCAAAATTATGAGCCCCTTAAAGATTAAATCAGATCCGCAGCAGCTTAAACAGGTATTTTGGAATATTTTCCTGAATGCATCCGAGGCTATGCCAAAAGGTGGACTCATCTCTATTAGCGCAGAAAAAGAAACGGATTTTAAGAGTTCAAGTGAATCAATAGAGTCAGTAAGGATAAAAATTGAGGATAATGGACCAGGCTTAGATCCGAAAATAGCTAAAGAGATATTTAAACCCTTTTCTACAACGAAAAAAGATGGATCTGGCCTCGGTTTGGCTATAGTTAAAAGGATTGTCGAGAGTCTTGGGGGTAAGGTTTCAGGTGAAAATTTGGACCCTAAAGGGGCCATGATAACGGTCCTTTTGCCTATTTCTATAGAAGATAAAAAAGCGCTTAACGTGAGGTAACGTATCTAAAAAATTGTGGATAGAGGGACATGGTATTTGGGATTTAGGAATGCATGTATGTCAACAAGCGTGGTTTTCTAAAATAATTCATCCAAGCAGATATTTAGGGGATGAGGTAAATTCTGTTCAGAAAGATCCTGCCGCTGTCGATGTCTCTATTGCTTTAGCATTTCCTGATGTTTACGAAATTGGGATGTCCCACCTGGGGTTAAAAATTTTATACCATATATTAAACTTACAGGACTGGCTTTCAGCAGAAAGGGTCTTTGCCCCATGGGTAGATTTAGGATCTGAGTTAAAAAAGAAAGGCATTCCTCTTGCCTCCCTGGAATCAGGAAAACCTCTCTATGAATTTGATATTATTGGCTTTAGCTTGCAACATGAGCTTTGTTATACAAATATTCTGTCCATGCTTGATCTTGGAAACGTGCCGCTCTTAGCAAAAGAGAGGGAATCCATACACCCCCTGGTTATCGCAGGTGGCCCTGCGTGCTTTAATCCTGAGCCTGTAGCCGCGCTGTTTGATGCTATTGTTATAGGCGATGGAGAGGAAGCAGCGTTTTCGATTTGCCAAACCGTAAGGGAATGGAAATTGGATGGGCGAAATAGCAGGCCTGAGTTATTAAAAGAGCTTGCAAAGATTAATGGCATTTACATTCCCTCTTTTTTTAAGGCGCATTACAATACAAAAGGAATCATACAGCACATAGAATCGCTGATAAAGGGGTATGAAGGCGTTGAAAAGGCTATCGTTTCTGATCTTAATTGCTACCCTTTTCCTGCAAAGCAAATAGTCCCATTTGCCGAGCTGGTTCATGATCGATTCACCATTGAGATTGCGAGGGGTTGTAGCAGAGGGTGTCGATTTTGTCAGGCAGGAATGATATATAGACCTGTGAGGGAACGGGACCCCCTTGAAATAGTGCGCATTGCTGAAAGAGGCTTACATGAGACAGGATTTGAGGACTTATCTCTTCTCTCTTTAAGTTCAGGCGATTACAGTTGTATCCTTCCATTATTAAAGGCGTTAATGCGAAAGGTGGCAGAAAGACATGTTGCTATTAATTTCTCTTCATTAAGGATTGATACCGCCATTTCTTTATTGATGAAGGAGATAAAGAAGGTCAGGAAGACTAGTTTTACCGTTGCGCCTGAAGCAGGCAGCCAGAAACTGAGAGATATTATTAATAAGGGATTTACAGAGGATCAGATTTTAGATTCAGCAAGGGAGATTTATGAGGGAGGCTGGAACCTGCTCAAGCTTTATTTTATGATAGGCCTTCCTTCTGAGGAGGATAGTGATCTTATTTCCATTGTTGAATTGAGCAAAAAGATTTCCAGATTAGCGCCTCAAGGAAGAAAGGGGCATGTGTTAAATGTAAGCATTTCCCCCTTTGTTCCTAAGGCGCATACACCTTTTGAGTGGTTGCCCCAGCTTGAACTTGAAGAAGGTAAACGAAGAATCAATTTTATCAGGGAACGATTGCAGAGCCATAGAGTGAAGGTTAAATGGAATAATCCAGAGGCGAGCTGGTTAGAGGGTATCTTTTCAAGGGGGGATAGGAGATTAACCAGGGTATTACTCGAGGCGTGGCAGAACGGCGCCCATTTTGATAGCTGGAGTGAGCACCTTAACATAGATATCTGGAAAGAGGCCTTGAAAAGGTGCAATCTTGATCCAGATTTTTACATTCTTCGGGAAAGGGAACACGATGAGGTTCTGCCATGGGAACATATACATTCTGGCATATCTAAAGAGTTTTTGCTGAGCGAGTGGCAAAAGGCTATGGATGGCAAAACAACACCCGATTGCAGACAGTATTGTTCGAACTGTGGAGTCTGTAGCGACAATGACATTTCCCCGGTGTTATTTGATACATGGCATCCCCTGGAGGAAAAGAAAGGGCTGAAGCCTAAACAACCAAACGAACAAGGGAAAACGTATAGGCTATGTTTTACAAAACTTGAAAAGACCAAATATCTTAGCCAATTAGAGCTTATTAAGGTGTTTATAAGGGCGTTCAGAAGAGCTGGGATGGATATAGTGTATTCTAGCGGCTATCATCCTATGCCAAAGCTCTCATTTGCAATAGCGCTCCCTGTGGGAACAGAATCCTTAAACGAGATAGTGGATGTTCAGGCTAAAAATATTCAAAATACATCACTCACAATCAGGAAGATTAACAACGAACTGCCATCTGGCATCAGGGTTCTTTCTATGGAGGAGATAGGAATAAAGGAGACTCCTCCCAGAATTAAAGAAAGCTATTTTTATATCCAGATGAATGGATATTTCAACAAAGAAGCTGTGGATAGGTTTTTGATGTCAAAGTCCTGTTTAGCAGTCAAGAAACGTAGAAATAGTGAAATAACAGTTGATATTCGATCTCAGGTGAAGGCATTAAATGTGTTATCCAATAGCGAGCTGGAGTTAATTGTAAGATATGGAAAAGGACCGGAATTGAAGCCTGCCGAGATTATAAAGAATGTGTTCACTCTCCATGACAGTCAGATAGAGGGAATGAGGATTTTAAAAACAAAAAGTATTATTATCTGAGGTGGTCTGATAATGACTAATGAATTGGTAATTAATGCAAGGCCATATGAAACGAGGGTTGCCCTGGTGGAAAATGGAGTGGTGGTTGAACTCCATATAAAAAGGGGGTCTGAACAGGAGCTCGTTGGGAATATTTACCTTGGAAAGGTGTTACGGGTTTTACCTGGAATGCAGGCGGCCTTTATAAATATCGGTATTGATAAGCCAGCTTTTTTATATGTCACTGATGTCTATAACGACCTTCGCCATTGGGAGCAGATTATGCTGCAAGAAGAAGATGAAGAGAATAACTCAGAGACCGATATCCACCCGAGGACGCCCTTTACAAAGGTAAGTGATATTAATATAGAAGGTCTTCTGCAAGAAGGACAGAATATTTTAGTTCAAGTTTCTAAGGAGCCTTTGGGCACAAAAGGCGCACGAGCAACTTCTCACATTAGCCTTCCTGGGCGTCACCTTGTGTATATGCCTACCGTTGACCACATTGGTATTTCGCGCAGGATTGAAGATGAAAAAGAAAGAATGAGATTAAAAAAGCTTATGCAAAAATTAAGGCCGCCTGGTGCAGGGTTTATTGTGAGAACGGTGAGCGAGCGGGCGCCTAAAGAAAAGTTAAAAATTGAGATGGAGTTTTTAACTAAATTATGGGCGAATATTCAGAAAAAGAGAGAAACATCTTCTGCGCCCAGTCTTCTTCATAAGGAATTAACGATTACTTTAAGGGCTGTCAGGGATCTTTTTACGAGAGAGATTGATAGATTGGTGATCGACTCAAAGGAGGAGTATCAATCAATATTGGAATTCATAGAGACCTTTGCCCCAAACCTTAGATATTCTATTGAACTCTACGAAGGGAGAGAACCTATATTTGATGCCTATGGCATTGACATGGAAATAAACAGGGCCTTAGATAAAAAGGTATGGTTAAAATCTGGTGGATATGTTGTCATTGAAGCAACAGAGGCCCTTACCGTTGTAGATGTTAATACAGGAAGTTATGTAGGGAAAAGAAACCTGGAAGAAACCATTGTAAAAACAAATATGGAGGCAGTTAAGGAGATTGCCTATCAACTGAGATTAAGAAACATTGGAGGCCTTATTGTTATTGATTTCATAGATATGGATAAGGAAGCAAACAGGGAAAGGGTCTTTATGGCGCTCAAAGAGGCCCTGGAAAAAGACAGGGCCAGGACCACTGTCCTCGAGATATCGGAGTTAGGGCTGATTGAGATGACGAGGAAAAGAACAAAAGAGGATATAAACTTCTTTTTAACCGAACCTTGTTTATACTGTGAGGGGAGAGGTCGGCTTAAATCGCCGACTACAATCTGTTATGATATCTTCAGGGATCTGGAAAGAGAATGGGTATCCGGTGAGGAGGGCAAGGTTTATGTTTTGGTGCACCCTGAGATAGAGAAAGTTTTAAAGGAGGAGGAGAGATACTCCGTTATGGAATTGGAAAAAAGAATTAATCGGCGTATTGCAATAATTCCAAAAAATGATTTTCATCTTGAGCAGTATGAAATAAGCCTTCAGTGAGCAACTTGATCTTTTAATGTCTCAAAGAGGGAATAATATTTAGTATCTGATTAGTGATCTCATCAATTAGTCCTTGAAGCCATTCTGTGCCTATGGCAGCCCCGGCATTGCCTAATCCCTTAATTACCTCAATATAATGTTTCCCTTTTTCATCTATTTTTTGTTGAATAAGATCTAAAAATTCATCCCTTTTTTCCAAATTTCCTTCCTTGTTATAACTATCTGTTAATAATTCTTCTATATTCGACCATCGTTCAAAGATTTCTCTTCTGAGATCTTGTTGTGTCTGCAAGACATGTTCTTTCATCATTTTCTTATATAATTCAATTGATCGAGGCATTTTGTCAGCAACCTCTTTTAATCTTTTTATTCTTTCGCTAATTATCATTTCTATCTTTTCCAGGGCGCCTTGATAAAGGGCTTTCTCTATCGGATTACCAGGTAAAAATAGAGAGCGAACATCAATATACCATCTCCTAAGCGCAATGATATTTGCTATGTAATTAATGTTATTGGTTATGACCCTTTTGATCCCTGGATAAAGCCCAAAATAAAGAGGCTGTTGTTTTTTTACATTAGACCTAGCAAAAAGCAGGCCATTTCCTTTTATGAAATCTTTTCGATAGATGGTTCCAGCAGCGATGACCGTTCCGTATCCTATCCTAACCGGCCCAACTAATCCCCCTTGCCCACCCAAAAAGATTGGTCTCTGATTTAACATGACTCCCTTAGGTACATCACCAATAAGGGAAGGAGTAGCCTTATCCTGATTTGGGGTGTAATTAAAATGAATATATGAGCTTCCAACCTCACTATGATTTTTTCTATCGGTGCCTCCAGCCATTAGACAGTCACAGAAATTTATTAGGCTCCCAAGGGTAACAAAAGGAAACAAGATGGTTTGTTTAAGGCCCACAGTGTGGGCGACATTGGCCTCTTCTTCTAATAGACATCCGCCCCTAATATGGGCGCCTGATCCTAACATAGCCTTTCCTAAAAATGTTGAGTGTGAAAAAAATCCTCCTTGTAATTTTACATCAGGACCTAACTGGCAGTCTTCGATCGTAACAGGGCCCTCGTAGCCAATTTCGCATCCGGACATTATTGCTGTACGGGAGCCATAAACCTTACACCCAGAATGAATGACAACCCTGTTATCTGATATCTGATCACACGATACCTCTTTTCCAATAGTAATAGTTTCCGGGCGGTCAATCCTCACGCCTTTTCTTAGAAGCTGTTGTATCTTTGATTGATTAAGGGTATCTTTCATTATTTGTCTAATTCAATATCTCTATGTGTTAGCGTGATGTAATTTGTTATTTTCTTAAGTTCTTCATAGATAGTATCCGCAATGCTTACTGACCTATGAGTGCCTGCAGTGCATCCTACAGCAATGGTTAAAGATGATTTCCCTTCTTTTTCATAAAGAGGGATGAGATAGCTCAGAAGGGATAAATATTTCTTTAGAAAACCATGGGTCTCTTCCCACCTATTCATATATTTTTTAACCTGTGGGTAGGTTCCGTCAAGGTTTTTTAATTCTTGAACAAAGTAAGGATTTGGCAGGAACCTAACATCAATAACAAGATCTGCATCATGGGGTATACCATATTTGTACCCGAAAGATAGAAGATAAATTTTCATCCTTTTTGTTGGTGTTGTCTTTAGGGCATGATTTAAGATGAACTCCTTTAATTCATGAACATTGTAATTTGATGTATCAATAATTAGATCTGCAATTTCTCTCAGTTCTCTCAGCGCCTCTCTTTCGGTCTGAATTCCTTCAAGAAGGCTTTTCTCTTTACTGAGAGGGTGTTTTCTTCGAGTCTGGCTGTATCTCCTTAATAGAATTTCTGTAGAGGCTTCTAGAAAAAGTATTTCAAAGAGATATCCTCGTTTCTTGAGGTTTTTAAAAATCTCGGGATATCTTTCAAGAAAAGTCCTTTCCCTAAGATCCATAACTAAGGCAAGCTTAGTTATTTCTGAATAAGTCTCGGCCTTTAACTCCAAAAATTTGGGTAACAGGATAACCGGAAGATTATCTATACAGAAGAAACCAGCATCTTCAAGTGCATTTATCGCTGTGCTTTTTCCTGACCCTGAGAGGCCGGTAATAATTGTAATTTTTATATGTTTCATTTATCCGGAGTTTGTTAGATGGTTGATTAGTTCTTCCACCTTTATCATCCCTTCCCGAATTATTAAAGGAGGATCAATTGTCACATCAAGAATAGTAGATGGGCATTTTCCTTGTGTTTCGCCTCCATCTAATATGAGGTCAACAGCATTGTTAAAGTATTCTACAACTTGATCAGCCTTTACACAAGGTGGCATTCCGGAGATGTTGGCGCTCGTTGCTGTAATTGGAACATTTAAGGTATTTGAGAGGGCATTTGCTAAAGGGTGGCTGGATATCCTGATCCCCACCTTTCCTGTATTAGATGTCAGAGCTGATGACAGAACAGAAGAAGACTGAAAAACCATAGTAAGCCCACCTGGCCAGAATTTTTTTCCCAGTCTTTTGGCCTTTGGTGGAATATCAGCAACGTATTGAGGGAGATTCCTAAAGGAAGAAATCAAAATCAGGATAGGCGCATTATGATCTCTCCCTTTTATCTTAAAAAGATTTTGAACAGCATCAGTGTTGGTGGCATCCACACCTAAACCATAAAAAGATTCCGTTGGAAAGGCCACAATACCTCCTTCTGAGATGATTTTAACAGCTTCGATGAGGCCCTTTTTTAGGGATTCATCTGAGGTAATTTTAAATACGTAGCTCAATCTTTCGTTAACCCCTTTGCCCGCAATGTTAGACCTTCTTTGTATTGATCCAATCTCTTGGCAATGTTTGAATACTTGAGCGCAAGTATTTGGGCAGCAAATACCCCGGCATTCCGGGCGCCGCCTTTCCCAATTGCCATAGTAGCTACAGGAACACCTGGAGGCATCTGAGCTGTTGAAAGGAGGGAGTCTATTCCCCTAAGAGGAGAGGAGTCAATAGGTACCCCAATAACCGGTAATGTGGTATAGGAAGCGAGCGCCCCAGCGAGATGGGCTGCCCAGCCAGCCCCTGCAATAAGGACCTCTATTCCCCTATGAGAGGCATTAATGGCATAATCCCTCGTTTTGTCTGGGGACCTGTGAGCAGAAGATACGGTGATTTCGAAATTTATGTCCATCTCCTTTAGTGTCTTTACACACTCATCCATAATATCACTGTCAGAGACGCTCCCCATGACTATACCTACTAATGGTTTATCTTGCATAATCGTTATCCTTGTTTAGGTGTGTGCGGTAGAGATTTCTTATCTCCTTAATTAGGCAATAGTATTTAAGTAACACCCTTATTATACTGATTTAATGCCTAATCGCAAGAATCTTCTCATTCAACGGACAAATCTCATTTTTCTTGTTATCGCAAAATTCTTCTGGTAATATGTCAAAAAAAGCAAGGAGAAGCAATGCCTATCTATGAATTCTACTGTGAAAGATGCAATACCATCTTTAATTTTTACTCAAAATCAACAAGCACAAGTAAACAACCGCTCTGCCCTCAGTGCAAAACAATGAAATTAAAACGATTTCTATCGAGCTTTTCTTTCTTAAGGGAAAGCTCTGAGGGAAATAGGGAAGAATCGATCCCTTTTGATGATGAGAAAATGGAAAAGGCTGTTGCTATGCTTGCGCAGGAAGGTGAAAACATTAACGAAGATGATCCGAAGCAGGCCGCTCATTTGATGCGCAGGCTTTCTGAGATGACAGGCGTAGATATGGGAAAAGGGATGAAGGAAGCAATGGACAGGCTTGAGGCGGGGGAGGATCCTGAGAAAATTGAGGAGGAGATGGGAGATATCCTGGAGGAGGACCCATTTGCTCTCCCTGAAAAAAAGGTAGTAAGGGAAAAAAATAAAGCCCCATTTAAAGACGAAACCCTTTATGAACTATAGGCCTGCATTCACCTTCCCAGAGGACAGAAATGGTTTAAGTTTAAAAGCCTAGCTGCGCCGCTTATTGTTATCCCGTAAAAGATTATAGGAACATACCCTGTAAAATTATCTATGGTATCATTAACCAGGGTTGTTCCGGTGGCAAGAATCAGATCCGCCCATTTTTTGATTTCTTTGTATGCCTCTGGATCCTCTACCATCACGCCTGATTTAACGGTTCCGATATTTTGGGGATCTCTATCACAAATTCTGACCTCAAAATTACGAGATACTTCCTCAAGTAGGCGTGGTTGATGTCCTATCATCCCTATCCTTTTAGGTGAGAAGGGTAAAAGGACATCTTTTAGGTAAGTGGCACATCTCACGGGATCTTCGTCTTTGCAGTGGCAGCTCTTTTTGATTACCCCTATTTTTCTTAACACAGCATTGGCAGTTGCTACAAAAAGGGCCCTGTGAAAATTGGAATCCATGGGGAGATTAATTACCTGAGAGAGGCTCCCAGAAAAATTTCCGGTGTGATCAGAGTATGCATGGCCCTTAACACCTTGAAAAACCGCCTGCATTATTCGCTCTTTCCCCTTTAGTAATGGATAATCGTTGTGAACCGGTTTGCCTATAGCTTCCTCAGGCGTTAGAGGCCGTGCAAAAACAGAAACCATTTCATTTTCAATGGCATGTTCGGTAATATGGTTCCGCATCTCTTTTCTAACTCTATTTAAAAGGGTTCCCATTATCATCCCTTTCCGAATGGGCAGATTGGATACGTGCATTTTGGGCAATTCAGGCATAGTCCACCGTGGCCCAGGCGAACAATATCCTCTCTGGTAACCCTGTCCCCGGACATGGCCCTTGGAAGAAAGATATCAAGCACGGTGGCCTTGTAATAGAAAAGCGCGGCAGGTATACCAAGAATAGGAATATCCCCCATATAGGCAAGAGCAAACATGGCGCCTGGAAGAATAGGAGATCCGTAGGATATAAGTTTAGCGCCTGAAGAGATAATTCCATCAAGGGTAACATCATCTGCATCCACGGAAAGGCCACCGGTGGTAATAATGACATCACAACCATCTTTTGCCATCTGCCTTATTGCTCGAGATATTGCCTTCTTTTCATCAGGGCAAATTTGGTGTGATATAATTTTTCCACCAAGGGATTGAACCTTGAGGGATAGGATATCTAAAGAATAGTCTTTAACCCTGCCGGAGGAAACCTCTTCCCCTGTAGCTACTACACCAACTTTGCTTCTTGAGAATGGAAGAAGCCTTAACAGAGGGCCCTTATCCCTGATTTCTTCTACTATTGGCCAGAATTCGGACTCTTCTATGGCAACTGGTATAATCCTCGTAGCTGCCACAGTCATACCTTCAAAGCACACAGTATTTTGATGAATGGTTGAGCAAATGATTGTTTCAGTCTGGTTTATAGATGTTAGCAGATTGATATTGATTTTAAATAGACCATTAATCTGGGCCTTTATATTAAACCTCCCCTCGCTCGGACCTTCAAGGGTAAACCATTTTTGTTGAAATGACTCGGCCAGAACCTTAGCGGCATTATCCTCATGGATATAGCCTTTGTCAGGGTCAAAAACATACACATTGCTCTTTCCCATATCCCTCAAGACAGCGAGGTCCTTTTTACTTAGGATATGCCCCTTCTTAAAGGCAGGTCCTTTTGATTTTCCTGGAATTATCCGTGTGATGTCATGGGCCAGGGGTTTTCCAACAGCCTTCTCGATTGATAATTTAATCATACACACCACCTTGATATCTAACTCACGGAATTTTTTTGGATGAATCAGTTAATTACTTCCAATCGTTTGAGATCCTGGGGAGTATCAATATCCCATATAACTGAATCATCCTGCCATAGTATTTTTTTTACTGCTTTTGGGTATTTTTTGAGAAGAGATCTTAGACCGACATCTCCTCTGAGCTTGGCAATATCATTCTTAAACCGATTGAAATCGACAATTACTGGGTGACCTGTAATGTCCTTGAAAACAGGAAGAAGAATTCCGACTCTTTCATCGAGGAACTTGTTAATAAAAAAGTTGATCGTTTTTGATGATAAAAGAGGCAGATCTGCAAGAGAGACCACAATTCCACCAGCCTTTTCGTTGTCTGTTAGACAGCCCACTCCCTTTTTAATGGAAGAAGACATCCCTTTGTGGAAATTCTCATTAATGATCAGTCGTCCATCCCCCCATTTGCATGAAAAGGCATGCCATGTATCAAACCTTTTTCCCATTTTTAACCTGGAGAATGCAAATATCTCTGTTTTCTGCCTGATAATCTTTCCAAGACTCGGTGAAACTACAACTATTAATGGTAAAATTTGACTTTGCAGGTGGATCCCAAGGGCCCTTTCAAAAAGCGTCTCACCAGATGGAAGAGAAGCGAGGAGCTTTTCAGATCCAAATCGTTCGGAACCTCCTGCTCCTAACAGGATGCCAGGAATGTATTTCATCTATACTCCCCTCAGGTTTCTTAGAGGCAATATAAAAAAGACATCACTTCCTGCACCGAGATTCTCGGAAATGAAATCTTCATTCCTAATCCTTGCAAGGATTTCTTTGGTTTTTGTTTTTATCTTAAGGGAAATAATAGAATTATGAGAAATTTCTTCCACGATAGTCCCTCTGAATCTATTGATTGGTGGGCCAGGGGGCTCATTTCTACTAACATAGATATCATCGGGAGAGATTGCAATTTTGCTGAGCCTTTCTCTCTCCCACACCGTTATTATCGTAAGCCCTTCGCAGCTTGCCTTAACGAGACCATTGTCTAAGACCTCGTAATTATCACAATCAAAGATATTTGGCGCTCCCAAAAAATTGGCCACCTTATCCCCATTAGGGCTAAAGAAAATCTCCTGGGGTGTTGCAACCTGTTCCAATCTGCCTGAGTCAATGACCGCAAGACGATCGCCCATCTCTTCAGCCTCTTTGAAATCATGGGTGACAAAGATTGTCGTTAGACCGAGTCCTTTTAAGATCCTCTTGAACTCGATCCTCAGGTATTTCCTGGTCTTCACATCAAGGCTATTAAAGGGTTCATCCAACAGGAGGATCCTGGGAGATGGTGCGATTGCCCTGGCCAGGGCTACCCTCTGCTTCTCCCCACCGCTCAGGTCTCTGGGGTATCTGCCTATAAGATGGCCTATGTTTAGCAAGTTGCACATTTCATTTAATCTATCCTCAATCTGATCTTGCCCCAATTTTTTTATCAATAATCCATAGATAATATTGGACCTTACATCGAGATGGGGGAATAATGCTAGGTCTTGAAATAGATAACTAGTTCCCCTACTGCTAACCGGTATCTTATCTATAGGCTCACCATCGAAGAGTATCGATCCTTCATAAGGGATTAAACCGGAGATAATATTTAGCAGGGTTGTCTTGCCAGCGCCTGTAGGCCCCAGAAGCACCAAAAGCTCGCCACTCGATATCTTTAAGCTTATATTTCGACAGATAAAATTACTAATGTTTCTGAGCTCTATAGTCGGCATATTATCGCCATTTGCCAGTTAATCTGTACTCCATATAGAGAAAGAACTTTTCAAAAAAGAGGCACATCACAGCAAGGACTATCAAACATACTATGACAATATCTATACGGATTAAACTCTCTGCCCTCATAAGTAACGCCCCAATACCGGTGGGAATAGCTACCATTTCAGCGGCTATTATGGTCCGCCATGCCATTCCAGCTTCCAGTCTCAAACCGGTAAATATGCTCGGAAGGGCTAAAGGCAAGGCTATTGTAGTCAAGATATTTCTTTCAGATGCCCCTAAGGTCTTTGCAGCCTTGATAAGATTTCTATCTACGGTTTTGATACCGGTGACGGTGTTGTAAAGCACCGGGAAGAATGAACAGATAAATATTATTATGATGGGAAGCATCTCAC
>Ga0180301_10003013_pt1 | contig 13180 bp, 11 predicted proteins | sample GuaBasSediGuay16_FD_121797 | JGI IMG/M metagenome (GOLD analysis project Ga0180301, IMG submission 121797) | Subseafloor sediment microbial communities from Guaymas Basin, Gulf of California, Mexico - Guay16, Core 4569-2, 12-15 cm | ecosystem: Environmental > Aquatic > Marine > Hydrothermal...
ACCACAAAAGCAAGCTGGCCACCCATCAGCGCGCCACTGAGAATAGCCACCGGCAGTTCAGAAGTTACATGAAGCAACATGAGAGCTGCTGCGTAGCCACCAACTGCATAAAACCCTGCCTGACCAAAAGATAAAAGTCCAGTGTATCCTAAAAGAAGATTAAAACTCATGGCGAAAAGGGCCAGTATGAAAAGGCGCATGCACATATACGTCAAAAAATTACTACGGAAAAAAGGTACAATCAAAAAACCTGCGCAAATCATAATAACGATTCCGCCACTAAACCCTAACTGCCGTGTTTTCATTTTACCATTTTGGGTCCTCACCTTTTTAGCCCCTATTTTGACGAGTACCTAAGATTTCATTGAACACTATTTTCTCTTTTGCAATCATTCTTCAGCAACTCCAAACAACCCTGCAGGCTTCATCAAAAGTACCGCGATCATGGCCAAGTATGGCAAAGCAGCAGACAGTTCACCAACCCATAAGATACCAAATGAGTTTACAAGGCCTATGATAATGGCTCCAACGAAGGCCCCCAAAAGGCTTCCTAATCCTCCAATAACGGCCACGATAAAAGACATAATAATGATAGCTGTGCCCATACCGGAAGAAATTGTTTGAATTGGAGCTGTCATGGCCCCGCCCAGCGCAGCCATTGCACTTCCTATTCCAAAAACAAGAGTGAATAGCTTTGGGACGTCAATTCCTACTGCACTGCTCATCTCCCGATTAAAAGCTGCAGCCCTTAGATGACAACCAAACCTGGTTTTGTTCAAGAGGAACCATAGAAGTACTGCCACTAAAACGCCTACAGCGATGATAAAGAAATAATAGATAGGGATAAAGCGGTTCATTATAGGGACAATGCCCTCAATAGGTACCCTAACAGATACGTACAATGAGCCATATATAATCTTGAATAGATTATCCAAAATAAGCACAAACGCGTAAGTCATCAAAAGCTGGTACGTCATATCTAAATCATACACTCGTCTCAAGAAACAGAATTCAAGTAACGCACCAATAACGCCGACTGCAATGGGACCCAACACTAGACCCATCCAAAAATTTTGACCACACAATGAGGCAAAGGTATATCCTAGAAATGCCCCCATCATATACAGGCTTCCATGGGCAAAATTAAGCACTCCCAACATTCCAAAAATTAAGGTCAACCCGGATGCAACAAGCCAAATGTTCATCCCATAATATAGACCCACTATCGTAGTATAGATTAAGGTGTCCATTGATATATCAAAATCCTTATTAATTTATGGTAGTGCCATCTCTCAAAAAAATACCCACAGCTTTTCTTGCCTTTATAACCCGATACAGCACCAATCTCATATACTGTGCACGGCAGACATAACATCATCTCCGTCTGCCGTGCGTCTGTTCCGCAAAATTACTTTTTATAAGGGACATCAGGAATCTTGGGAAGTTCTCCCGGCCCCGGAGGCGGTGCATACTCGGGAGGTGGACTATTCCAGTAAAATGGCCAAGGTTTAATAACCCAATCGGTCAAGACTGGCATAGGATATTTCGGATCATGCATAATGCGCCCCCACGGTACCGAATACGCACATGCGTGATCTTCAGGCCTTATCCAGCGCACACCTGCTGGGCTCTCAAAGGCAAGGCCCTCCATAGCTGCTACGATCTTGTCAACATCATCGACTGTACCTGCTTTTTCACAAGCTGCTTTATACATAAGGAGTGCGGAATAATTTCCTTCTGAAGAATAATGAGGATAATGCCCAAATCTTTCAACAAATGCTTTCACAAATTCATAATTCATTTTAGTGTTCGGGTATTGGAACCAGTAGCGGCATGACCCCCAACATTTCTCCGGATAATCCCTTCCAAGTCCTTCAAGCACGTCCATTCCGGCACCCATTCCAGTAAGCCATGCCTTTATCTTTCTAAACATTCCCATCATCTTCGCCTGCTTAATGCAGCTAACGAGTTCTCCTCCCCATTCGGTAGAAAAGATAGCATCAGGGTCGGCACTCATTGCTTTACTGAGATAGGGTGTAAAGTCCGTTGTACCGTAAGGGACCCAAACTTGCCCAACAAACTTGATGTCTTTACCAAATTTTTGCAAAAAGGCTTTGAACATCTCCCAATTCTTGTATCCATATTCTTCATCAGGGCCTATCATAAACCATCGCTTCGCCCCAAGCTTCGCAGCAACCAGGGCTCCTCCATAGCTGTCCTGATAAAAAGATTGCTCACTGCGGAAAAGATATTTTATTTTCTTTTTATATACTAGGACCTCATGGAGGTCATGGGTTGCAGAATGCGTTGCTATGAAGATTTTCTTAAGCTCAGGGAGTACTTCCCCCACAGCTTTAGCCAATGGACTAGAATCTGTACCTGTGATAAAATCGGCACCCCAATCCTGAATAAAATAACGGGCATTTTTTACACCCACAGCCGGATTTAGCTCAGAATCGCGATATTTCATTTCAATTGGATGCCCCAAAATTCCCCCAGCCGCGTTTATGTGCTCCTTGGCAAGCTCACACCCCCTTACTTGAAATTCTCCATATCCGGCCAAGGGGCCAGAGAGTATCGACTGCATTCCAACTTTTATGGGCCTCTTTGCCTTGCCGTACACTTTCCGTATCTTTCCTGCACCACTTAACGCCAAGGCGGCACCTGCGCCAGCAATACCAGCCGTCTTAATAAACCTACGCCTTTCCATGTTTTTTGGTTTTTCCTTCTTTTTCTTCATTTTAAGCCTCCTTCTAAACTTCTAGTTATAAGATTTATATTCCTCTGAAGCTTAAGAAGTTTCCCACCCCCTTTCCGGGCAACCTTTTAATAACCGGCGCTGCCCAGATTTGACTGGCCTAAGGTTCACGCCTTTTGTCTCCACAAGCTTCTTGTGCCACTCAATCAATGGCCTTTCCTCTGTCACCCTTCAGGCCAACAAGGCCTTCTTTTGATTCGGCTGCTATGAACTGCAAGGCAAAATACACCTTTTCACCAAAGTCTTAGCAATTTGCACTATGTAACCATTGTGCTCTAGGGGCCTGGCCTGTGCTACTGCTGCATCAGCCGCTGCTTCGGCATTAGGCTCATTTAATTTTTTACCAATCATAGCCTGTTCAGCCGCAATAGGTCGGTAGGGCTTAACATAGACTGCGTTTAGGCAAATACGGACGTTTTGCACTTTCTGATCCGATTCTCTAAGCAAGACCGCACAATTAACAATTGGGAAATCTATAGACTTTCTCCTTGCAAACTTCATGAATGCGCTTTTAGTACCGGCTGGGGGCTTAGGTATTTGGATCTCTGTGACAAATTCGTCATCGTCTAATATCGTGGTTTTGCTTACGCCTACAGAGAAAAAATTTTCGGCCTTCACCGTTCGTTTTGTTGTTTTAATCTTTGCATCCAAAGCTATTAATGCAGGAGCGGTATCACTTGGGTGAACTGCATAACACCCTCCTTCAACACTACCCCCAAAAATTGAATGATATCTATTGTCTCCTTCAATGGCATAACAACGTCCCCCTCCCTTTCTCAAACAAGGAAATCTGTTGTTCGGATACCGGTAATACCAGCAACGAATGTCCTGACAAATATTGCCCCCTATGGTCCCCATTTCTCTGATATGGGTAGAACCCGTCTTGCGAGCGCTTTCAGCCAAGGCAAAAAAATTCTGCTGAACAACGGCAGACTCGGCTATATCTTGTAACCTCGTCAAGGCGCCAATCTTTAACACACCTTCATCTTCATCGATAAAGTCCATACCTTGGATAGTCTTTATATTCACAATAGCCTCAGGGTACTCGGGAAGGATTTCGTCCTTCATCACCCCAAGCAAATCCGTGCCGCCAGCAATTATACGAGCCTTTTTCCCATAGCGCCTTAATAAGGGTACGGCCTCATCTATAGTCCTTGCATTAAAATGTACGAATTTCTTCATCCGTTCCTCCTATGCCTTTCCGAGTGCCTTGAGAACTTTATCAGGAGTAATTGGAAAATCGTCAATCCATTTCCCTATAGCATTATATACCGCAGGGCCAAGAAGAGCCGGTATAATAGTCGCAGTATCTTCACCAATACCTGTTGTTCCATATGGACCATGGCCCATACCTGTCTCCACAATAATAGTCTCAATCGGTCCTACATCTAGCATGGTAGCATACTTGTAATCCAACAAATTGCGGTTCAGGAGCACACCTGTTTTTTTATCCCAAATGAGTTCTTCGGTAAGAGCTCTCCCGAGTCCCATGTAAGTACCTCCATACATTTGGCCCTCAACAGTTTCAGGAGATATGGCTTTACCCACGTCATTTACATTAACGACCTTAGTTACTTCTATCTGTCCCGTGTCAGTATCCACTTCAATCTCAATAAAATGAGCTTGTCTGCAAAGCCTGGGACGGCCCGTTTCAAGGGCTTCGCCCCACAATCCCTGGGTATGCCATGCCCACGCAACAATCGGGGCCTCAGTCCAAAATACGCAGGAATCGAACATGGGCATTGCTTTGGCGACAATCTCTTTAATCGTCATCTTTTTTTCTGGACTTTCTTTCACAAAAACCATGCTGTCCTTTACCTCTAGGTCGTCTGGCTTAACATCTTCGAATTTAGTTGCCGCTAACTCCAATAGCATTCTCCTGGCTTTCTGAGCGGCCTTCCTAACCACATTTCCATTAGAAACCAAATTACAAGATCCGTCAGGTGACATCATCGCAAACCCAGAATCCAGCTCAAATGGCTTTATATTTACATCATCAAACCTAACTCCAAGCTCGTCAGCCACGATTTGGCAGTACGTAGTCCACGGATTGACGCCTATGTCAGCATGTTGTGCTATGATGCTCACGGATCCGTCATTTTCAATCATTACGGCAGCTGAACCCGTTCCTCTTACGTCATCCCATTGATGATCCCAGGTAAACGCAATACCGTGCATTTTTCCATTGGGAAGCCGCTTTGTGCCTGGAGGATGCCACTTGTTATCCCAATCTATGGCCTTCTTGCCAGCCTCTATACATTCCCGCAGACTATCTCTTTCAGGGAATCCATGCTGCCTTTTGTATTCTGCCAGGTAAGAAGTATCTTTACCGTCACAACCATCATTCCTTAAGGCTACCTCAATTGGATCGAGCCCCAATTCAGCAGCTACATGATCAAAGATCAACGTCAGACAAAAACAGTTCGGTAGTTGTTCGCATCTGCACCACCATGCTGGAGCTATGCTCACATCCGCTACTATTGATTCACACAAAAGGTTGGGGATCTTGGTATTGTCAATGAGGTGTTCTATGCCCGGTGTACACATATAAACAGCAAAGACATTCTTGATATGCACCGCTGTTATAGTGCCATCATTTTTGGCTCCTACCTTAAAATGGCTGACCATCATATCGCCAGATTCTCCAAAAAATGTTTCGCTTCTGTCATATAGAAACTTAACGGGCCTTCCGGTTTTCTTGGACAAAAGGGAAGCCAAAATGTTCATGCCATTTTCAGAATTATTGGCAGGGTTTCCTCTTCCACCAAATGAACAACCCTGATAGGGGACGTGAACAGTGATCTTGTTCATAGGGATACCAAGCCACTCGGCCAGAAGCATCTTTTGATGGTAAGGTTGCTGGGAATGCACCCACATCTCCAAGTTGTCTCCTCTCCATCTAACAACGACACTTGGCAGCTCTGCCCCGGCCCATAGGTGAGCCCGCCTTTTGGCTTTAAATTCAATAATCTTATCGGCCTCTTGAAAGCCTTTTTCTACGTCTCCCTTTTCTATTCTTGTCCGAGGGTCCTCAAGAATATTGCTCTCCGCCCCTGGCCTAAGTACTGGAGCATCGGGTTTTATAGCTTCCTCTTGGTCTAGTACAAAAGGCAACTGCTCCCACTCAATGTCTATCAGTTTCAGCGCTTCGGTTGCCGTCTCCTCATCATCAGCAGCCACAGCTACACCGAGCGGCTGTCCCTCATACCAAGCCTCGTCCCCGAGGACTAGATGCACTGGTTTCAATGCCCATCCTGCTAAATCCGGGCAGACCCACTCCGGACCAAAATAGCTTCCGTTCAGTGGTCTCCCCTTTACCTCGGGATCATCATACCTAATAATCGCTCTCACCCCATCCAGCGCTTCGGCTCTGCTGGTGTCCAACCTACTTATCTTCGCTCGGGCATAAGGAGACTTAAGGACACGAGCATATAACATTCCAGGAAGTTGGATATCTCTAGTATATAAGGCCTTTCCGCTGGCCTTCTCATAACCGTCGATTCGTTTTACGCCTCGTTTGCCTATCTCTCTATAAACAATGGTGGGGACATCGGCCCCTATGCGATACATCCCCTCAGTTTGGATCCTCTCATAGTCTCCGGGCATCTTCTTTGCCATTTTAATCCCCCTTTCCGAGTTTTTCCGCTGCTTCCAGTATTGCCTTCGCATGTTGCGGATAGGTTCCGCAGCGACACAGATTGCCGGAAAGAGCCTCCCGGATTTGCTCTTCTGTAGGGTTTGGATTTTCGTCAAGTAAGGCTTTTGCCGTGACAATGAAACCCGGCGTACAGTAACCACACTGCATAGCATGATGTTTAACGTAAGCGTCAATAAGAGGATGCTTAGATGCAGCTATGCCTTCGATAGTTTCAATATTAGCCCCATCACATTCTATAGCCAGAGTCATACACGACAGAATAGGTCTTCCATTCATGATGATCGTACACGAACCGCATGCTCCACGGTCACAGAACATTTTAGCACCTGTCAATCCCAGTTTGTCATGGATAAGTTGATAAAGTGTCCATTCGGGCTCAACCATTAGTTCATAAGGCTCTCCATTAATTGTTACCCTGATCATACCTTCAGGTGAAGGAGGGGCCTCCGAACGATGCTGCTTTATGACATGTGTTTTTAGGGATTCACGGTCCAAAAACACTTCTGAGCAATAAGGGCACAGATACTTTGACAAAACACTTTGTTCTTCTTTCACGTTTAGACACCTCCCTCAGAAGTCCTTCTCACACCATGGATTACTTACTAATATCTAATCTCTGAGCCTTGAGAGCTCTCAAAATTTCCGACTGATGGATTCGGAGTTCATAGTCGTTTCTAAAGTACTTCAGTGTATCTAAAACCGGAACAGGAGCTGTTTGGCCTAGGCCACAAAGAGAAGCGGCCATCATGGCTTTTGACAGATCTTCTAAAGCTGCTATATCTTCTCGGAAACCCTCACCTTGGGACAATCTCTCCAGAATTTCAGCCATTATGTGAGTTCCTTCCCGGCATGGTGTACACTTCCCACAAGACTCTTCTGCCAGAAAAGCTATATCTTTGTGAACGATATCTATGACATCTCTAGTCTCATCAAAGACCGTAACAGCTCCAGAACCCAATACCCCTTCATAACAAAGCAATATATCCATCATGTTTTTCGGTATAATGTGGCCCGACGCCCCTCCAACCTGAACCATTTTAACCTCCCTAGCTCCAACTATATCTATCAATTCTTTAAGCGGGCTACCCATTACCAGTTCATAAACGCCAGGCCTCTCCACGTCCCCACTAACAGAAAACACCTTAGTGCCTTTGCTCTTCTGAGTCCCTATTGCATTAAACCACTTCGCTCCTTCAAGGATGATCCTGGGGATGTTCATTAGGGTTTCCACATTATTAATAATTGTTGGTTTGCCCCACAATCCTTTTGAAGGCGGAAAGGGAGGCCGGTATCTAGCCTCCCCCCTCCGACCTTCGATGGAATTCATAAGAGCTGATTCCTCTCCGCAGACATAAGAACCCGCACCTTCGCAGATTTGGATTTCCAAATTATCCAAGAAACCTTTATCTTTTGCCTGCTTGATTACACTTTCCAATAAGTTAAAAAGAAAATGGTATTCTCCACGTAGATATATAAAAGCCTTTTCTGCTCCTATTGCATAGCTCGCTATCGCCAAGCCTTCGATAAGACTAAAGGGATCATGTTCCAAGATATACCTGTCCTTAAATGTTCCCGGCTCCCCCTCATCTGCATTACATATAACGAATTTCTCGTCCCCTTGAGACTTGCGCGCCAACTCCCACTTTAGGCCGCAAGGAAAACCAGCTCCACCCCGCCCCCTTAGCCCGGAGGCTTTCACTTCCTCTATGACTTCTTCAGGACTCATTTCATTTTGAGCCTTTTCCAGAGCCTTGAAACCATTCTTATTCAGGAAGCTGGTCAGATCAGTCGGATCTACTTCCTGGCAGTTTTGAAGTACGATTTTTTTCTCCGGCATTGATTGCCCTCCAGTAATTGTTTAGTCATAGGATCTCAAGATCTCAGCAATTTTGGCTGGAGATAAATCACCATAAACTTCATTATCTATCATCATAGCTGGTGCCTCATCACACGCACCAATACAGTTGGTCAACTCAAAGGAAAATCTCCCGTCGGGTGTAACTTCACCTGGAGCTATTCCAAGTTCCATTTGAACGGCTTTTATTATTATGGGGGCATTCTTTAGATAACAGGGAAGGCTCTTACATATTCTGATAACGTGCCGCCCCTGAGGCACCACACTTAAAAATGAATAGAACGTCGCTACCCCATAGACTTCACTCAGTGTTAACCCAAGAGACTGCGCAATTTCGCTCACTGAGCTCCTGGATACGTATCCCGACTCTCTCTGTTTTTCCTTCAACATACCTAAAATTGCGCTCCTCATTACGCTTTCAGCAGCGACTCTGGCTTTGGCTCCTCTCCTCTTATGCCCTTTATTTCCTCCATCTACTTGGATTAGTGCAGTTGTTGGGCAAAAGTCTGCACAGATACCACAGTCTTTGCAGACTTCTTTATTCAAAGGTTCATCAAAATCTACTACTACTTTGCTACTAAAGGCTCTATAAGCTATGCTGTATATATTTTCTCCAGCTATCTCACTGCAGGCCCTAATGCACCTTCTGCATAAAATGCACTTGGACATGTCGCGCCTAATATAGGGGTTTGCATCTTCCGCCAAGTAAAAGCGAGGATTAGTGAGTGAAAATCGAGGCGGGCCTACCTCCAAATCGGAAGCAAGGTTATGAAGTTCACAAGCCTCTGCTCGTTCATCAGTCACACATGGGCCTGTGTGGCCTGCAAAGAGAAGTTCAATAATCACTTTCCTTGTTTCCAAGACCCTCGGTGAATTAGTGTGAACGACCATTCCATCTTCAATCGGGGTGTGGCACGATCCAACTAAATTCCTCGCCCCTTCTACTTCAACCACACAGACTCGACAGGCTCCTATGGGTGACAACTCGCTCTTGTGGCAAAGAGTAGGGATGTATATTCCCGCCTTTTCCGCAGCCTGAAGAATAGTCATCCCCTCTTCACCTACGACTTCTTTGCCGTCTATCATTAATTTGACTTCGCCCATTGCATTACCACCTCGCGTTGTCTTTTCCCTACAACACTTTCAAGGTTTGCCAAGGAACAGTCACGTCCTTTAATCAGCCTTGACAAAGTAGAATCTCATTGTCATTTACTATTACCAGCCCAGCCAGCCTCCATCTACCGGCAAAATTACCCCATGCAAAAAATCTGAAGCCGCAGAAGCTAAAAAAACTGCAACACCACCAATATCTTCAGCATTCCCCCATCTACCAGCTGGAATCCTACTTAGTAAACTTTTAGATCTCTCAGGATCCTTTTTTAAATCCTCAATAAGCTCGGTATCAAAGTATCCTGGAGCGATAGCGTTCACATTTATCCCTTTAGCTGCCCAGTTATTGGCCAGGGCCTTGGTCAAACCTGCCACTCCATGCTTAGCAGAAGTATATGCCGGAACATTGAGTCCTCCTTGAAAACTAAGTACTGAGGCAATGTTTATGATTTTACCTTTTCCCCTCCTTAGCATAACCCGCCCAGCGGCTTGAGAGAGTATGAAGACTGCACTTAAGTCAATTTCCAAAGTGGCGTTCCAAAATTCCTCGGGAAAGTCCTCTGCGGGTGCCCGCGGACATATCCCTGCGTTGTTGACCAAGATATTGATATCCCCCATTTTTTCTACTATAGCTGGAATGACCCCCTTGGTTTCATTTCTTTTAGTTAGATCGGCATGGTAATGAAAAAAACGGCGGCCCAGATCCCTAACGTACTTTTCAACTTCGGGGTTCGGTCTTCTGCTTACAACAGCAATGTCTGCGCCAGCCTCAGCAAAAGCGCAGGCAATCGCCCTGCCAATTCCTTTTGTTCCGCCTGTTACAACGGCCACCTGATTATCAAGCCTGAATTTATCCAAAACCACTTTACATCTCCTCTTTAGTGGGCTTGGTTTCTTTGTTTTTATTTTCCGGTTCCTTCAGGAGACCAAATTTTTCTATGTTTTCATTTGCAAGGGCCTGTATTTGCGCAATCGCTTGCCGCCCCTGATCAGAAGAAAACAGATGTCTGAAACGCCTTTGCGGCTTCAGATAATCTTCAACCCCGATTTTTTTCTTTATTTTGCGTACCGACGTAACCTTCCCGTTTTCCATCTCATAGAGGGGAACAAGACCGCTCTGTACACCCAGCCGTCCTATTTCCAGCGTCTGATGTGAGGAGAATCCCCATACTGTCGGGCAAGGGGTATCGATCTGAATATAGCGTGGGCCATGATATTCCATGGCCTTTTGTATCTTTTTCTCAAGATCTGTTAGGTAAGCAGGTGACGCAGTGGCTACGTATGGGACACCATGGGCTGCTATGATGGCTGGCAGATCCTTCTTTTTCTGAAGCTTTCCCAAAGAGTGCCTGCCGGCTGGGTCTGTGGTCGTGGATGAAAACAGTGGACTGGCACCACTTCGCTGCCCTCCTGTATTCATGTAGGCACCATTGTCCACACAGATATAGAGTACATCATCACCCCTCTCTAGCATGCCCGACAACGCACCAAAGCCAATATCAAAGGTTGCTCCGTCCCCTCCGATGACGATCACTCGTTCGTTGTCGCGTCCCTGGGCCTTTAATGCAGCAGCAATGCCCGAGGCAATGCTCGGACCATTTTCAAACACATGATGTATCCACGGCACACGCCAGGGAGAGTATCCATATGGCGAGCTAAAGGTTTCCAAGCATCCCGTGGGAGTTACTACTATGACATTGTTCCCAGTGGCCTTTAGGATATGCCGTACAGACAGGGCCATTCCACATCCATGACACGCCCGATGCCCTGAAACGAATAGCTCGTCTTCTTTGAAACGCTGACTCACATTCATTTACCCGCTCCTTCTTCTACCAGCTTCAAATTCAGGCCCACCCAATAAGGCTCATCCAAAGGCAATCCGCTTTCTCCTACCTGTCTTGCCTTTTTTACAACCTCCACAATCCTGGCTTCGTTTACTTCCCGGCCTCCTAGTCCAGCTATGAAGTCCACAACAATTGGAGCACCTGGCCTATTGCACAGCTTTGCTTTTAGATCCATCCCAAGGGCTCCTTCACTGCCCATAGAAAAATTGGCATCTAGCACCGCAACTACCTTGGCTCCCTTAATGGACTCCAAGATCTCTTCATATGGGAACGGCCTGTAACACCTTATCTTGATGAGGCCAACCTTCTGTCCTTGAACTCGTAACTTGTCAATTGTCTCCTTTATGGTCCCCACCATGGAGCCCATGGCAATCAGAACAACCTCAGCGTCTTCTGTTTGATAGGCCTCGATAAGACCACCATGATCACGTCCTGTTATTTCAGCCAATTCAGAAAAAATTTCATTAATCCGTCTCTTTGCGTATTGCATGGCACTGTGGATGGAATACTTGAACTCCATAAGGACATCTTCTTCTGCATAGGAACCCCATGTCTTGGGATTTTTTACATCCAGGAAATTGGCAGGTCTAAAGGGAGGTAAAAAAGCGTTTACATCTTCCTGGCCTATGAATGAGACTCTCTCGTAAGAATGGGTCAGGATCCAGCCGTCCATACACACCAGCACAGGCAACATAATATGAGGATCCTCTGCAATTTTAAAAGCAGCAATGTGAGAATCATAGGCCTCCTGGCTGCTCTCTACATATAATTGGATAAGCCCTGGATCACGTAAGCTTATAGTGTCCTGATGGTCTACCTGTATTGTAATGGGGGCTGATACAGCCCTGTTAACGGCTGTCATTACAAAGGGAAGGCGCATACCAGCGCTTGCATACAGAACCTCTGTCATCAAAAGTAATCCTTGAGAGGAAGAAGCACTGTATGAACGGCTCCCAGCAGCAGATGCGCCGCTGACAACACTGGCTGCTGAAAACTCAGATTCAACACGAACGTATTGGCAATCCAGATCGCCATCTGCGATCATCCTGGCTAGGGCTTCCACAATATGTGTTTGAGGACTGATGGGATAGGCGGATATTACTTGTGGCCTACAGGCCTTTACAGCAAGGGCAACTGCCTCTGAGCCCTCTAACACCTGTGTTACAGACATATCATTTCCCCTCCGAAATCATTTGTATCGCATCAGCCGGGCATTCATAGGCACATAGGCCACAGCCTTTGCAGTAGTCATAGTCAATAAGGTAGACATCTTCCTCTTGGTAAACACACCCATCAGGGCAAATACTTTCACAAATACCACATTTCTTGCACAAATCTTGATCAATGACAGGACGCTGATCCCGCCAGCTCCCTGTCTTGTAATCCAGAGAAGTCCCCCCTAAAACAACTGCTCCCATTGTTATCTTCATCAGCTAATTCCCTCCGACCAGAGCTTTATAGGCTTCCTCAACTACTTTGGAGTTTTTCTCTCCTAATTCCCCGGGGAACTTTTTTTGAACAGCCCTTAACATGGCTTCCAGACTCAGCTCTTTTGTCACCGCACCAAAGGCACCGAGAAGTGCTGTGTTCATAATTGGGCGTCCAAGGATTTCACGGGCAAGCTTCTCCGCTTGGACAGTATACAGGCAGACACCCTCTCCCACTGCAAGTTCTTTCGGTCTCCTCTCTGTATTCACCAACACAATGCCGCTAGGTTTGACTTTTTCAAGTACAGGCTCTTCGTTGAAAATGGTGGCATCTTGTACAATAAGGTAGTCTGCCTTGTCTACACGGCACCTCAGACGAATAGGCTTATCACTCAACCGGCAAAACGCCATTATAGCTTTGCCCCTTCTTTCGCCTCCTCCGCCCAGAAACGGAAAGGCTTGACCGTACTTATTATCTTCCAAGGCCGCTATCGCCATGAACTGGGCAAGAACCAGTGAGCCTTGTCC
>Ga0180301_10003014_pt1 | contig 13178 bp, 13 predicted proteins | sample GuaBasSediGuay16_FD_121797 | JGI IMG/M metagenome (GOLD analysis project Ga0180301, IMG submission 121797) | Subseafloor sediment microbial communities from Guaymas Basin, Gulf of California, Mexico - Guay16, Core 4569-2, 12-15 cm | ecosystem: Environmental > Aquatic > Marine > Hydrothermal...
ATGAACTCTCGGGTTCGGGCCTACATTAATGTAGACTTTAGGTTCTTCAGAACCTAATCTAAGTGCTTGATGATAAGCTTCAGCAGCTAATTCGGTCTCAGTAATGCCTGGCTTAATAATGTTTAAGACCTTATCCATAATCTTAACAGCTAGCTCACCAGCCTTCCTAATGCTATCTAACTCGTAACTATCCTTAACCATTCTTAACCCATAAACTAAGTCAGATATATCGATAACGTCAACACTCGGGTTTAACCTCTTAAACATCTCATAGAAGAGTATGTAGGCGTCCCTCTCAATACCAAACTCAATACCAACCCTCCTATAACCATTACTCCTGATAATACCTGATACAGTCCTCATTAATTCACCACCATCCCTAAAAGTCTTCACATTCGTGATCCATGTTCTATTAAGTAACTCATCCTCCTCACCCCTAGCTGCGAAGAGTATGGGATCGCTATCAGCAGGTATTAAGAGTGAAGGTCTAAGCCATCTAGTCCCTGTGAAGTACGTATAAGTTGATAAGACCCTAATCATTGCAGCATCAATACCCCTAGACTTAAGTAACTCCTGAAACCTCTCTAACCTCTTACGTAGTACATCCCTAGGGAATCTCAGCAGAGTATACACCTATATACTGGGTGTCATACTGAGGTTAAGCTATTTAAACATACATGGGCTCCGAGCATTGTATTACCTATTTGACTAAAGAGTCTAGGACATATTTTATATTTGTTTAGATCTATACCTTGAATCAATACTGAAGTGAACTCTACACAGCCCCTCTTAGCTAGTAACTGGAACATGGTCTTGGTAAGCTCTGCCTGAAGTATGTATCCATACATCTTAACTTGATTCTTAACGATATATCCCTTAGGTACTCATCAACACCGGGTATGTTATCGAGATTAATCATAGTCGCTCCCTACGGCCATTGACGTATCTAGATATAGCTGATTGTGTTATATCCAACATACTAGCTATTTCCGATTGTTTAAATCTGAACTCCTCGTATAGGATAACTGCTAACCTCCTCCTTAAGGCTGGGTATACATAGCGATATACGAACTCAATCAATGTTGTCTTCACACGTTATGACTAAATATTGCAATAGTATTAATACTTAACTCTGTTGCAGGTAATGAGTAAGTGCTTAAATACTCTCACATTAGTTATAACGGGGTTATAGTTTATGAAGTACCTCGAGTCTGAGATAACTAAGGCGATAATTAAGTACGCAACAGATGAGTGGTTAGAGTACGCAGAAACTGATGTGGTAATTGTTGGTGCAGGACCTGCAGGACTTACAGCAGCTCGCTACTTAGCTAGGGAGGGTCTAAAGACGTTAGTCCTTGAGAGGAGGTTAAGCTTTGGTGGTGGTATAGGTGGTGGCGGTATGTTATTCCATAAGGTTGTTGTGGGTGAGGAGGCTCTAGGCATTCTAAGGGATGCTAACATTAAGACACGTAAGATTAGTGAGAAACTCTATGTGGCTGATGCTGCTGAGTTCATGGCTAAACTAGCTACGGCTGCCATTGACGCAGGTGCTAAGATAATTCATGGTGTTAGGGTTGAGGACGTGATCTATAGGGATAACCCGTTAAGAATAGTTGGTGTAGCGATACAGTGGAATGCAGTGTTCCTAGCTAACCTACATGTAGATCCAATATTCATAGTATCTAAAGCTGTAGTTGATGCTACTGGTCACGACGCTGAAGTACTGAGCGTTGTTGCTAAGAAGGTACCTAACGCTAACATAGAAATTAAAGGTGGGAAGTCTGCTTACGCATCATTAAGCGAAGAATTAGTTGTTAAGTACACAGGTGAGGTCATACCAGGACTATACGTAGCTGGAATGTCGGTTGCAACACTACATGGACTCCCAAGAATGGGTCCAATATTCACTAGCATGCTACTATCAGGTAAGAAGGTGGCTGAGGAAATTATAAAGAAACTAAAGGGTTAAAATAATCATGAGTTTTGTTAAGGAACCAACAAGCCTTAACAGTAGATCTAAAAAGATGCTTACCTCGATGAATTTCTTAGAAACACCAACTGGGGACTTAAGACTTAATAACTCTAATAACTAAGTCGATAATTACGGGTACATCAAGTTAGGGGTGGTATAAATGGAATGTCGGTAATTTGGTTCCTAATAAATAATACAGGTAGAACTCAATTACACGAACGATATCGACTTAAAGTACATCAGTTTGAAGACGTGCATAATTCATTATAAGTTACTGAGAGAGCATGAGGGAGTTTTTAAGGATAAGGTTGAATTCCTGTGTGAGTTACTAGAATCTAACGGCTTTCTTAAATACCCATTACTGGTTGATGCAAGGACATTTACGATACTTGATGGTCACCACAGATTCCACGCACTAAGGAACTTAGGCTATGAGTACGTACCAGTATTCCTCGTTGATTACGCTGAAACCTACATTAACGTAACGAGTTAGAGGAAGGAATTCATGGTTACAAAGGTTGATGTACTTAAAAGAACTCTTGAAGGATCTAAAAACACACCGAGAACATCGAGACATATACTAACGAAAATCGAAAATCTATGTGCCATGCTCCTACATAAACCTAAGCAGAATTGGTGAGGTTAAAGATATCAGTGTAAGCTATACCTCAGAAGACATGGTATATTTTGAGTAATTAGTATATGCGTTCAAGCCCGCAAACTACGAGAAGGTATTGAAGATTCATGAGCTAGCAAATAAGAAATTAGAATAACTTTTACGTAATTACGTGAGATATATCTATATCACCTCATAAATGTACCCGAGGGTGCATACCCATGAATACATTCTTGTATACATTCGATGAGGAGAGGGTAAGAAAGTGGAATGAGTTCCTCAAAGGAATTATGGAGGAAAAGAGAAGTATCGAGAAAGAGTTAATGAGTGATAAATTAACTAGGAAGGTTATTGAGTTTGCTAAGTCTAAGGGTGCAGACTTAGTCTCGATAGTTTCAGCAGATAGAGCTACTGAATTAGCTAAGGAGTACTTCCTATGGGTACCACCACACCATTACTTAGAGGATGCTAAGGCAGTTGTAATTCTAGCCTTAAGGAATGTTGATACGGTCCTTATGAGACCCGGTATACTAGTGTCTAGGCAGAACATAATGATGAACATACTACTTAACGAGATAAGTTACTGGGTTGGTAGGTACTTACAAGATCTAGGTTATGACGCGATACCTATGTACGAAATATTTAGTAGTGAGGCAGTATCTAGTGCTCCAATAACCCATCATACGGAGGTTCAAGAAGAAACCAAGATACCTATTAAGGTACTTGCTCAGGAAGCTGGGATGGGGTCTATAGGTATTAGTGCATTACTCATAACGCCTGAGTACGGTCCTAGGGTAAGGCTTGGTGCTGTAATCACTAACGCACCACTAAAGTCTGGGAGACCATTAAGTGAGAACCTATGTCTAGTCGCTAGGAGAATTCTAGGATGTAATCGCTGTATTGAAGCTTGTGAAGTACACGCGATTAAGCCTGATGGTTACGTAGACTTTGAGGCATGCTGGATGTTTAATAAAGTATTCAAGAAGAGACACGGATATAGTGGCTGTAATACATGTCAGTACGTATGTCCGGTAGGCTACTACACTAACAAGCTTAAAGAAATACCTAAACTACCTAAGTGGCTACATAAACCACGTAAGCGATAAACCTAATTAATTTTTAACATGATGATTACTTAATTTACATACTTACAACTCAGTATGCTTACATAGTATGGCTACTAATACCTTAGCTGATCCATAACCGTACCTACTACCCATACTCCTTATCCTATCTACTAATTTAAAGAGGATAAAATTGTTTGGAAGCTTTCCATGTTTGCCTACAGGAAACTTCAGGAAGCAATAGTATCAAAAGCTATTGAGCATAATGTACCTATCCTATAGTATTTGTAAACCCGAGAAGCACCTCATCAACATGTCTAAGATGTGGGGCAGTGAAATTATCTTACACCTATAGGTTAGCAATATGCAGGAAATGTGGTTTCATAGCTGATAGGGATATTATTGATGCTATGAATACCTGGTTAAGGTCTCTTTACGCGTATGCAGGGGAGCCTGGATCTCCCCTAAGCACTTCCGTAGTGAAGGATGAAACCAGACGGAACGGGAGAGCAAGAAATGAGGGAATGAAGAAAGTAATCAGAAGTAATTAAAACATCATCCAGACCCAAACCCACTACTCACACTAATTCTTCTTAATGAATATATGTGACCTATCCTCCTTAATGGGTATATATGTCCTATCCTACCAACTATCCTGCCTAATCTCCCCAATCCCATGAATGTAGGTATCTAATAGTTCTTAAACCTCAATCCCATAGATGGACGCCTCCAAATATAATGCGAAAGTCAAGCGTCACTATGGCTGGGTAGATGAGGTTTGGATGTTATGTGAACGGTAAAGCTTTTAATCTCATTCTTATATTTTGGCTTCAGAGTACACAGTGTCTAGGAGGTAGGTGCACCATGGAGGTTCTCGATAGTGGTGTACTGAATGTTCATCCATTACTACGTAGAGGCTTTACTTCATTGAGGCTTAGTAAAGTATCAAGTGGAGAGAAGCATTTGGAGAGTATTAGGGATTCGTTAAGGGCTAAGAGTATAGGAGTCTACATTCACGTGCCGTATTGTAGGTCTACCTGTATGTTCTGCCCTTACTTTCGTGGAGTTCTGAGGAGTAGAGATGAGTTAGGAGCGTACTTTAACGCATTATTAAGGGAGGTAGAGCTTTACGGTAAGGCTTTAGAGAATCTAAGCCTTGAGGTTGTGGAAGTTCACGTAGGTGGTGGTACTCCCAGTATCGTGCCACCTAAGTTCTACAAGTTACTCCATGATAAGCTCTCAGAGTTTTTCAACTTAAGGACGGGTATCGGTATCGAGGTTAATCCGGAGGATTTCCAGAACCCCGAGGTTGTGGAGGAGTACCATGCTTGCGGGGTAGATGAGGTTAGTATTGGAGTGCAGAGCTTTGATGAGAGGATTTTAAAATCCATTGGTAGAAAGCATAAGTCAAGCGATAATGTGAGGGCAGTAGAGAATAGCTTGAAGGCGGGATTTAAGTGGGTTAACGTGGATCTAATGTTTCTCACACCCAGTATTAAGGGTTATGTTGAGTTAGGTCTAGACGAGAAGCTGAGAGCGTTCAGAGAAGACCTCAATGAGGCTATTGGGCTTGGAGTTCACCAGGTTACGTACTATGCGACCATTATCCCTAAGAACTCACCAGGCTATAAATTAGTAGAATTGGGTAAGGTGAATCAGGAGTTAGACGCGATAGACAGGTTCGTTGAGGCAGCGTTAAGTTTCGTTGATGGCCGTAAGTTCTACTTAACACGTGTTTACTCATTCTCTAGGGAGCCATACGAGTACGCGACAGTAAATCTTGAAGTAGTAGGTCCTCTTTTAGGGCTTGGTGCGGGTGCGTGGAGTAACACGGGGTACTACCAGTACATAAACATACATGACGTTAACGCATACATAGAACTAGTTAAAGGAGGGAGATACCCAGCAATCTATGGGAGGAGGTTAAGTGAGGACTCAATGGTATGGAGAATATTCTTTGACCAGCTCTCAACTGGGAGGGTTGAGTATAGCGTGCTTGAAGCTCACGGGGTGAAGCCAACGCTAAAGATGAAAACTTTACTGAAGCTCATGGAACTTGCAGGTCTTGCGAAGAAATCAGGTAAAGGCTATGAGCTCACGGAAAGAGGAATCATAGAGGTGTATAAGTCAGTAATAAATTACGTAGCTGAGGTACCAGTAAAGGCGACAGCAACCCTCACTCAATACAGAGATCTTGAGAGATTGCCTATGGAGGTAACCATATCATGAAGAACGAACATGCAGAAAACTTAAGGTATCGTAGCTGAACATACATAGCTTACGTTAATGTATAGAATAATACTCCGGAGGTCAGCATCGCTATTAAGTACGAATATAATGTAGGGTCGTCATTAACATTTACATGAGCTTAACTCCTCAATAACTATAACTCTGTATATGGGTACGTCACCCATACCGATAGCTTGCTCATCAATTATTGTAAAGTTACCTTCAAGTCCTAACTCCTTAAGTGCGTTAATTGCTACTCTACTAGGGCTCATTACTATAGCACCAATACCTGACTTGTAAAGCTCACTCACAAACTCATTAATAGACTCACGAACAACACCTTCTACGTATCTCCTTACAACATCCTCACTAACCATTCTAACACCCATATCTCTAAGAGTTACTATTACTTCCTCACTCATTCTAGGATAGACATCAACACCTTCTAGAACAGCTATGAAGTGGAGCGTCGTTAATGCTGGATCCCTAAATGGGTCATCATACATTACGTATATGGGTATGTCACCGTACTTCTCACTCACGGTGTTAAGTACGCTTAAGAATACTTGATTAGTGTAGCCACTCCTGTAGAAGTAGGTCTGCATAGTGAACATGTTTAGTGTTGGCCACACCATAATCATGAATAATGTAAACCCCAGTAATACACTTTTTAGTAGTCCTAGGTACTTTGATTTGATCTTAAACTTACGAATGGATAGGAATCCTAGACCTAGGAGCATAGCTGTTAACGGTGTTAGTTGTTGAAGGTAGTGAGGTCCCCAAGTAAATCCAAAGATGTTGGGTGCCGTGAAACCTCTAGTTCCTAAGGCTAGAATGCATAGTGTAGTCACTAAGTATATAGTTAATGCCCTACCAACCCTACTCCTAAGTACGGCTAAAATAATTAACGCAATGAATAAGGCGGTAAAGACGTAGAATAATGAGTGCCCAACATAGTACAGCAGGGTCATTATGGGCATTCCTGAAGGATGCATAGCCACATACTCTATGGTAATAAACCTTAACCTCCTAAGATACTCGAAGATAGTTAACCTGCTCGATATACCTGTCCATCTAGCTTGAGCCATGAACGTTAGTGAGTGTAGGGGATTCACTACATTATATACAACCATGTTAACGTAACTTATAAGAAATCCTATGATGAGCCATGGAGCTACTAACTTAGCTATCCTAAGTACTTTAAGTCTAAAGATGTATATTGACGCTAGTACTATACCTACGTATGATGCTATGATTGAGGGGTGTGATTGAGTAGCTAGACCCACTACTATGCCTGAAATAACCCAGCGCAACTTACTATTACTTCCATAAGCTCTCCATATTAAGTACAAGGATAATGTGAAGAGTAGTGGTGTTAGGCTAGCTGACCAAGCAACATGACTGGCAATGAGTATATGTGGAGGCATTAAAGCTAGGATTAAGGATGAAATCAAGGCAGTAAGTCTGTCCTTAGTTACATCATGTACTAGGAAGTAGAGAATGAATGGTGTTAGAGATCCGGTAATAACTGGTATTAACCTGAAGGATGCTATTGAGGGGAATAGAGTGTAAAGTAGGGCTGCTAAGTAATTGTATAGAGCACCAATGAATGGTGCAGTGTTTACGAGGGGGTATAGCTTACCTAGTGATACTAGGTAACTCCATAGACACTCATATAGTTCATCAAGTCTAAATATGGGATAATCAAGAAAGTACGGCAACCTCAAGAGTAGGGATAGAGCTAAGATTACGATAGGGACTGGGTACTCCCTTAAGTTAAGCCTCATTTAAGCACCATTCTCTAAAATAATTCACCCCTAATTACCTTAATAATCTAAACTACGAGTTTAACTCACATTGCATCTCCGATCTAAAACTCTATGTTTCCTTATAGGCATATTATTCAGGGTGTGGTAGATGTTATTCTTCGGAATTCCTGAATCTGATAAACCAAATCTTTATGTTTTAGGTATAGCTTGGGATGGCTCATCCTCATTTAGGAGGGGTTCCAGAGAAGCTCCTAAAGTTATTAGGGAAGCAACTACTGATGAGCTATATAACAGCTTTACTGAGGACCTCATAGATCTCAAGGAGGTATGGCGTTATAGAGACTTAGGTGATGTTTATGGTGGCTCTTTTAACGATATAGTAGGTAAGGTATCGGAGTTACTGAGCAGGTACTATAGAGGTGAAGTCTTCCTATTCCTAGGTGGTGATCACTCCATAACATACGCCTCCATCAAGGCATTAAGGGAGGTTTCCAATAGTGATTTCGGCCTCATATATTTTGATGCGCACCCCGACCTTTACCCCCAATACGGTGGTGATAAGTACTCACATGCATGTACTGTTAGACGTCTGGTTGAGGAGGGACTCATTAAAGGTGATGAAGTAATTGAAGTAGGTATTAGAGCGCCCACGAAAGAGCAAGTAGAGTTCGCTAGGAAGGCCGGAATAAGAATGATAAGTACGTCAGAAGCACGTCTCAACCCCCACATTAAGCCAGGCTTCACTAAAGCATACATCTCTATAGACCTCGACGTTCTAGACCCAGCATTCGCGCCAGGCGTAGGTAACCCAGAGCCTGGAGGTTTAAGTGTTAGGGAGTTAATCGACATAATTAAGAATCTAGAACTAGATGTCATAGCTTTCGATATAGTAGAGTTCACACCTAAGTATGACTATAAAGGAATTACAGCATTCGCAGCAAGCAAGATAATTAGGGAGGTTCTAGGCCTTATAGCGAGAATGAAGCATTACGTGTAAATAATCAATAATCTTACATCTATGTAAACCATTATCAGCTATAATTTCTCCTTCATTAAGTTTAATTGATTGTGCTACTGAAGTTTGTTTGGTGGATTACATATGGCGTCCAGGCCCATCACTATTATAGTTCTAATCGCCTTATTAGTAGTCGCGCTTATTGGTGGCTTTAGTTTTGGTCGTAGGGTAGGAGGCCCTATCACTACAACCACGATAGTTACTACAACTACTTATACATCGACTGTGGAGTATCTACGGTCAACAACGATTATTTCTACATACACGACTGTAACCTACGTCCCAACGACTACCGTAAAGACTATGTACATCACTACACCCATAACTATTACGACAACAGCCCAAGTACCCATAACCATCACAAAGACTGTCACCCATACAGCAACCATAACGTACACAACAACTGCCCCTCAAGAAGGGGTCTACGTATTCCCACTAGTAGATAGGGATTATCTATCAGCCCTACTCAAATACATCGATAAAGCCGCTACGAGTATCTACGTCATCATGTACGTTGTTAAGTATGATCCCTATGAACATGATGACCCCGTCAACCAAATATTGAACGCTCTTGTTAGAGCTCATCAAAGAGGTGTTGATGTGAAGGTGGTTGTTGATGATGAGACGTATGAGAGCTATAGACAGACAATAGAATTTTTAAAAAGTCATGGAATCCCCGTTAAGCTTGATGAAAGTGCATCAGTAAGGACGCATGCAAAGCTAATCATCATAGATGGAAGGGTAGTATTTATAGGGAGCCACAACTGGACCGAAAGTGCTCTAAGCTATAACCACGAAACATCAGTCCTGATAGAGTCCAAAGAACTTGCAAAGAAATTTAAAGAGTACTTCCAGAACATATGGAATAACGGAAGAGTTGTTTAAAATCACCTAGTACGGTAAACTAACGTAGCCTCTTAGCTGTTAAATGTGTAAACCAGCCTCCAAAGCCCATGTCTTCAAAGTTGGGTAGAGGTGTGTATCCTTACAAGAGTCAAAACTTCATTATTTGAAAGACGTTCAACGTCTCTCTTCTTAGATGTGGAGTGCCTTGAAGATAACCCTATTTTAAACTAAACTAATTAGTGTCCGGTCTAAACCTGACGTATCACAAGTCGAGGCTATTATATTTCCTCGATGTCCATAGTTTATGAACTGAAAACTCCTATTGGAATACTTATTAAGTAGCTAATGTGATGAAACGGAAGAGCTTCTTCCTTAAGGCTTGACGGTGTAGTACATTCTCTTACGTTTCCTGCCTTTGTTCTCGACTTTAAGCAAGATTATTTCCCCTATCTCGCGAGTATTCCTAACGTGCGGACCTCCATCAGCTTGAATATCTACTCCTGGTATCTCAACAATTCTAAGCTTATCGATTTCTGGAGGCATCCGGGAGGCTAGCTTGACTATGCCAGGAATCTTTAAAGCCTCCTCTCTTTTAAGCCAGTAGATCTTGACTTCTAGACCCTGCTTAACGATGGTATTAGCTTTAGCGATAACATCTTCGAATATCTTTCTATCGAAGACCTCTAAGCTGTAATCGTCGTAGGCATAATCCGGGTATATGTTCCCACCTGTTATTAAGGCACCGTAATCACGGTACATTATAGCTGATAGTATATGGGCAGCTGTGTGTAGCCTCATAAGTCTATACCGTCTATCCCAATCGATAATACCTCTAACTTTATCGCCCACATGTAACTCACCAACGTCTCCCTCAACTACATGTACAACTCTGCGAGTTGATTTATCCATGAATACATCTACCACACGAAGCCTAACACCTTCCTTCTCTATGTAGCCTGTATCATTAGCTACACCTCCAGAACGGGGATGAAACGCTGTTCTATCCAAGACAATTCCGTTCTCGATTATATCGATTACAGTAGCTTCAAACTCCCTTACATAACTATCCTTCTGATAGATAAGTTCAGTCATGCAAGACCCCAGAAACAAACATAAGTTAAGGCATAATATATTGCTATGAATTAATAATGATCCATCAATAAGGTCGGGAACAGGCATTGCCTTTTCAATTAGATATTGTGATGAGTTCCTTATAATTTAAGTAGCTTGGATTTGATATGACGACCGAAATTTGAACCTGAGATCGTCAACTTAGGAAGGTAAAACCTATCATCAACAACATCCATTAAATACCTTAAGGTTTCTTAATTAAGGTCTTCATAATCTCATCCTTACTTAATCCATAAATCCTAACAACCTTCACTCTATCTCTGATCCCTCTAACAATAACTACATCCTTCTTAGGTACCTTAAGCTTCTTAGAGAGGTACTTAATTAATGATTCATTAGCTCTACCACCTACTGGAGGTTCCGTAGTATAGAATACCAGCTCCTCACCCTCTGCTCTTAAGTATGTCATATTAGCCTTAGGTTTCACATAAATCGTTAAATCAGTATATTTACTCAATTAGGTCACCCCAGCCCTTACCTACTTCAGAGGGTAGTTCCTTAGTTTTAGATTCTAGCTCCTCCTTACTTATTTCATACTCAGGAGGTACTTTATCTAGGTTAGGCCCCCAAGTAGTAGGGTAGAGAAACTGTTTCTTGCTTGTAGGTCTTTTAAGGTCTTTGTAGGTTTCTTCTTGCCTTGAGTGCTATTAGATATGCTGAAGCTGTATGCCTATCCAATCCATATCTCCTCATTACATACTCGCGGTCTTCCGAATGAGTAGTCCCCTTAGGGTTAACTGTTGTTGCCTGTAGTCCATAGAGTGGGGCTTTCCATATTATCCTCTCTATGATGTTATTCCTAAAGATCGATACTTTGTAGTTGTAGTTCCTAGATCTCCTATCACCATTCTTTATCCAGTAGTATCTTAAATAGCCAATAACTTCAGGGTTCTCTACTGCTATAACTGATGCTCCGTGACTGTAGGCATTTTTGAGGGTTTTATGTATCGCTTCTCCTATAATGCTCCATGCTCTCTTTCTCCTACATCCTCTGCTCGTTATTTGCGGGAACCTAACAGTATGCTTCCAAATTATATCTCCACTTCTATTGATAACCACTAGATTGAGTCTATCAACATTAACATCAATACCAGCTATGTTGTTTCCTAATGACTTCTCATATCTCCTCATAACTTCCAAGTAGAAGTCGTATTTTACCATGATTTGTATTTCTCCATAGAGATGTTCTAGTTTGTGTCCATAGTTTGTAATATAGATTCTAGCTGGATAACCAATTTCCTTTTTAAGGGCCCTATCCATTAATGCATGAATTAGTTTCGCATAGACTTTGGGTATGACTAGTTTTATAGTAATCTTTCTAGTTGACTTGTCTTTTTCGAATATTAGTACTCTTACTGTGTTATAGCTGGTAAACTGTATGTTTAGGTTTCCTTTTGCCCAAGGCTCTGCCTCAGACTGAAATAATAACCAAGGTTTAAGTTCTAGCTTGGATATATCAGCTCCTAATGCTTTAGCGCTCTGTAGACTAGCTTGGACAATAGTTGAGATGCCGTCTACGTATCTACGGTTAGGTATAATGTCATAGCATAGCTTCCTACCTAGCTTGATGAAGTCATATTGGGATAGGTTTGCTAGTAAGGGGTTCTCCTTAACATAATTGAGTAGTCTATGAGCACATAACTTACAAAGCCATGCAGTCCAATAGATAAGTCTAGCTTCCTCATTTATGACATGAAATGGTAATCTTAATGTGATATACTCAACGAGCTTCATAGGGGTATACCCCAATAAACTTATATACCTAGACAACATATAATCATGATGGTGACTCCTAGTTCCCGATACCCGCTCCTCGGTCGGGCGGGGAGGGGGCTAGGAGAAACCGTGATGAACCAACCTACGGAGACTTAGAGAGACCGTAGGCGGGGAACGGTGTGTCTACATGTGTTAAGGTGTGCTCTACGGGTACTCACATGTTTAAGTTGTAGCCCTGGGTTGCTCTAGTTGTGAATGTAGCTTTAAGTGGTTGCGGTAGCCTGGAAATATTTAGGCTCTCTATGGGTATGCTAAGGTCTATTACCTTGAGTCACTCAACCGTTAGATCCTACCTCTGTGGGTGTACCTATGAATAGCTAGTACATCAGTTAGTATTGCCTGTCCTGTCTCTACTCTACCTGCTCCTGGACCTACTATAGTTACTGGACCTAAGTGGTCGGTCTCAAAGGTTAATGCGTTTGTGGCTCCCATGACGTTAGCTAGTGGGTGAGCTAATGGTATTTTCTTAGGCTTTACTGAAGCCTTAATAGTACCCTCCTCCTTAATCACCTCAGCTATTAACTTAATCCTGCAGCCCTCCTCCTTAGCCTTTCTAACATCCTCTAAGGTTATCTTAGTAATGCCCTCCCTATCAACATCCTTAATAGTTATTGAGCCACCCATAAGTACATTAGCTATTATGACTGTTTTAATGGCTGCGTCCCAACCTTCAACATCAGCTGTTGGGTCAGCTTCAGCATAGCCTAGCCTCTGAGCTTCCTTAAGTGCTTCCTCGTAAGTCATACCTTCCTCCATCTTG
>Ga0180301_10003016_pt1 | contig 13175 bp, 18 predicted proteins | sample GuaBasSediGuay16_FD_121797 | JGI IMG/M metagenome (GOLD analysis project Ga0180301, IMG submission 121797) | Subseafloor sediment microbial communities from Guaymas Basin, Gulf of California, Mexico - Guay16, Core 4569-2, 12-15 cm | ecosystem: Environmental > Aquatic > Marine > Hydrothermal...
AGAAAAACATGTAATGTTAAGCTAAACATACAAAGAAGCTATACCCTTCCTCTGTATCAATTTCCTTAATTCTGCTCTCAGTTTTATGTCCAATTTAACTTGTTTTTCAGATAGACGTGGGAATTTGGATGTATATATAAGTGGCCCATGAAGAATGCCTCTTTTTTCCCTTAACCCCCTATTAATGTCCCTTAGTGACATTGGCCTTTGAGAAAGAATCTTATTTATGATATTGCTTAATTCCTCCTCGTTGCAGCTCTCCATTAGCTTATCTAGCTGATTTTCCTCCACTAATCTAAAACCATAGCTTGGGCATTTGCTGGCTATCTCCCCTGAAGGAGCCTCATTGAGCTTAATTCCAAAACCAAAAGGAGCTTCTTTATATAAGCTGTCTAGTTTAAGCTCCCACATTTCTTTAGGAGTTAAGAACACTATCGTTGGAAAGCCTTCCTCGTCCTTAGTGATTAAAACCCTCCAACCTAAGGGGTTCCTATCATAGCTTTCGTATATTTTCCTGAAAGCTTTGTCTAAAGGCTCAACACTCATATCAAACACTGTTAAAGACTAATTAATTAATACTGGTTTTTCTATATTTTTCTCGCCATATGTTGTATGGGCACTCATTCCAACAATATTTACTACCCTTATACTCGCATCTTCTGCGCTTATCCCTATCAAATACCTTTCTACCCATCACTAAGCCCTATGACTCAGAAATACTTGGAGGCGGGAGGGACTATGGTAGCGGGGCTTCTCCGGCTATTGCCTCTGGATTTCCCGAGCGAACACTCGCTCCTTTGAACCAGGGACTACCGGTTTGGCTTAACACCAAATCTCCGGGTTATGAGCCCGGCGGGACTCGGCGGCCTCCACCAATAAGTGGAGCCTTAACCTGGCTTCCCCACCCCTATAGAGCAGTAATAGCCTCGCTATGGGGGGAAGCTCTCGTCCCTCCCGCCATTATATGGTTTGAGCTCCCGGCATACTTAAGCGTTTCCTGAAGTAAGCCTATCTTAAAATAACTATAAAGGCTAAAAAGTCGGGATTTAATTGATTTTATTCTCTGCAAGACTAAAGCTTTAACTGGTGTTTATCAAAAGAAAGCTCATCCATTATCTCTTTTGCAACTTTTATTGGACTTTTGGCCCTAACTGCAAGGGATATAGCGTCGCTCGGCTTGCAGTCTATCTTCATTTTTTTGTTCATTAAACCGATTGTCATATAGGATAGAAACCTATTCCCTTTGACTCCATGTATTATAGCCTCTTTCACCTTTCCATTTGACTCCTTAATTATGCTGTAAGCTATTGTCCATATATCCTCCTCTTCCATTTTTGTCCCCTCAATAGCGGATTTTAAGGATAGGGCAACCTCTTCCCCTACTATGACCGGAAGTATTCTTTCCTCCTTATCCTCAAGTAGAATTGCTGGCATTCTTCCGATAGATGTCACTAAGGAAACAACATCAAATATTTTAACTTCAACAAAATCCTTTGGCAAATCTATCAGCTCAAGAAGTTTTTGATAATTCCAATATTTAAGGTATTCCGGATATTCTGACTACTTTATTTCTATCCTCACCCTTTCCTTCTTTTCAACCTTAGGTAATCTTATCTCCAGAATCCCGTTTTTGTAGGTTGCCTTGGCTTCCTTTGGATTCACCTTTGTGGGCAGGGAAATCATTCTCATGAATCCCGTATATTCTCTTTCTCTCCTGTAATAGCCCGCTTTTTTCACTTCTTCCTCTTTTTTAAGTTCAGCCCGTATTTCTACGGCATCAGTCGAAACATTCACGATTATATCCTCCTTCCTTACTCCAGGCATCTCAGCCATCACGACAACTTCTTTATCTGTCTCGTAAACATCGATTAAAGGCCGTCTATATCCTCCAGATATCACTTCCCTGGGTTTATATACTCGTGCCCTTCCAAGAAGGTCCGTTATCATTCTATCTATTTCATTCTTTATTCTTTTTATCTCCTCAAACGGATCCCAGCTCATTTAACCACCAATATCCTTGGACTGGAAGACAATAAAAAATTGGCTTACTAATCAAACATGTTATCAAAGGATAGTTAGGGTGATAAGACTCATAGCGTATGATCGGTGATAACCGTCCTTTAACTACACTGTTGAGAAGTAGATCGATGAATTTCGGCCAATTTCACGAACATTGAGCGAGCTCAACAGTGTTCAGCCCTTGCCCACAAGACCATATGACTTATATAAACTAGCTTAATATGCCCTAAAATAAGATGATGGCCTTCAGTCAAGCGGCTGAGAGGCTAATTAAGGATTATCTGATGGATTTTATGAACAAAATCAAAAGAACTGATTTAGATCCAAAACCTGGTTATTTAAGGTTGATATTAACGGACATTGAGCATATATTAAGGTTTCACGGTATTGAGGAGGCTTTAAGGAGGGGGGCCAAGGTAGTCGAGGAGAAGGATATAAGAGTCGCTATCAATAAATTAGGAAAACCAGAGAAACTAGCTAGATCTGAGTTTAAAGGCGTTAAAAGCGCTATTAAAAGGAGACAAAATCTCATATTAAACCTTATTCTGGGAATGAACCAGCTTCTTAACCAAGGCTTCCTATTAGATGCTGGTTGTGGTTGGGGCAGGTTAATAATGGAGATGAAATGCTTTCGCGATGATATGAGCAATGTAATTGGAGTTGATTTGGGCGTTATTCCGCTAATGTACGCTAAGGACGTCATCAAGGATGCTAATTTTGTTAGAGCTGACATGAGGTTTCTTCCATTTAAGGATGGTTTTTTTAAAGCTTTAGTCGCTGTAGGTGCTATTCATGAGATGAAATCCATGAACGAAGTTAAAAAGGCATTTAAGGAGTTTTTTCGTGTTTTAAGGACAGGAGGCCTTCTTTACTTAATGGACATATTCTCGAGGTTAAAGGCGATCTGCTATTTATCGCGCTTACTGCAACACTTGACCAGCAACTTCGAGAGGTGTTTTTCAATAAAGGATGTGATTAATGCTCTATCCTTGAACAAGTTCTCAGATCTAACGACAGTTATGCTAACACGACATCTCCATTTCTTTGAAGTTCATTTGATCGTAGCAGAAAGGTCTTGATCATTAGCCTATAAACCAAGCTCTGAGGCAATCTCCTTAAGGCTTTCAAGGGCTATTTCAAAGAACTTCCTTCTCTCTAATCCTATTTGCTCGCAGAACAATATTCTATTCCTGTTAACACCTCTTGCAAAATCTTTTGACTTAAACTTCTTTGTTATTGTCTTTACTCTAACATCCTTAAGTTTTTTAGACGGCATGACAAGAGCACATGCTATTATCAATCCTGAGATAGCATCGGCTGCTATCAACGCCTTCTCCATCCTGGATTTGGGCATCACTCCTGTGTTTTCAAAATTATGAGCTTTTATCGCTCTTAAAACTTCCTTCGTCACCAAACCCCTAAGGATCTCCTGAGCTAGCAGGCCATGCCTTTCGGGAGTATTAACTGTTCTCTCATAGTCGATATCGTGAAGCAGCCCTGTTATCCCCCATATGTCCTTATCTTCTTTAAAATAATCGGCAAGTCCCTTCATAATAGCCTCAACGGCCAGCATATGCTTGAAGTACCTTTCGTCCCTCACGTTTTCCCTTATTAATTTCAAAGCCTCATCTCTGGATATCACTTAAATCACCTGACACTAATAGACCGTAGATAGGTAAGTTCAGTTAAATTTTTGCCAAAACAACAGTTAATGAACCAGCTCATGAAATAAGAAAGCTTCTCTTAAACCTCCTTAAAGTAATTTTAAGGTCATTCCTAAGATTAGTTGGAGTCTTAGTATGAGGATTTATGCGATCCTAGTCGAGCCTGAGAAACCGGTTAACTTAGGGCTTATAGCCAGGCTTTGTGAGAATTTTGAGATAGATGAGCTCAGGCTTGTTAACCCAAGTTTAAAGGAGAGAGATTGGGAGATAGCCGAAATATTCTCATCTCATGCTGTAAATAGAGTCAAAAAGGCCGTTATTTACAGAAGCCTAGATGATGCCCTTAAAGATGTTGAGCTATCGATAGCAACTTCAGCCATTTACAGGGAGAGGGGAAAGAATATAAGCAGAAGAGCAGTGGAGTTAAGCGAGCTACCGAAGCTCATATCGGGGATAAAAGTCGAGTCAATAGCTGTTGTTTTTGGAAGAGAGTCCAGTGGATTGAAAAGAGAGGAAATAGAAAAATGCCATGTTCTTCTAACAATTCAGGCTAGCAATAAGTATAGAACCTTAAATCTAGCGTGTTCAGCTGCTATCATTTTTTACGTCCTGCGCCGCATCAAAAAGAGAGAAAAAAGAACCAGAATTTTAGCTAAAAAGGAGGTAAGAGAAAAATTGATTGAGTATTTTGAAATGCTTGCTGAAGATGCTCTGAACAATAAGAATAAGGCAAAAATGGCGAAAAAAGCTTTTTCTAACGTGATGCATAGGGGAGGAATTGGATATAGAGAGGCAACTCTAATCTTAGGAGTTATTAGATCCACTCTGAAGAAAATAGGGCTGATCAGATAACACTTATTTGCAAGTTTCCTTGTATTGGATTTAGGATGAAAGCCAGAAATTACAGGTCCATTCGAGGACAACTTTATACTAGAGAGGAATATATTAGCGGAGCTCCCCAGCCTAGGATAACTAGGTTTACCCATGGGAAACATAGGGATGATTATGAGATAGAGATGAAACTAATCGCAAATGAAACTGTCTTAGTCAGAGATAATGCCTTAGAGGCTATAAGAATAACAGCCAACAAGAATCTAGCTAAAAGAATCGGAGATGAATATTATCTCAGGATTCTGATCTATCCTCATCATGTCTTAAGGGAGAATAAGATGATGACAGGCGCTGGGGCGGATAGGTTACAAGAAGGAATGAGAAGAGCCTTCGGCAAGCCAATAGGAAGAGCTGCTGCTGTAAGGAGAGGACAAACGATATTACTCGTCAGAACTTATAAAAGGCATGAGAATAAGGTCAGAGAGGCTTTAAGGATAGCAGCCTCTAAGTTCCCCAAAGGAGCAAGAATGAATGTTGTGAGCATTGTTAAGTAGGTCTATGAGAATTCCCGTTGATAGAATAATTGAGGAAATAAGGAAGAAAAAGGCAAAAAGAGTTCTTATTCAAGTTCCTGAAGGCCTTAAAATGAGTTTAAGTAAGATTTACCCCATAATAGTGAGAAAGACAGGATCTGATGTGATAATTCATGGCGAAACCTGTTTTGGACCCTGTGATTTGGCTCTAGGTGATCTAAATAAATTGGGTTGTGATCTCCTCATACATCTGGCCCATACTCCAATAAAAAAGCCAGGAAAGAGAGTTGTTTTTATAGATGTCTTCGACGACGTGCCCATGTCGAAGAGTCTATTGGAGAAAATTATTAAGGTGTGTAAGGGCAAGAAAGTTGGTTTAGCAGCGTCCATTCAATATCTACAGCTCTTAAAATATGTGAAAAAGATATTTACTGAAAAAAAGATAGATGTCAGGCTTGGAAACCCAAAAAACAAGTATTTTAGCAAAGGACAAATATCAGGCTGTGATGTCTCATCAGTTAAGGATATAGAGAAAGAAGTTGACTTATTCATAGTTATAGGAGGGGGATTATTTCACGGTCTTGGAGTATCCCTCAAAACGCATAAAAGGACATTTCTAGCTGATCCTTACAAAGGTGATCTAATAGATCTGGATTCCATAACTAGGAGGAAATTAGCATTAATAGCGGATAGAATAGAAAAAGCCAGAAATTGCCGTAAATTTGGGGTAATAATTGGGCTTAAAGAGGGACAAACTAGCATGAAATTGGTCGATTATGTGAGAAGTAGGCTGAAGGGAGATGTCCTCATTCTTGCCATGTCGGACCTAAAACCCGAGAAACTCGCCTATTATCCCTGGATAGATGCGTTTATTCAAACCTTATGCCCTAGGATATCAGTAGATGATTTAGAGAGTTATGAAAGACCTGTTTTATCAGTTGAGCAGTTTGAGGTAATGATCGGCGAGAGGAGATTTGAAGATGTCTATCCATCTGTCAGAAGGCTATGAGGTAGCATATCCTGGGTTAAAGTTGGGAGTAATAGAGGAGTTCATGCCGGGTAGGGGGGTTTACATGGAAAACGGTAACTTAAGGGCGAAATTCCCTGGCCTAATCAGAAGGGACTTAAAAAAAAGGATAATAGAGGTGCTTAGCTTTAAGGAAGTTTTTAACGTGAGGATCGGTGATGAGGTTGTGGGGGGAATAACGGAGCTTGTTGGCGTGTATGGAATGGTAAGAATAGAGCTCATTAACGGAAAAATCTTAAAGGAAACAATAACTGGAGTTGTTTATCCAACCAGACATTTAAAGGAATGGGAGAGACAGTATAAGCCAGGAGATGTAATATACGCCGTAGTTAAGAGCCTTAAAAACAGGGCAATTCACCTGTCAATAAGAGGGAGAAAATATGGCGTGATTTCGGCTAAATGTAGCAAATGTGGGTCCATGCTAAGGCTGACAAGAGCTAAGAAAAGGGCACTTACATGTCCCGATTGCGGAAATGAGGAGGTTAGGAAAGTATCAGATTTATATGGAGGCTTAGAAAAATTATTAGAGCTAGTTGGTGTGAAATGAGGATAGAAATAATATCTAAAGGCAAGAACAGCATTAAATTTAAGATATGGAATGAAGATTTGACGCTTGGGAATCTAATTCGCGAGGGTTTAATGGTCGATGAGAGGGTAATCGGGGCGGGGGTTGTTGAGATCCATCCTCTTGAAAGGTCTGTGACGATCCATGTAGCGCTTAAATCTGGAGATCTTAAAACGATCATATGTGATGGAGCTAGAAAAGCAGAAGAGTTGTTAAGGAAAATAAGAGGCGAGGTAGAAAAGGCCTTAAAGGAGACCAGTTAATTGATTGATTATAACGTTTACGTGAAGTTCGTTTAAGTGAGTTTCTGAAACCTTAACTACATTGGTTTAATAATTACTTATTGCTGGGGTGAGGAGATGGGATTTCTAATAGCTACTGAAAACCCGAATCAACTCATTAGATTTATTTTAGCTGTCTCCAAAATAACAGATGAGATAAGGCTACAGATTAGTCCAGAAAAAGTTTGGTTCAGAGGAATGGATAGTGCTCATGTTTCTATGATAGACTTTGAAATATCAAAGAAACTTTTCTCCGAATACCAGGTCGATAAGGAGCAAACTGTGAGTGTTCTGCTCGAGAAGGTGATAAAGTTCTTAAAAGGTGTTAAGAAAAACGAAAAGCTTGAGCTAGCTATGGATGAGACCACAGGAAGATTGAAGATAAGGGCTATTGGGAGATATTCCAGGGAGTTCATAACTCCTCTGTTAGATGTTGGAGAAACGAGGACGTTAGGCACCCCAAAAGTGGAGTTTCCAGTGAAGATAAAGATGGCTTGTTCAGTCCTTGAACACGCTCTGGATAACATAAAGCAGATAAGCGATAAAGTTAAGTTCGAAGCCCTATTAAACGAGCTAAAGATAAAGGGCGAAAGTGATGAGGGATATGAAACAGTAATATCTGTAGATTACGATAGTCCGGAAGTTTACGAGAAGGAGATAAAAAAGGAGTCGATGGCTACTTATAACGTTGAGATAATGACAGGAGTGGTTAAGGAGTTAAGCAAAATATCCGAGCTGGTCTCCCTTAACTTCGGAACGGATCTTCCGTTAAAGCTGGCCTTTGAAATGCTGGAAGGGATGAAATTCGACTTCTACCTTGCTCCGAGAATTGAGTAGAATTGAGTAGAATTGAGCTTAGGGAAGAGAATAAACGCTAGTTGGGCAGCCAAATATCCCTTCACAAAAGAGGCCAAGGAATATATAAGATTAGTTGCTCCTCCCCTGGAGGAATTTAGAGAGGAAGATCTTAAGCATGTGCTGAAGTATGCCTTTGAGAGGGCCATAGGCTCGATTAAGGGTAGAGTCCTGGTTAGCTGGAGGTTTGGGGAGGATGAGCTAATAGCCACGTCATTCCCCCTCGCCCTGGCTATGGTAAAGGCTACCAAAAACCCTTTTTTATATGCTAAGTTTGCTAATGGAGAGGCCAAGAGGGCCTATATTCTTCTTAGGAACGAATTACCTGAAAACGTTATCCATATAGCAAGAGAATTCGGCTTAAGAGTGAACTACGTTGGGGATGGAGAATACAGGATACACTTCATGGATTACCTTAAAATAGCATCGAAAATGGCTAGTAAGCAGTGGAAGCTTGTCAACAACCTGCTTGAGGGGGGTTTCGTTAAAATAGATCAGCGGAGAATAAGCAGAATAATTTCTGAGAGTATCAGACAGTACATAATAGATAGGCTTATCGAGGAAGGAGAAATAGCTGAAGAAGGAGTCATTAGCTATTCGAAGAAGCTCCTAGAAATGTTTAAAAAGAGGATTAACGGAAAATACAAGATTGAGGAGGTAATAAACAAGAGTTTTGAAAGCTTCCCACCTTGCATGCGTAGGATTTATGAAATGGTTATATCTGGAGGAAATCCTCCTCATATGGCAAGATTCGCTCTTACGGCCTTTCTGCTTAGGATAGGGTATAAAATAGACGAGGTATTTAAGCTCTTCATAAGGACATCGGATTTTAATGAGAGAATAGCCAGATATCAGGTGGAGCACATAGCTGGGGAAAGAGGCGGAAGGAAAAAGTATATGGTCCCATCCTGTGAGAAGATGAGAGTCTATAATCTATGCTTTCCAGATGAGCGTTGCAAAAGGATTAAGAACCCGGTGAACTATCCATTAATTAAGGAAAAAGATGAAAGAAAGCTCTAAAATATTCCTCAAGCAACTATTTAAGGAGTATTACTACATAAACTCAAGCAGAATAGCTAAAGAGGTCAATAGGATTTCTCAAAGGGAGATAGCTTATATATCTCTGGAAACAGGCAAGATAATCAGGCATATTGGGGTTAAAAGTAAGAGTGATCTCTTTAACTTAATTTTAACGGATGTTCCAGCTCATCTCTATCATTCAGCCGCTTATTATCTCTTTCCAGATAGAGAAATGGACAAAAAGGTGCTTTTAGCTGCCGACTTGGTATTTGACATAGATGCTGATAAATTAACCTATAAGGGGGCAAAAATAGATTATTTCTATCTTTGCGATGAATGTCATGAGGTTTATAAGAGTAAAAGAGAAAAATGCGAGAAATGCGGTGGCAAGCTTAGGGAGATCGAGTGGTTAAACGACCTGAATGTCGCTAAAAAGGAAACTATGAAGCTTATGAGGATATTGATAGATGAGTTTGGCTTTGATCCAAAGGGAATAACCGTTTACTTTTCCGGAAATAGGGGATACCATATCCATGTTTCGGGAGGAGATGTTGAAAACATGGATGTAAGAGCTAGACTGGAGATAGCAGATTACCTGAAGCTCATTGGGTATGATCTTGTTTATGATAGATATCCAGAAAGAAGAACGTTTAAGAGACTTAAAAGAATTCTGGAGGGACGTGAGATCATAAGTGATCTTAATGAGGGGGAGGCAGATAAGTTAAGAAGCATAATTAAGGGGGATCTGGATATTCAGGATAAGGTTAAAATGCTTAACACTAGGCTTAAAGAGAAAATAGAGAGTTATATTAGAAGAAATGAAGGAATAGAAATAGATCCTGTTGTTACAACAGATATGCACAGGCTAATAAGGTTTCCTGAAAGCATTCACGGTGGAACAGGATTTATTAAAAGGAAAGTTGACGATTTAACATCTTTTAATCCGTTCAACGACGCCATCCTGCTTCCAGGCAGGAAAATCGATGTATATGTTGAGTATTCTCCTGCCATCACCTTAAGGGGCGAGGAATATGGACCCTTTTTTAGAGAAAGGGCTAGACTTCCTGGATATGTCGCCGCATTTTTGATATGTAAGGGGGTCGCGGAGGTTGAGTGAAGATCTGGACAGGATATTGTCAACCCTTAGGAGAGAGATGTCAGAGAAAGAATTAACTGAGAATTTCGACGAAATTAGGGAAAGAATTGACCGTTTAATAGCAGAAAACTCAGGAAAATTGAAAAAAGCAAAAGATGAAGTTTTAAAGAGGGTTCTTGAGAGGGAGAAGGATATACTCTTCAAGATAAAGACAATAATTCAATTAATTAGATTGGAGAAAATCGTTAAGCTAATTTCACGTGGAGAAAAGGTTAAAAATTTAACCAAGGATGAAGAGAAGTTCTTAGAAATAATCGATGAGTTGCTAAAGTTCAGAGCTAAAAAAGTTGAGGAAAAGGCCTTAATAGGGATTGCTTTGAGGGATATACCAGCGTTTGTCGGAGTTTCAGGGACAGAATATGGCCCATTTAAGCAAGGAGATTTAATAAGGATAGATGAGGAAGATCTGAAAATACTTATAAGGAGAGGACTTGTTAAGGTAGTGGGTGAAAATGAAGATTCCCAAGGAGATCAGAACCTATTGTCCTAGATGTAAGAAGCACACGGTTCATAAGGTTAAAATGTTCAAGAAAGGCAAGGAAAGTGGGTTGAGAAGGGGAGTTATTCACCATGAATGGGATAAAAAGGGATATGGGGGCCAGAAGTTCCCGAAACAAAGGAGAAAAGCGAAAGTGACTAAAAAGGTGGCCCTCGTTCTCGAGTGTGTTGAGTGCTCTTATAAGGTAGTTAAGGAAGGGATAAGGCTGAAAAAGGTCGCAATTGGAAGGTGAGAGTTTGGAGTGGAGTAAGCTCGTCCCAAGGCCAAAGAGTAAGTTTTACTTAGTTGAGTGTAGTTCATGTGGGAATGCTCAGATAATCTTCTCCCACGTATCGAAAGTGGTTAAGTGCAACGTATGCGGTCAGGAATTGGCTAGGCCAACTGGAGGAAAGGCTGAGATTAAAGGGAAGATAATAAGGATATTTGGATGATGAGTGAGGAATTTCCGGAGGAAGAAGAATACGTTGTAGCTACTGTCGAGAATATAACGCGTTTTGGAGCTTATTTAAAGCTTGAGGATTATTCTCACACCGCTTTTCTCCCGATATCAGAGGTATCAAGCCGTTGGGTTAGGAGAATATCGGATATCATAAGGGTTGGGGAAAGAGTAGTCGTAAAGGTCATAAGAGTTGATAAGAAAACAAAGACAGTGGATGTTTCATTAAAAGATGTGCCAATTCACGAGAGAAGAAGTATATTAGCCGAATGGGAGAGAAATAGAAAAGGAAGGAAACTAGTGAGAACATTCGCGGAGAAAAGCAAAATAGATCCTAATCTGTTAATGGAGAAGTTGAGCCCGTTGATCGAGAAAAAAACAACCGTCTATGAGGCTCTAGAGAACATAATAATCGATCCTGAAGTTCTAAATAGGGTTGATATTCCTAATGAGATAAAGAAGAAATTTCTGGAGTTTTTAATAAAAAGAATAAAGCCAAGGGAGTACGTATTAAGGGCCGTCATTTCCGTTAGCTATAAGGGTAAAGGAGGGGTACGTAAGATAAAGAAGTTCTTAAATGAGCTCAAAAAGAGGGCCGAGGACAAGAAGTTGAAAATCTCTATTACCCTTATGGCCTCGCCTAAATACCTAGTGAGGATAAGTTCTTACAGGCCCGAGTACATAAAGAGGTATGCATCAAAAATACTCAAGAACATCTCAAGCTATTCAACAAAACTTGGGGTTAATTACATGATAATTGAAGAGAGGCTAGAGAAATGAGGGATTTAATTAGGAAGTGCCCCAATTGTAAGAGATACACAATGAGGGATATTTGCGATAAATGTGGTGTTGAAACTAGAACCTCCCATCCTCCAAGATACTCCCCTGATGATAGGTATAGGATCTATAAAGCAAGAATAGGGAGGGAGTATGTACCCCTGCTCATCGATTAGAAATAAACTGAAATATTAATGTTTATCATTCGTTAAGATTGATATTCTAGTCAAGATGAGCTCAAGGAGGTTTATGAATATAGAGAGGGAAATAGAGAAGTACTGGGCCAAAAATAGGATAGTCGAAAAAGCCCTCCACAAAAAGGGAAATAGAGGTAAGTTCTACTTCCTGGACGGTCCTCCATATGTAACAAACCCCATTCACGTAGGAACAGCGTGGAATAAGATAATAAAGGATGCCGTACTGAGATATAAGAGAATGAACGGATATGAGGTATGGGCTAGACCGGGATACGATACTCATGGCCTTCCGATAGAGGTTATGGTAGAGAAGAGCCTTAAAATAAGGAAGAAAAAGCAAATAATTGATGAGGTGGGATTAGAGAGGTTTAACGAAGAGTGTAGAAAAATAGTTTACGAGAACTTAAACATCCTCACCGATCAGTTCTCATCTTTGGGGGTTTGGATGGATTGGTCTAATCCTTATGTTACTCTGACCGATGACTATATCTCCTCCATTTGGTGGGGAGTTAAGAAAATATACGAGAAGGGATTATTAAAAAGGGAGAGAAGAGTATTCCATTGGTGTCCAAGATGCGAAACAGTTCTATCTGATCACGAAGTGGCTCAGGGCTACATAGACACCAAGAGCCCATCAATCTACGTTAAGTTTCCAATCTTAAGAAAGGAAAGGGAATATCTATTAATCTGGACAACAACCCCTTGGACTCTTCCATCAAATGTAGCAGTGATGGTTCACCCAGATCTAACCTATGTCAAAATAAAGCTTAAAAGGACTAATGAGGCGCTAATTCTGCTGAAGTCAAGGCTTGGGTTCGTTGTAAATGAGCCATATGAGATAGTAGATGAATTTGATGGAAGAAGATTGGAGGGAGTTAAATACGTAGCTCCGTTATCTGACCTTGTTCCGGTTCAAAAAGACTTAAATAGAGGGCATAGAGTCGTTTTAAGCGATAAATATGTTAGTGAGGAAGAAGGAACTGGATGCGTTCATGTAGCTCCAGAGCACGGAAAGGAGGATTTTGAGGTGGCCATGGAGAACGGGCTTCCGCATATAATCCTCGTGAATGAGATGGGATTTTTCACGAAGGATGCAGGTAAATATGCAGGGAAGTATATATTTGATGCCGATGAGGAAATAATATCAGATTTAAAAGAAAAAGAGCTTTTATACAAGAGAGAAACAATAATTCATAAGTATCCGCATTGCTGGCGATGCAAGACACCTCTGTTCTTAAGATCGACTGAACAATGGGTGATAAAGCTTACAGAGCTTAGAGATGAGTTATTAAAGGCAAACGAGAATATAAGATGG
>Ga0180301_10003017_pt1 | contig 13175 bp, 10 predicted proteins | sample GuaBasSediGuay16_FD_121797 | JGI IMG/M metagenome (GOLD analysis project Ga0180301, IMG submission 121797) | Subseafloor sediment microbial communities from Guaymas Basin, Gulf of California, Mexico - Guay16, Core 4569-2, 12-15 cm | ecosystem: Environmental > Aquatic > Marine > Hydrothermal...
GCGATTGAGAGGAAAGAGATCCGAGACTTCTTGAGGTCGATATTTTCGAAGAGAATCTTCGATCAGGCAAGGAGGCTAAGGGAGGTTTATGAGAATCCAATACTGATCGTTGAGGGAGACATATCATCCATAATTGAAGGGGGAATAAATCCGTCGGTTCTTTGGGGAGCCTTAGCGGCAATCACCTTAGATTATGAGTTAAGGATCTTCTTTACGCCAAACTCCGAGCAAACTGCAAATCTGATCTATACATTGGGGAGAAGAAGGCCATCAGAGGTTACGGGGCCAATAGTAAAGGGGAAGCCGAAGATCGAGGATTTAAGAGCCATGCAGATCCATATAGTTGCTTCCCTACCGGGGATAGGGCCTAAACTCGCCGAGAGGCTTCTGAGGAGATTTAAGTCTGTCAGGAGAGTATTTATGGCTACAGCCGCTGAACTCTCAACTGTCAGCGGGATCAGCAGGAAGACATCCGATAGGATCAAGAGGGTTTTAGATGCCTCTTACACTCCATCAGCCAAGCCAGCGATGCAGACGAGACTTGATGATCCAAAAGGTTTAAAAGTGTAGAAGACATGAGAAATTTCAAACCTCAATTTGAGGTTTTGCAGCGTCAGTTTGCTGCTAAAACTTGTATCCACAATCTGGAAAAGATGAAATAAGATGCGGGCGAAATGGAAGAAGAAAAGAGTTCGCCGTTTAAAGAAGAAGAGACAGAAGAGGCGTGCGAGATACAAATAGAGGCTCAGCAAAGTTAATAGGTTAACCCATAAAATATGGATGTGAGGGAGTAAAGAGGCTATGCCGAGATTCAGACATACCGAACGTATATTGAAGCTCTTGAGGAATAAGGAGAACATACGTGATATTGGGATAATTGCCCATATAGACCATGGAAAGACCACAATGACCGACAGCCTCCTAGCGGAGGCTGGGCTTCTATCGCCGAAGATAGCCGGAGAGGCCAGGGCATTAGACTATCTGGAGGAGGAGCAGAAGCGAGGAATAACCATCAAAACTGCGAACATATCATTACTGCATGAGGCAAATGGAAAGAGCTATATAATTAACTTAGTTGATACTCCTGGGCATGTAGACTTCACGGGGAAGGTTACTAGGGCTTTAAGGGCTATTGACGGGGCAATCGTAGTTGTCGATGCAGTGGAGGAGGTTATGGTTCAGACCGAGACCGTGACGAGGCAGGCTTTAAGCGAGAGGGTTAGGCCAGTCCTATTCATAAATAAGATTGATAGGCTCATTAAGGAGCTGAAGCTCACGCCTGAAGAGACACAGAAGAAGCTCGCCCGCATAATCCGCGACTTCAACAACCTAATAGATCTCTATGGAGAGCCGGAGTTTAAGCAGAAATGGAAGGTTGACCCAGCTAAGGGAAGCGTTGCCTTCGGCTCGGCTCTTCATCGATGGGGATTCACGGTTGACATAGCGAAGAGAAAGGGCATAATGTTCGATGATGTAGTTAAGGCCTACAAGGAGAATAGGTATGAGGAGCTCCAACAGATAGTTCCACTCCACGAAGCGATCTTAGAGATGGTCGTAAATCACCTTCCAAACCCAATAGAGGCCGCAAAGTATAGGATTCCGAAGATATGGAAGGGAGATATAGACTCCGAGATAGGACAGGCAATGCTGAACTGCGACCCAAACGGCCCGACTGTGATGTGCATAACGAACGTTCAGATGGATCCACATGCTGGAATAGTCTCAACTGGAAGGCTCTTCTCAGGCGATATAAAAGAGGGAGATCAGGTCTATCTGGTAGGCGCCAAAAGGGAGTATCGGGTGCAGCAGGTCTCAATGTATATGGGGGCATTCAGGGAGGTTGTTGATCATCTAGACGCCGGAAACATAGCCGCGGTTCTCGGACTTGACATGGCTAGAGCCGGGGAGACCCTCGTAGATGCAAGGTTCGCCAGCGACATGATCCCATTTGAGAGGATAACATATATCTCTGAGCCCGTCGTTACAATAGCGCTTGAGCCTAAGCATCCGAAGGATCTACCGCGTCTCGTAGATGTTATGAATAGGCTCTCAATAGATGATCCGAACCTCGTAACTACGATCAATAAGGAGACGGGCGAGTATCTTCTAAGCGGGATGGGAGAGCTCCACTTGGAGATCGCAATTAAATTCATGAAGGAGTATGCTCCTGGACTTGAGATAATCACTTCGAAGCCCATAGTCGTTTATAGGGAGACAGTTACAAAGCCCGGGATAATCGCCATGGCGAAAAGTCCAAATAAGCATAATAGATTCTGGGTTCAAGTTGAACCTTTAGAGGAAGAAGTCATCAGAATGATCGAGGATGGAGAGATAGACGAGGCGATGGGCAGGAGGAGGATGGGGGACATACTCTTCAAGAAGGCAGGATGGCCGGCGGATGAGGCTAGAAATGTATGGGCAATAGAGGAGCACAGAAACATACTCGTGGATCTTACGAAGGGAGTCCAGTATATGAGGGACGTGAGGGACATGGTGATCTCAGGCTTCAGATGGGCATGCCAGGCGGGACCCCTATGCGAGGAGCCAATAAGAGGGATCAAAGTAAAGATCATAGATGCTCAGCTCCATGAGGATCCGGTGCATAGGGGGCCAGCGCAGATCATGCCAGCAATTAGGAGGGCGATCTTCGGGTCGTTTCTAACGGCGAATCCAGTGCTTCTAGAGCCGATCTATAGGATTCAGGTTACCGTTCCAGTTGAGTGGGTCGGTCAGGTAAGCAGCCTATTGACGAGAAAGCGTGGGAGAGTATTATCTTCTGAGCAGAAGGGAGCCCTGCTATCCGTGGATGGCTATATACCAGTGGCTGAAACATTCGGTTTGGCGGCTGAACTTAGATCGTCAACTTCTGGACATGCATTCTGGCAGAGCCAATTCGACCATTGGGAGAAGCTCCCAGAGAACCTAACGAAGGAGGTCATAGCTGAGATCAGGAATAGGAGAGGATTGCCTCCAGAGATACCCGACGCGAAGAAATTCATCGATGAGGCATAAACCTCTCCAGCATATCCCTACAATATGATGTGCCATCACAGATGCTCGTGTTAAGCTCTGGAAATCCCTCCCTGCATGAGGCAAAATTCAATCTATACTCCAAAACTATATTTCGGATCCTCCTGATTATATCAAGTCGCTTACTTCTATTCAGATACTTATATCCCGAGATCCACATGCCATCCTTGTAGGCCTCAACTAGCTTGCTGAATAAATCTGGATGCTTATCCCTCAATGACCGAAAGAACCCCCTGACAGGCTTGAGAGTTGAGACCGTTATCTGCCTAACCCCTATCTCAGCAGATCTAGAGATTATCTCCTCTACATCATCATAATTCAAGTTGACCTCTGGGATGAGCGGATCGATCCTTACAACAGTCGGTATTCCCTCATCAGCTATACGCTTCAGGGCTGAGAACCGAAGATCAGGTGGAGGAGCATAGGGCTCGATCATCTCAGCAACCTCCCGTCTTGGAGTTGTTATAGTCACGGATACAACAGTTCGGGTCTTCCTGAGAATATCGATATCCCTCACGACGAGATCGGACTTTGTAACTATAAGTATGGGGAAACCCTTCTCTGCGAGAACCTCTAGGCATCTCCGCGTGATCTCATACTTCCTCTCTAAGGGCTGATATGGATCAGTCGCATCGCTGAACATGACTGGCAGGCGGGGATTAGTATTCTCAGCCATCTTAACGATGTCATCTTTCAGCCTCAAACGCGGAGTTACAGGACCTCTAAAACTCGGAAACTTAATCGAATAGCAGTATATGCATTGATGCGCACATCTGCCCAAGTATGGATTCACATTATACTTTGGGAGGCAGGTGCAAAATGCCGATTTCACAACATTAAAGAGTGGAAGCCTCATCTCTCCAGAATGAAGCGGCAGTTAAGCATGGAATAAGTAAGCATCAATACCACCTTAAAGTTTTTCCATAAAAATATTTTTAGTCCTTTCAGGGTATCGAGTATGGCGGGAATGAGAGAATAATGAATGAGAGGGAATTTAAAAATCCAGGTAAGATTTATAGGCCTTCTCCATTCTGGTCTTGGAATGACAAACTCGAGGAAGAAGAGCTTAGATGGCAGGTTCGAGAGTTCGCTGATAAGGGATTCGGCGGATACTTCATGCATGCAAGGATCGGACTTGCCACCGAATACTTATCGAATGAATGGATGAACTGCATAAAGGCCTGCCTAGATGAGGGGAAAAGGGTAAACTTAGAGTCTTGGCTATATGACGAGGACAGGTGGCCGAGCGGCTTTGCCGGAGGCATAGTTCCAGCTAAGAGCGATAAGTACCGCGTGAAATTCCTCAGCATGAAGGAGGTAAAAGCCGAGGATATAGATGAGCTTCTGGCCGATCCATCCGTCCAGGCGATTTATGAGGTTCAATTCTCCTCTGGAAGGATCACATCGTATAGGCGGATAACAGGGGCCGAGCAAATAGAGGGTAAAGGCAGACTATTGGCATTTAAGGCTGAGATAGATAGGAAGCCAAGCAGATGGTTCAACGAGGAGACCTATGTGGATCTATTGAATCCGAAGGTTACGGAGGAGTTCCTAAGGGTTACTCTTGACGCTTACGCCGAGAGATTCAAGGATGAATTTGGAGAGTTCATGCCTGGAATATTCACTGATGAACCCAATTATAGTTCCGACCCTGAGAGGGGAATCCCGTGGACTGATGACCTGCCTGAGTACTTCAGGAGCCTTAATGGATATGACCTGCGGGATAAGCTTCCATTACTCTACTTTAAGGCTGAGGGATACCATAAGGTTAGATATGACTTCTGGAGAACGGTCACGCTGAAGTTCGTTGAGTCATACACGAAGTTATATGCGAAACGCTGCGATGAACTTGGGCTGAAATTAACTGGGCATATGCTATGCGAGGATAACCTACACATTCAAATTCGGAGAATAGGGGCTGCAATGCCCCATTACGAGTATATGCAGATTCCCGGAATAGACCATCTAGGAAGGAACATCGATAATCCACTTACTTTAAAGCAGTGTTCAAGCGTGGCCCACCAGTTTGGACGCACCAGAGTCCTATCCGAACTCTTCGGATGCAGCGGGCATAGCATGACATTTGAGGATCAAAAGTGGATTGGAGACTTCCATTTTGCATTGGGCATCACATTCTTCTGCCCTCACCTTTCACTCTACACGATGAGGGGGAATGCCAAGAGGGATTATCCGCCGACATTCAGTTATCATCAGCCCTACTGGGAACACTTTAAACTCTTAAATGATTACTTTGCCCGTGCAAGCTATGTCTGTTCTCAAGGAGAGTTTAAGACTGATATACTCGTGCTTCACCCGATAGGGAGCGCTTGGGCCACATACACTCCATCTGAAAAGCCAGATCCAGAATTATGGAGATACAATGAGGAACTCGTGAAGCTACAATCTATACTCCTAGAGATTCATAGAGACTTCGATTATGGAGATGAGATAATAATCTCCAGGCATGGCAGAGTTGAGAATGGCAGCTTCATCATAAACAAAAGCAAATATAAAGTCGTAGTGGTTCCTCCATCGCTGACGTGGTCAGAGGGAACCGTGGAGCTACTTGAGAAGTTCCTTGAGAGCGGTGGAAAAGTCATCTTTGTCGGTGAGACTCCAAGTCTAATAGATGGAGAGCCTAATGAGGGAAGATGGCGGAGGATCCTATCACATCCAAACGTCTGGAAAACTGAGAATTCACGGAAGAGCCTAACCGAAGTTTTAGATGAAGCCGTTGAGAGGGACATAAGCATAGTAGATGAGGATGGAGAGGAGATAGGAGATATAATCGTGCATCACAGAGTCGACGGTTCACGGCACATATACTTCCTAGCAAATACAAGCCGAACGAGAACCTATGAGGCCATCATAAAATTCTCGCAGGTAGGAGAGGTAACTGAGTGGGATCTCTTTAATGGAGAAGTCTCACGTGTTGAGGCTGTCACGCAGGTAAGCCAGACGATCCTAAGAGCAGTCTTTCATCCAGTTGGAAGCCATGTCTTTGTCGTGGATACTTCTAAGCCTCCACATCCCAAGGGGACTTTGCCAAGATGCGAGGTAATGGAGGATGTGAGAAAGCTCTCGGAGAAGTGGGGATTCAAGCGTTTACATCCGAATTCCTTCGTGATCGACTCATGCGAGTATAGGTTTGACGATGGAGGGTGGATGGAGAAGAAGCCTATATGGAAGATTAGGCTTGAGGCTTGGCGTAGGGCTGGACTTGAAAGATACATTGAAGCTCAGCCTTGGATCCTAATAAAGAAGCGTGTGAAGCCCACTAGGATCTTCAAGTTGAGTCTACGCGCATCCTTTAAGTCTGAGATCAAGCCGAAACGATTATTCCTCGTCATGGAGGAGGCTGAGAAATGGATGATCCAAGTTAATGGAGCCCACATCTCAGCTGATACTTCAAAGTGGTATTGGGACAAGAAATTCCGGATGATCGATATATCAGAGCATGTAATTAAAGGAGAGAACGTAATCGAGGCTACATGCACATTCGATTGGAACACTCCAATTGAGGACATATATCTCGTCGGCGACTTCGGAGTTAAGAGGCTGTCGGAGACAGAATATGCCATTACAGATGAGCCTGAAATGCTCAGCGATGGCAGCTGGGTTGAGCAGGGATACCCATTCTATGCAGGGACAATGCGTTATGAAACGGAATTTGATTTTGACCGTGAATTGCGATCTGATGAGAGGATCATGGTGCGTCTTCCAGAGGCTAAGGGAACTCTCTTCCTAGTTAGAGTTAACGATTCTGAGCCTATACCGATATGCTGGAGGCCCTTAGAAGCTGACGTAACTGGAAGCATCAGGAGGGGAAGGAACAAGCTCACTATAGATGTCGTTAGCTCATTAAGGAACACCTTCGGTCCACTCCATCATAAAGCCGGAGACCTCTACATGGTCGGTCCACATTCATTTAGAGACGAGGAGAACTGGACTGACTCATATCAGCTCGTGCCGTATGGGCTGATTAAAGGCGTTGAACTTGTCATCCGAAGCGTGAAGTATAAGGGCAGCTGAGCCGCATCAAAACGAGTATCCAAATGATCTACCATGGAGTCCTCTTTATCCTCAAATGATAGGCTATTCTATTAGTGAGAAGATGCAAAAGGCCCGTTAAGAGGAGAATTATTATCACTTCAGTCGGCGTTGGAGGCTCAATTAAAGAGCCGAAGGCCAATGCTACTATTACGAAGCTCATCTGATCGATTATTGGAAGGGGTGCTCCCGGCTTTAGATCAAGCCTTCTCTTGATGAATGAGCCGAGGAGATCTCCGGTCATGGCGCCTAACGATAGGGCGAAGCCTAATGGCACGCTTACCTTTAGATGATACAGATTTGCCCCGAAAACCCACTGGATCAATCCGACGAACGTGCCGACCATCAGGCCTGAGATGAAGCCTCTAACGGTCTTGTGGGAGCCGAATATCGGCTTTCCATCCAAGAATTTCTTTCCGAAGTCTAACGGTTTTCCGCCTCCAAAGATTACTGGGGCTCCATTTGCACAGTAGGCTGGGAGGATGTAGTAGAGCGACTTGAGGATCTCTATGACTATCATGTTTAGCGGCTGCATCTCCATCCAATATATGATCAGCCAACTCTTAAGGTCTTGGGATCACTGCTCATACCAGGCTCTTCTTAAAGTGCCAGTCTCAACCTCTGTTATGCGACTCAACTCCTCCTTTAGGGCTATCGTCTTTATCAGCGGAGGCTCAGGAAGCCTATTCCCATAATTATCATAGCCTATGTGGATGAATTCCGGATTGATCTCCCTTATCCAATCTGCAAATTCAAAATCGAAATCTAGGATCGGCTCGATCACTATCACCTTCCGGCTCCAGTCTAGATCACGCATCGCCTCGAATCTCTCTCTGGGAGTTGGGGCTCTAGTAACCTTATATGGCCTATTAGTCTCGATCGTCACTCCTAAGAGCATGTTACTTCTGAATTTATCCGTGAATTCATGGTATCTCTTTGGGTTCTTCGTTAAGAATAGGAATAGCGAATCCATCTTTGCCCCCGCAACCCTTAAGACCCTTTCTATCCAATCTCTTGGAACCCAGTTCCCCCACATATCCCCCATGTCGGAGACGAAGACAAACTCGCCTCTTGGAAACTTCTGTCTCAGCCTCCACTCGGCGAAGGCAGGCTTAAAATCGTGGGTTTTATACGGCTCAATCCCCAGTTCAGCCAGCCTTCTAGAGTATCTTCTCGCCCAGCAATACACGCAGTTATGCAGACATCCAGTTATTGGATTCCAAGAGATCATGACCTATACATTTTCTCCTAGAGCGGATCCTCCCCGCCTAAAATATACTTGAGGATCATATTTTTCTCTTTAATGGATTCAACTATTAAGTCGGGCTTCAGATCCTTCAGCTCGCTCTTAGAGTAGAATCCCGATGGGATAGCTATGCATCTCATCCCAGCCCTCTTGGCAGCCATCACCCCGAATACCGAATCCTCAATGACTACGCACTCCTCTGGCTTGCATCCAGCGGCCTCAGCGCACTTAAGGAATATCTCTGGGTTAGGCTTTGGATCTTTGACTTCATCAGCCGTAATGATGATATCAAAGTAATCCATTATTCCCTTCTCCGCTAGGATCCTCTCGATGATTCTTCTGTTGCTCATAGTTGCTAGGGCAATCTTGACCTTCGACTTCAAGGCCTCTAACAGGTCTGTTACGCCCTCAAAAAGCTTGACCTTATGTGTAAGCTCCAAATGAACCTCGATCTTCTCCCGTAAGAGCCTATCAATCAACGACTCATCATACTTTATTCCAGAGTGCTTTAGTGCATTCTTAAGCATGTTCCTCGCTCCTATCCCGATCTGCCTCTCGAGGAACTCATCCGTTACGTGACATCCAATGTTATGGAGCACCCTTTGAAATGCCTCTATGATGGCATCTCGAGTATCAGCCAATGTCCCATCCCAATCGAATATCACCATCCTAAACATGAATCTCCGCTCCTAACATGCAAATCATTCTCATCTGACATTTATGAGCCGCATCAAATAGAGGTTTAGGAAGCCATTGCTGAGCTATGCTGGTGGATAATCATGTATTCCATCCTCCTCTATTGAGAGGAGAAACTTCAGATTTCTTTCCGCTTCGTGAACCTTCTCAACCACGCACCTAACTATATTTGGCCTCTCAGTTCTCGAGAGCTTTATGACCTCGCTCGACCAGAACCTTAAGGTTCTAGTGGCTACCGGAGTGAAGTCCGAGGCTTCCATTACGCTTCTAACTTGGCTTAGCAATAGTACCGATAGAGGAGTTGTTCTGGCGATCTGCATGAGAACAGCGACTTGACGATTCAATTCTCTATTGAGATTGAAGGTGTCACCTCTACTTGCGATCTCCGAACGGTAATGCGAGGTTATCGTATCGAAGACTATAAGCCCAAATCTTCTGGTGATGTATTTTTCTAAGCCGTCAATCAGGTCGATCTGCTCCCGAAATGAGGATGGCCTAGCAATTATTATCATCTCTGAAACCTCATCTATGTCTGACTGGGCGATCTGCGACAGCCTCTCCGGCGTGAAGGCGCCCTCACAGTCGATATAGAGCGTCTTGAATCCGATTCTAGCCGCGTTGACCGAGCACTGTATTGCCAGTCCAGTCTTGCCAGTCTCAGCCTCCCCATATATGAGGGTGATCTCTCCGATGGGTAATCCTCCATTCAAGGCCATATCCAAGCGCATGCTCCCCGTAGTTATCCACTGCTTCAATACATTAGCACCCTTCATATAGAAGAGGCCTCAATACTGGATCGCCATGCTGAATCCATGGATCTGTGAAAAATCCTTTAAAGATTTAAATGTTGTTTATTCCATTCTTTCTATGGAAGGCTGATCTGCTAGATGAGATCAAGAATAGCTGTGGCTACAGTTTCGGGCAGAGCCTACTACTGGCTTGCAAACGAATTGAATAGGAGGAAAATTCCATTTTTAAGCTTGATTCCCGGAGAGGATGTTCCCCCATCCATAAGAGTCGTTATAACGACGGAGGATGAAAGCAAACGTATAGATCACCCATGCATACTAATTTATACTCCAGATGATGATCCAGCGGATGTTATAGATGAGGCTATACGAATAATCAAGAACAAGAAGATCTATGAGGAACTCGTCGTAGGCGTTGATCCTGGCAAGACCTTCGGAGTTGCTGTTTTAGGTGATGGAGAGGTTCTGGAGAAGATGGAGAAGCCGACCTTGGAGACGGCGATAGACGCTATCTTAACGGCGATAAAAAGGCATCCTGCTAGGGCTCGTAGGATAAAGATTGGGGACGGAATGCCCGATATAGCTGAGGAGATGGCGGGGAGACTTCAAATAGCCGTTCCGAAGGATACGCTTATAGAGATCGTAAGCGAGGCAAAGACAAGCAGCATGAAGGGTGAGGGATCGGGAAAGAAGATAAGCGATGCTGATGCAGCCGTTAATATAGCAAAGAAGGGTAAGATCTAATCTTCCACGGAAGGAAGAGCATTGAGGTGCACAGTTGAGAAGGGAAAAACCCTACTCGTCGACGGCCCAGCATGTGTAAAGATTATCTCCGGAGTCGCGGAGGTTTTAGGCGCCGAAGTAAAGTCTGAAATGAGAATAGTTATTCGTCAAGGGAAGAGGCTTCCATTCGAGGCCGTCTCAAGTTTTGAGGCTGAATTATCTATGGGCGAGGGAGCATCATGCGCTGAGAGGGAAACGCCTGCAATACCAACATCTTGGCGTAGGGCGGCTGAGACTATACTTTCCGCAGAGGAGAAGAATACGGTTCTCATACTCGGCGGAGTCGATTCTGGAAAGAATGGATTTTGCATTTACTTGGCGAACTCGGCACTGAGGAAAAACCGGAGAGTCGCAGTTATAGACTGCGATCTAGGCCAGTCGGATCTAGGCCCTCCCGGAACAGTCAATTTATGCTTTATAGAGAAGCCCTTTACGGATCTATTCACGCTCTTCCCCGACTATTCGATCTTTATTGGAGTTACAAGCCCAAGCATGGTAGTCGACGAAGTTTTGGATGCAACGTCGAGATTGAAGGTTGAATCCTCTAGGCTACGTGATGCAGACTTGATAATCATTAATACTGACGGATGGATCATGGGCGATTTAGCCGTGAAGTATAAAGCTAGGTTGATAGAGGCAGTTAACCCAGATTTTGTAGTTGCCATTCATACAGGAAATGAGCTTAATCCGATAATATCCATGATTGGGGAGAGACATGTGCTCAGCGTTGAGGCTCCGAGGGACGTTAGGAGGCGAGATCAAAGGATAAGGAGGATCCTTAGGGGATCCGCATACAAGAAGCACTTGAAGGAAGCTAAGATCCGCCTCTTCCATTTAGATGGGATCAGAGTTGAGGGAGCATTAAATCTGAATGATAAAGGAAGGGAGTTCGCTGATAAGATAGAGGGGATCCTCAGGTCAGAAGTCTTACACTGCGAGGAGAGATCAAATTCTATTCTTCTGATAGTTCAGAGACGTGATCTCCTTGATTGGAAGAACGTGAAGGCGGCTGAGATGGAGACTGGAAAGAGGATCATCCTTCTCCAGAAGGGAGATGAGAGGGGATTATTGGCCTCCCTCGAGGACCCAGCCGGAAGGATGCTTGGAATAGGAATGATCCATGACATAGACTTTAGGAACAGAAGCGTTAGGATGTATACTCCAGTTAGCGGCGAAGTTTCGAGGATTAAGATCGGATGGATAAGGCTTGATTCCGAGGGGAATGAGAGGGGACTACTGCTTGAAGCCTTAAGCATGCGCTGATGGACATAGATTATTCACTGGGCACTCCTCATGCATCGGCCTCCTAGCCCTGCAGAAGCTCCTTCCCAATGAGATGAAGAGCATGTGAACCTTAAAATAATCTTGCGGTGAGTAAAGGGATTGCAGGGCCATTCTAACCTCCTCGTATCCCGCGTCTGGAGGGGCAAATCCAAGCCTTTTAGTTACTCTATTGACATGCGTATCTACTGGCAAAACAGGCCTGTTAGCGCAGAAGAGAAGGATTATATCGGCTGTCTTAGGTCCAACTCCAGGTAGGCTTAGAAGCTTCCTCCTAACATCCGCTAGAGGCTCTGAATATATAAAATCTAGGGTGCCACCGAAGTCTTGAATTATAGTCTTTGCGAGCCTCTTTAGTATCCTCGACTTGTTTCTGTATAGGCCAGCCGTGAAGAGGGCCTTTTCGATCTCATTTATATCGGCCTCCGCCAGCCCCTTTGGGGTTAACTCAACTCTCCTTGAGAGATTCACGTATGCCCTTCTCGTATTTACATCAGCGGTCGATTGGCTTATTACAGTTCTAACGAGAGTTCTGAATGGATCATCAGCAACCTCCGAGACTCTTGGGATCTTAAATTTTGACTCTAAAATCTTTAGGATCAATCTGGCTCTAACCTTCTGATCCAAAGATTAGCCCTCCGCATGCCCGGCTGCTCGTGAATATTTAAGCCTACATGAGGTAATTATTTTTGATTTAAGGCCAGCGCATGGGAAGATGATTCCATGGGCATGAGGGTTGCTGAGGGAATAGTCGGGGCGCTTGAAAGGTTAGGAGTCAACCTGATGTTCGGCATACCTGGATCGCAGACTTCACCGCTTTATGATGCATTATACTCCTCAAGAATAAGGCACGTCCTCGTTAGGCATGAACAGATGGCAGCGTACATGGCCGATGCATACGCAAAATTTACCGGTAGGATTGGAGTATGCGATGGAACTGGAGGGCCGGGAGCGACAAACCTCATAACTGGAATAGCAACATCATGGACGGATAATATTCCAGTATTGGCATTTACTGGACAGCAGCCCCTAAATCAGATAGGTAAAGGGGCATTTCAGGAGCTTGATCATGTCTCGATCTTTAAGCCAATCACGAAGTGGTCAACGCAGATCGTAAGGGCTGAAAGGGCAATAGAAACCATTAAGGAGGCGTATAGAATTGCAACTTGGGGTAGGCCAGGCCCGGTTCACATAAACATTCCATTGGACATTCAGACTAGAAGTCTATCTGATGATGAAATCAACATGCTCAGACAATGGCTCTTTGATCTCTCTCCGCCGAAACCGACAGGCGATCCATGTGCTATTGAGGAGGCAGTCCGCCTCCTAGCCTCATCTAA
>Ga0180301_10003018_pt1 | contig 13173 bp, 10 predicted proteins | sample GuaBasSediGuay16_FD_121797 | JGI IMG/M metagenome (GOLD analysis project Ga0180301, IMG submission 121797) | Subseafloor sediment microbial communities from Guaymas Basin, Gulf of California, Mexico - Guay16, Core 4569-2, 12-15 cm | ecosystem: Environmental > Aquatic > Marine > Hydrothermal...
CTCCACTCCTTGAATATGTATCTCACGCCCAGTAGATCTGGCAGCCCGGCCGCGCTGATCTGTTCAGGCGCTCTAATCTCCAGTCTATCACCCTCCTCATAGATTCCTGATCCTCCTATTGATGCTCCGATGTTAGATGAGGCATTAAGCGTGTATGGCATCACAACCTTGATTGCACGCGTGGCACAATCGGATGTGCCATGGTCGTCGATGACAGTTAAGGCTACATAATATCTGTCGGGGGAGATGGTATCGATGCTTCACAATAACTCCTGAGGCTTTTCCTCCATCCCCAAAATTCCATATGTAAGACTTTATGATTCCATCTCGATCGGTGGATTGAGTTGCATTGAAGGTTACCTCTCTCCAACGCCACTAATCCCGGGGAGAAGGTGAAGGTTGCCGTTGGCGGCATATTGGAGCTGATGATCCTAGCGGATGGAGGCGTCGCCCGCCCACCATACCGGATATATCCCAGAACATGATATGCTGCTTCCTCCTCCGCTGAGGATGTGTTCCACACAGCTTTGAAGCTCATGGACTTGCCGGGACTGAGGGATGAGAAGGTTCTCTGGCTTCGCCGAACCTCCACTCCATCAATCTTAATGATGAATATGAATGCGCAGTTGAGGATTCCTCAATTGCAATAATTAAAAAATTATGAATAATATTAATAATAGATGCTTTTTCTTCATGAAAATAAGAATTCATTCTCGACGATCATATAAGACTTTTGATTACATGCTGGCGCTTCGAATATAGGATCGCAACAACCATTATATCTTCAATGCGCCAAAGGAATATAGGATGGTGAGGAGGTTTGGGTAAGGCCGTAACGGCAGCCTTTGGAATATTATCCCTTATCCTACTAGGCGGCTTAATAGTAACAATAAACAATTACAGTGAGATTGTGAGGAGCAAAGATGCAATCATTGAGAGTGGGAGGCAACAGATAAGCATTCTTAAGGAGTGGCTTAAGGGAAACATAACATACTATAATTCTAGACTTTTACATCTCAATTCTACGATGGCCTCTCTCAGAAGCAGATTGTCATCTCTGCTCTCAGAGAACAGAGAGCTCCAAAACGCAATAAACAACTATAGGGAGATTGTGAGGAGCAAGGATGCAATCATTGAGGACAAAGAGAGGCTCATTAATAGGCTTCAAGCATGGCTCAGGGGAAACGTGACATACTATTACAACCGCCTCTCAAACCTAAATTCTACGGTTACATCTCTAAAGAGAGAATTGTCATCTCTACTCTCAAAGAATAAGGAGCTTCAGACTATGATCACTTCATTAAGTAAGAATTATAGTGAGCTCCAAAGAAAATATGAGAGTCTGCTGAATGCTACTTTAAGGTCAACCCTTAAGGATCCTACTTGGGAGGAATTGAAGAGATTCCTCGAGTCGGACAAGACTGACGAGTTGGAGTATAAGCCGCAAGAGTTTGATTGCACGGGATTCGCGATAACTCTGAGAGATAATGCATGGAAGTGGGGGCTTAGATGCGGCTTTGTCGAGATAGGCCTCAGCAGCGGAGTCGGCCATAACTTAAATGCCTTTAAAACGACCGATAGGGGATTAATCTTTGTTGATTGTCTTAATGGAGACGCGATAGCATATGTTCAGATCGGAAAGCCATATGGAAAGATCGCCCTTAAAAATGTTAGGAGCAGATATATTGATTGTAGCGGGGATCCAACGAGATTTTGGGGACCGCTTAATTATACTACGCATCCATCCCCCTTCAGCTATAGCTACTACGAGGAGTATAAGAGACGCGTTAAATTTTATGAAGAAAGCGCTAAGGCCTACAATGAAGCCGTAAAGAAGTATAATAGGGGAGAGGGGAACTATACGTATTCGCAGCTCAAGAAGTGGTATGAGAACCTCGAGGCTTTAAGGGAGGAGATAACGCCAGTATATGAGGAGCCGGGCATAGTCAATAGCATCGAGATATACTGGAATTGATTGGTCTCTCCGATTGGTTTATCTGGCATAGCAGATCAACCAATCTTTTTCTTGCATTAATCCACGAATAGTATGCCTTGTCCAGACTCTCAGACGTGAGAACATAATCTCTCACAAATCTGACATGCTCCCTAATAAGTTCCTCAGCGACTCTATGAGTGAGATTCCCGGTCTCCATTAATGTCTCTAGGATCTCTAATGGCCTGAACATATACAGTCTCTCTGCGGATTTAACCTTAACTTCATGACCAAATCCCCTGAGGATTCTCGCTATCTTCCATCCTGAAAGGCCAGTTATGCATATGGAATAGCCTCTAGCTTTGAGGCTTATGAATTCAGCCTCCTGCCCCATAGTTTCAGATCTAATATGTCCTTCAATAACGCGTATCCACTCATTAACATCAATCCTGCCAGTAACATTCGCTTTGTAGGTTAGCCTTGCAATCCTAACTGCGGCTTCGATTAACATATGGTAATAATCGACGTCTACGTAACAGTAAGCCTTTATCGGCTTGCTTGCTCTTCTAAGAATCCTCAGAAGAGGCTCGTTAAGGTAAAGCCATGAACTTATGGATTCAGGGATAAGTCTCATACTTCCTATTCTGCTAATTAACTCTTGAAGTGAAATGGAGCCTGAGGTATACTCTGAAATTAAGGATTGGAGGTTTGTGGGTAAATTTAGGAATATAACGTCATATCCTGAGTCGGCTAAGATCCTAGCTGCCTTCACAGCCGAGGATCTAAGGCTCGGAACTATCAGAACATCTATTTTTGACATCAATGGGAAGATACTCCGAAAATTAAATTTGAACTTTTCCATCTTGAAAGAATTTTAATGCCGACTGTCCAGTTAAGATCATGAAAGAGGAACAAGTGGAATTTCCAAGTATAAAGGGAAACTACTTCCAGTATGATGGGAGACTATACTTTCCTGTCGGCGTTAATTATCTACCCTCAAGCAGCGACTGCAGAATGTGGAGTGAATGGAATATTAAAGAGATAGAAGAAGATTTCTCCCACATGAAAAGACTTGGAATCAACACCGTTAGATTCTTCATCTTCTGGAATGACTTTGAACCCAGACCGGGAGAATACGATGGAAAATGCTTAAGGAGACTCTCTGAACTTGTAGAGGCAGCCAGAAAGTATGATCTTCTGCTGATCCCAACATTTGTAGGCGACGTAGCCGGGATCAAGTGGGTCCCCTCATGGGCTGTGGGTAAGAGCATATACTCAGAGGAGATAATGCAGAGATTGAGTGGGCTATTCAAGCGTGTCATCAGAGGCTTCAGAAGTGACAGGCAGATCTTCGCTTGGGACATAACTAATGAGCCTTCCTACTGGGAGGAGCCGAAAAGATCCGAGGATGCCGTGAATTGGGTAGAGAAGCTCTCCAGCTCCATAAGAGAAGTGGACGGCAGTCACTTAGTCACTTTAGGTTTGGACCAACATAACGTTGCTGGAGGACCAGACGAATTTAATGTAACTGGAAGAACTCTCTTTGAAGTAGAAGATGTAGTCTCCCATCTTGACTTCATAAGTATTCACACATACCCGCTTCTGTTGGCCCCGGGCGAAGGCGCCTTAGACTTTCGAGGAACATACTTTCCTGCGTATGCCATAAGATTCTGTCAGATGGGAAAGCCTGTCTTGCTGGAGGAGTTCGGTCTAAGCTCAGGGACAATCGCCGAGGATGATGTGGCTAAATACTACGAGGTTACAATGTTTAGTGCTCTGATAAATGGGGCTGCGGGCATACTATGCTGGTCTTGGATAGACGAGTCCAGATGTGATCGCAGCCCCTACAATAGACGCCTACCCATGTCCCGATATGGAATCATAAGGGTTGATGGCACTGAGAAGCCATCGGCATCAGTTCTGCGGAGGTTCTCAAGGTTCATCGGGAGGTTCTCCTCTATCGCATGTGAGGAAAGCCGCTCCGCAATAGTAGTTCCATCCAACATTTATAATTATGAGGTTGGCAAAGGAGTATTCAACGCTTTCATTCTGGCTAAGATGGCGGGGCTCAACCCAGTCATAATAAGGGCTTACGATGACTTCTCAAGTTATAGACTTCTCATATTGCCCTTTATCCTCTGTCACAGAATAGACTTCTTCCCTAAGGTAAGGGATTATGTGAGTAGCGGAGGAGTAATCTTATGCTCTCTGGGACCCGGATATATACGGGTTAAGAGGATGACTGACTTCTTGACTGAGGTTCTAGGGGTAGAGGTGAGCTCATCCTTCAGATACCTAGATGATCGTGAAGATCTGATCTTCGAGGAGGATATGCCTCCATTAAAGAAAGGACTAACTATAAAATATTCCCGCATTAAGCCTCTCATGTATAGCCCGATAATCGATGTGCATGGAAGAGTATTCGCCGTGAACTCCAGTAAGGAGCCAACTCTGATATCCAATAATTTTGGGGAAGGAGTGGCGATTACATCCTCAATTCCCCTCGAGTATCTGCTAAGTAATGAGCCGAGAGTCTATGAGAAGAGAGATCAAACCTACAAGATATACCAGTATGCCGCTAATCTGTCTGGTATCAAAAGGCTTATCGAATCAAGCAGTCCATATGTGGAGATCGGCACGCTCAGATGCAACAAAAGCCTCCACATAATACTGGTTAATCATCTGAATAGCGAGGTATCAATCGAATTGAGGCTGGGGAGAAGGTTATCGTTAATAGAGGCTGAGGCAAACGGGGAATTGCATGAGCAGGCTGCGAAGTTCTCAGTGTCGCTTGGCCCCTTAGAGGCTAAGATATTCAGGGAGACTTCGTAGCCGCGGATTAAATTTAAAATCTCAAATTTTATATTGCCATCGGGATGAGTTATTAGATAAAAGATTTTTGACGTGATGAAGGATGAATGATGGATCTTTCCTTGACGTAGAGATTGAGGAGAGAGTGAATGATCTACTCTCGAGGATGACTTTGGAGGAGAAGATCGGTCAATTAAGGGCTATTAGAGTGTCTATTCGAGATTTCTTCTCTGAGATCCTCAGCGAATTACCCGAGGATAAGAGGGTTAAGATTCAAAATGCAATATTCTCAGCACTTAGAGAGGATAGGGAAGCCTTTGATCATCTATTAACATCCCAGATCAAGAAGAGGTGGAGGAAGGTTCTAGAGAATGAGAAATGCAGAGTCAGCATGTTAACACTGATCCTTCGAAACTTCTCCCCGAAGGAGAGCGCTAAACTCGCAAACGAAGTTCAAAAGTTTATGATTGAGAATTCAAGGCTGTCCATACCCGTAATGATCCATGATGAGTGCCTGCATGGATGCGTGGCTAAGGGAAGCACGATCTTCCCGCAGTCAATAGCATTAGCGAGCACTTGGGATCCAGAATTGGTTGAGAAGGTCGCCGTGGCGATCGGGAAGGAGACTAGGGCACGGGGGATCCATCAATGCCTATCCCCAACCATAAATATCGCGCGTGATCCGAGATGCGGGAGGACGGAGGAGACTTACGGTGAAGATCCATACTTGGCATCAGTCATGGCGGTGGCCTTCATAAGGGGTGTTCAGAGCCAGAAGGTTGTATGCACCCCAAAGCATTTCGTCGCAAACTTCGTTGGGGATGGAGGAAGAGACAGCTACCCAATACACTTCTCAGAGAGGATCCTTAGGGAAGTCTATCTCCCAGCCTTTAAGGCGGCCGTTGAGAAGGCAAATGCCCTATCCATAATGGCGGCCTACAACTCCCTTGACGGCGTGCCATGCTCATGCAATAAGTGGCTCCTAACGGATCTACTGAAGAAGGAATGGGGATTCAAGGGATTCGTAGTCTCAGATTACAGTTCAGTTCTGCACATAATGACTAAGCATGGAGTTGCTGGGACGAAGGCTGAAGCAGCCAAGAAGGCCATAGAAGCCGGATTAGACATGGAACTTCCAGTAGCCGATTGCTTCAACGAGCTATTAACGCTTGTTAAGAGGGGCGAATTATCCGAGGCCGTCATAGATGAGAGTGTTCGCCGAGTTCTCAGAGTGAAGTTCTGGCTTGGACTATTCGATGATCCATATGTAGATCCAGATTACGCCGAGAAGATATGTAACTGCGAGGAGCATAGGAGGCTTGCATTGGAAGCCGCTAGGAAGAGCATAGTGCTACTTAAGAATGACGGCACATTGCCCTTAAGGAAGGATCTGCGGGCAGTAGCGGTTATAGGCCCAAATGCCTCAGTTATGAGGCTTGGAGGATACAGCGGATACGGCGTAAAGGTGATCTCGCCTCTCGAGGGAATAAAGAGTAAGGTCTCACCGAAGACGCGCGTATACTTCGCTGAGGGATGCACCGTGAATGGACTATCAAAGGAGGGATTTGAAGAGGCTAAGAACGCAGCGAGAAAAGCGGATGTGGCAATTCTCTTTGTGGGAAACTCGGAAGAAACGGAGGGCGAAAGTAGGGATAGATGCAATCTAGATCTACCCGGCGTTCAGGAGGAGTTAATCAAGGCGATCTGCGAAACTGGCAAGCCCGTAGTAGTCGTTCTAATAAATGGAAGCGCAGTTACAATGACGAATTGGATAGATGGAGTTAACGCGGTCGTTGAAGCATGGTATCCTGGAGAGGAGGGTGGAAACGCAATAGCGGATGTCCTATTCGGAGATTACAATCCAGGCGGGAAGCTCCCCATAACATTCCCGAGATTCACCGGTCAGCTCCCCCTATACTACAATCATAGGCCCACGGGAAGAGTTGATGACTACGTGGATCTCAGAGGTAGACAGCCGCTATTCCCATTCGGACATGGCCTCAGCTATACAAGATTCGATTACAGCAATCTCAGGATAATCCCGAATAAGATACATGCAGGAGAAACGGTTAACGTATACGTGGACGTGAAGAACATAGGTGAAATTGAAGGTGACGAGGTAGTTCAGCTATACATTCATAAGCAAGTTTCAAGCGTGTCTAGGCCAGTAAAGGAGCTGAAGGCCTTCAAAAGGATAACGCTTAAGCCTGGAGAGGTGAAGACCGTAAACCTACAACTAGGCAAAGAAGAATTGTCTGCGTATGATTCTGAGATGAGATTCACGGTGGAACCGGGTATATACGAGATTATGATCGGCAGCTCCTCAGAGGACATAAGACTCAAAGGGGAGTTCCAAGTGATATAGCGCATAGCGAAATGCAGGATTATTCACCAGCGGATTAAGTTCCCCTCTCCTCCAAAAATCTTCTAAGTCTCCTCAGGGTCTCCCTAGCGGCGATCTCTATGAATCTCATATCGCTTCCGACATTTACTAGTCTGAATCCCATCTCTATATGCCTCTGAGCGTTCCACGGATCCGATGCTATTCCAGGGCATACATCCGTTCCTTTATGCGCCTCTGCTATGCTCTTTATTGCCCTTTGAACCTCAGGATTCCCGGGCTCCCCTAGATGCCCCAATGAAGCCGATAGATCCACCGGGCCCACCATCGTGCCATCCACTCCGGGAGTTGAGAGTATCCTCCTCAAGTTTCTTATTGCCTCCCTCGTCTCTATCTGAACTATAACGATCACCCTACCATCGGCTTCAGTCACGTACTTTTTAAAGTCCTCATGCCATACGGGTCTTCTCGGCCCGCATCCCCTTATGCCGTTCGGCGGGTATCTGCAAGCCCTAACGGCGGCCTCAGCATCCCTCTCATCGTTTACCCATGGAACAATCACTCCTGCGGCTCCAACGTCAAGAACTCTCTTAATGTATACTGGATCGTTCCATGGAACCCTGACGATCGGCGTGACATCTGATCGGCCGATAGCCTGCATTATCGTCTGAACGTCCTTGATGTCCAGTGGGCAGTGCTCCATGTCTATCCAGAACCAATCAAATCCTAGGGTGCTCATGAACTCCGCTATGTCCGGCTCGGGAGTCTCTATCGCCGCACCTAACAATACCTCGCCGCTTTTCATTCTCTCCTTAAAATCCATCATCCCAGCCTTCCCCAAGAATTGATCATCCAATAATGATTAATGGTTAACGCTTCATCCATTACTGCTCATCGACCATTCATCCAAAAACAATTAATCTTTTTTAGGATCGTAAAAGCTGAGGCAAGTTGATATCGTCTAGGGAGCGGTGTATCAGAAGCATTCTCCTTGAAGAGCCGGATAGGATACCGCTCTCGCTACGTATAAGACCGGAGCTCTATGAGCGTCTGAGAATAGCCCTAAGCGTCAAAGACGAAACTGAAAGGGGAAGAATGAAGATCATCAAGGCGCTGGGCGTGGATATTATTGGGGTTGGATTGAGGCTCATAGGCGGCTACCTCCCAAGGGATGTCGAATGGAAGGAAGGCCCCTACGGATTGGCATACACGATAGGATACAAGAATGGATTTGAAGTCAGAAGGAACATTTGGGGAGTCGATAGTATATGGGCTCCAGACCACACATACACGTATACATTCATAAGGCATCCCCTAAAGACGATAAGCCTAGACGATTATGTCTGGCCTGAAATCGATGAGGACTCAATTGGCCCAGTCATAGAGGCACGTAAAAAATACGGGGATTACTGCCTCTATGGAGGCGTATGTCACATGTGGGAGATCGCATGGCAACTCACGGGATTTCAGGAGATCATCCGCATGATGTTCACTAAGCCAAGCATGGTGGATCACATCTTGAATGGATTGCATAAGATACGGATGGAGCAGGCTCGCATATTATGCGATGCTGGAGTTGACGTTATAGCAGATGGAGATGATGTTGGTATGCAGAAGGGAATGATGATGTCGCCTCAAATGTGGAGGAGATTCTTGAAGCCAAGATACGCCGAGCTTGCAAGGCTCTGCCACAGGAAGGGAGCATTCTTCTTCTTCCATAGTGACGGTTGGATAGAGCCGATAATCCCAGACCTAATAGAAATAGGCGTAGACATATTAAATCCAGTCCAGCCTGAATGTATGGATCCAGTCAAGCTAAAAGACAAGTATGGCGACAAACTATGCTTCGATGGAACAATAGGAGTTCAGAGCACGCTTCCCTTCGGAAGCAGCGAAGACGTAACAAGGGAAGTTAAGGAGCGAGTCTCAACTCTCGGGCCGACAGGACTGATATTAGGGCCGACACACTCGATGCAGCCAGATGTTCCAATAGGGAATGTCCTAGCAATGTATAGGGCAACATTAAGATATGGGAGAAACACGAGGATCCATATGTGAGGATCTATTCTGCATAGATAAAGTCCGCCTGCTTATGAGGTAATTTTGGGGCTAAATGGCCGATTAAGCCATCTGGTTACTCATTGGAGGCATATAGATATTTAAGTGACGACTTCTATTTTTCACTTGAATGTGCATGATTTAATGGAATATTTGATGATAACATGCAGTGACGGATGAGGGTTCCAGATGGGCAAGAAGAAAGTGATTAGTGAAGAGGACCTTGATGAGTTGGTCCTTCCAGAGTCAACTGATGTCTTTGGAGTAGCCCTGAAGCTCCTCGGTAATGACCGTGTTCTTGTCAGATGCCAGGACGGCTATGAACGTGTATGTAGGATTAGGGGTAAGATGAAGAGGAGGGTTTGGATTAGAGTCGGGGATGTTGTGCTTGTAAGCCCGTGGGACTTCCAATTTAAGACCCGCGGAGATATAATCTGGAGATACACGAAGGGACAGGTTGAGTATCTGCGGAAGCAGGGACTTCTAAAGTTATAAAGGTTCTATGGGGTTCTATGGTGGATATCGAAGAGGAAATAAGGAAGAAGCTTGAACGTAAAGAGAAGACATACGAGACAGAGCAGTTAATGAAGGTTAAGAGAAGCGAGGAGTATGAAGCCTTAGAGGAGGTCTTTGATAAGCCGACGTTAATGACGATATATGACCTCATGAATGAAGGCTGGATCGATGAGATCTACGGTGCAATAAAGGCTGGAAAAGAATCAAAGCTTTATTGGGGCATACATCCGGATGGAACTGAACTCGCCATAAAGATTTACCTAACAGTTACGGCGGAGTTCAGAAAGGGTATGCTCACATACATCTCTGGGGATCCACGTTTTGAACGCATTAGAAGAAACCCCAGAAGCATCATATATTTATGGGCGAGGAAGGAATTCAAGAATCTAACAGAGGCCTATCAGGCTAAGGTTAGGGTTCCAAAGCCCTATACCGTCAAGAATAACGTGCTCCTAATGGAGTTCATTGGAAAGAACGGCGTAAGCGCGCCATTACTTAGGGAGGTTGAGTTGTCTAATCCTGAAAGGATATATAGGCAGATAATACTCTACATTAAAAGGCTATACGTGAAGGCCAAGCTCGTCCATGGAGATCTCAGCGAATATAATATTATGGTGTGGAGGGGAAAACCGGTGATCTTCGATGTTTCACAGGCAGTCTCAATCGAGCATCCGAATGCCGATCAATTCCTATGGAGAGACATCAATAATATTAATCGATACTTCGCGGAGCTTGGGGTTGAAGTTCAAGATTCAGAGGAGATTTATAGGAGGATCACAGGTGCCGGAGATCTTCGCTAAGATACCGCATGAGAGGATAGGCGTTCTGATAGGGCCGAATGGAGAGACCAAGCGTGAAATAGAGAGGGCCCTAAATGTCTCGCTTGAGATAGACAGCGAGACTGGAGACGTAATTATAAGCCTAAATGAGAACTCGGATGATCCATCGATTCTCTTTAGGGCTAGGGATGTCGTCTTAGCGATTGGCAGGGGATTCTCTCCTCAGCGGGCATTCAAGCTGCTTCAAGACGAAGATTCCATGCTTACAATCATAGATCTCCGCGAGATCTTCGGGAGGAGCAAATCTGATATTATACGGGTGAAGGGGCGAATAATAGGTAAGGAAGGCAAGACCCGTAAGATAATAGAGGAATGCACTGAAACCTACATATCAGTTTATGGGCATACGATCTCGATAATTGGAGGTGTGGAGGGCTCTGAGATCGCGAGAGAAGCGATAATGATGCTCATAAATGGAAGTCAGCATGCGACAGTGTATAGGTTCCTACAGAGGAAGCGGCATGAGCTCAAGCGGAGGAGACTTGAGCTCTGGGAGGGAAGACCCCTCATACCGGAGAAATACTAAAGAAAAGCAGATTATATTCTCGGCTAATTTATATTAGATCAAAACATAATATGATTATTCTGGAAATCAACGTGGCCAAACAAGATTGAAGGGAGGAGCTCAGCTATACCCGAGGTCTTCCAAGAAATAAGCCCAGCTGACTTCTTCTATAGGAATAGAGAAATAGCCGGATTCACAAATCCAGCTAGGGCCATCTTCACGGCCATCCGGGAGCTCGTCGAGAACTCTCTAGATGCAGCTGAAGCCGCCGGGATCCTACCTGAAATTTACATTCGCCTATCAAGGGATGAGGAGGAGGGCTGTTATACCCTGAGGGTTGTCGATAATGGCTCTGGAATAGCGGCTCAGCATATACCCCTAGCATTCGGTCAATTTCTCTTCAGTTCAAAGTATAGGCTTAGGCAGACGAGGGGGACATTTGGCTTAGGAGGAACAATGGCGATTCTCTACGGGCAGATAACCACAAATAAGCCTATGACGGCGATATCGAGCACTGGAAACTCCAGAATAGTCGAGTATAGATTGATGATAGATATCGAGAAGAATAGGCCGATAATCCTCGATAGAAAGATTCATGCCAATTCCCGCTTGAAGAGTAAAAGGTGGCGTGGAACAGTAGTTGAGATACATTTGAGGGGAAACTACATCCAAGCGATGCCTAAGGTCCTAGAGTATCTGAAGCAGACGGCAATTGTGAATCCATACGCAAACATAATATTCGTTGATCCACGCGGTAGGCTCTACAAGTTCAATCGAACAGTCAATAAGATGCCTCCTCCACCTAAGGAGATAAATCCACACCCATACGGAGTAGACGTTGAGACCATACAAAGGATAATAAGATCCACAAAGGAGAAAAACATGCTTGGGTTCATGCAGAGGCACTTCCATAGGGTTGGAGAGAGGATCGCTAGGGACTTCCTCAAATTCGCCGGGATTCCCCCGAGTAGGGATCCAAAGAGCCTCAAACCTGAAGAGATAGTTGAACTTGTAGAGAAGATGAGGGAGTATGATGGTTTTCTTCCGCCGGAGGCCGATTGTCTCTCCCCGCTTGGAGAGGATCTTTTGAGAGCTGGGGTGCTTAAGGAGCTCGAGCCGGAATTCGTCGCTGTTCATCAGCGTAAACCATCAGCTTACTCTGGCCATCCATTCATAGTTGAGGTTGCAATAGCATATGGAGGTAAAGTTCCGGCGAAGGATGATATTCTCCTATATAGATTCGCGAATAAGATACCGCTTGTATATGATGAGTCTGGAGATGTCTGCTGGAGGATCGTTAGGTCGATCAATTGGAGAAGATATAATCTCGCTCCGAATATGCCATTTGCCATTCTGATCCATGTCTGCAGCACGAAGATACCATATAAAACATTGGGGAAGGAGATTCTTGCGGATCAGCCTGAGGTAAGCCGGGAAATACTTAATGGCATACGTGAAGTTGCACGTCAACTCGCACGTTACCTCTCAAGAAAGGAGAGGGTGAAAAGACAGGTTAGAAGACTCACAATATTCTCGCGTTATCTTCCAAAGATAGCTCGTTTCTCGGCTGATCTCGCAGGAAGAGATAAGCCGCCGAATATTGAAAGGCTATACAAGAGAAGGCAGGTCTTTAAGGACTTCGTAACCCAAAACGATTATGTTGACAGTGAAATATTCAATTCTCAAATATACAATACGATATTTGTGCATATACGGAATAAGCATGAAGAGAATGCGGCTGCCGTTAGGGTGCTGGGGCTCGTAGGATCGAAGTGGCAGGTCTTAATACCAGAATCTGTCTTGACATCAGGATCTGAATTATATGAGACTCTAAGAGGCTCATATAGGGCGGTTAAGATTCAGGCCAGATCATTAAAGCCCGACAAGGAAAGCATTATTGATGCCTACATTGACGGATTAAGCCAATAAGCGGTGAGCGTGAAAAAGGGGCAACAGTCCAAAGCAGGCATAAAACCTTTATAAGCCCAGCAAAGAAACGTTTAATCAAACCATCATGGTGCGAAAAATTGGAGCTCCCAATTAAACCTGAAGATATAATAAACTTCTTCTATTTGTTCTATCAGGCGGTCAGGGATGTCATTCAATACATATTCGAGTCAACGATCATGAAGGTAGATCCATCCTTGGCTGCAAAATACGCTGATGCAAC
>Ga0180301_10003019_pt1 | contig 13173 bp, 15 predicted proteins | sample GuaBasSediGuay16_FD_121797 | JGI IMG/M metagenome (GOLD analysis project Ga0180301, IMG submission 121797) | Subseafloor sediment microbial communities from Guaymas Basin, Gulf of California, Mexico - Guay16, Core 4569-2, 12-15 cm | ecosystem: Environmental > Aquatic > Marine > Hydrothermal...
GGAGATAAGGAGTCTACTCCTATCCTTCGTGCTCGAGAAGAGGTTTAGACTTCCCGACAGCGCGGTGTGCCACGAATGTAGGGCAGCGGGTCTTCCATGCCTTCTCAACCGCGGTATCCCGTGTCTTGGCCCCTTAACTCGTGCAGGCTGTGGGGCTCTCTGCATAAAGTTCTCCCAGCCGTGCTGGGGCTGCAGAGGGGTGGCGGAGGATTCTTCTGCTGAAGCTGCGTGGGAGCTCTATAAGAGGCACGGCATAAAGCGGGAGGCTGTTGCCAAGATGTTCAGGCTCTACCTATCGAAGACGCCTCTCGGAAGACTTATCCTTGGTGAAAAGAGTTGAGAATAGTCGAGATCTCCAGCATTCCACGGATCGAGGGACACGCGGCCTTAGAGCTTGTTGTGGACCCGAGAGAGCGAAGATGCTTAGAGGTTAGGCTAAGAGTATTCGAGGGACCTAGGCTTTTCGAGTACATCCTTAGAGGCAGAATGTGGTGGGAAACTCCGTGGATAACGTCTAGGATATGCGGTGTATGCGGTTACGCACACGCGGTCTGCTCAGCTCAGGCTGTTGAGGACGCTCTCGGAGTTGAGGTAGACGAAGATGCTGCGATCGCTAGAGAGCTAGCTCTGAGGCTCAACACTATAGACAGCCACCTCCTCCACCTGGCACTGCTGATGCTTCCCGACATCCACGGAGTTGAGAGACGTAGAGACATTGTCAGGAAGATCATTAAGTTGAGGGGGTACGTCGGCCGTATGGCCCGAATGCTTTTCGGCGACAGGGTTCACCCCCGGGCTATAGTGGTGGGAGGTGTTGTGCTTCCTCAGGTTGGAGACCTAGGTAGAGCTGCTCCGCTTGCGGAGGAGGTTAGCAAGCTCGCTGTAATTGTTGAGGAGTTCGGGGCTGTCCTCGCCGATGAACTTGAGGAGCTTAGAAGAGTATCGCGTATGAGACTCAGCTTTGTGGCTGCTTCACCTAGAAGGGGCTGCTACCTACTCGGAGGCGACGAGATCATAGTTGATGCCTCCTTCAGAATTCCGCGCCACCTGTACCGGAGGTACTTCTCCGAGGTTACTCTAAGATACTCTACCTCTCGGAAGAGCTTGCTCTACGGCAGGGATCCATTCATAGTAGGTGCGGGAGCTAGACTGAGCACGTACGGTGTCAGCTCACTGGGTTCGGAGGCGCGTAGCGCTGCGCAGAAACTCGGTGTTAAGCCCCCCGCGACAAGCCCCGTCGACATACCGTTAGCTCAAGCAGTGGAGGTGGTAGGCCTAGCATCATCTCTACCACAGCTTCTCGAAGAGGTTCCGGGGAGAGCTCCGCATACAGTTGAGATACGTCCTGCTAAAGGAGGAACCGGTGTGGGTGTGATCGAGGCGCCGCGAGGTATGCTATACCATAGCTACACCGTGGCTAGGGATGGGAGGATCACTGCTTCAGACATAGTCACGCCTACAGCCCACAACATAGCGTCTATGGAGGTAGCTGTAGCAAATGCCGTAAACACGGTTCTGAGCGACGGTGCTGGAGTTGAAGAGGTGAAGAAGGTGGCAGAGCTTGTTGTGAGGAGTGCCGACCCCTGCATATCCTGCGCTGTGCACGTAGTAGTCATTGAGAGTAGATCTTAATACCTGTCCCGAACACCTACCCCGTGGTGTCTATAGATGGCTCAGCTACCCCAGAAGGTGGATGTCCCGAAGATAGAGGTTGTTGAGAGGGTCGAGATCCCATCGAATAGGGGCGCGGTTATTGTGGTTGATATGCAGAACGACTTCGTAAACCCCAGAGGGAAGCTCTTCGTACCGACAGCCCCATCCACGGTACCCAAGATAAAGACCCTTGTGGAGAAGGCTAGGCGTTGCGGGGTCCTCGTAATCTATACCAAGGACACCCACTACCCCAACGACCCCGAGTTCAGGCTGTGGGGAGAACACGCCGTTAAGGGTACGTGGGGGTGGGAGATAGTAGATGAGCTGAAGCCCGCCGGAGGAGATATCGTTGTTGAGAAGCCCCGGTACGACGCATTCTACGGAACTCCTCTAGACGATATCCTGAGGTCCTACGGACGGGGCCACCTAGTGATCGTGGGGACCGTGGCCAACATATGCGTGCTCCACACCGTGGGGAGCGCCGCGATCAGGTGGTACAGGGTGTATGTACCTTTAGATGCCGTGAGCGCTCTCACAGACTTCGACATGTGCGTCCTCGCCCGACAAACTTCGTTCCTCTACCGAGGCGTGATCGTCAGAAGCGTTGACGGGATTGTGTTCGTGTGAGGAACCGCCCTATGTCCGCTGTTGAAGCGACCCTCCTCTTTCAACACGCAGCTTCGCAGTTCGACCGGGCTCTGAGAGCTCTTACGGAGAGTAGGTGCACCGAAGGTCTCCGCGACGCTAGAGAAGCCCTCAAGTTCTTCATACGCAGCCTGTCTATACTTATGGGCCAGCCGCTGCACGGGATCGAGAACCCGCACCTCCTAGCAGCCGTGGCAGAGCCCTTCATAGGCAATGCTGTGTTCAGGACTGTTACCGAGGCGTACCTAGCCGAGAATGTTGAGCGTGACCACTGCAAAGCGCTGAGGCTGTACGTCGAAGCGTGCCGCGAGGTCACAGAGAAGATAGGGAACGTAGATAAGTACCTGGACATCAGCAAGAGGATGTACCGCTACTGATCCCTCAACAGTACCGGTATCCAGCATCAGGCTTCCCGAAAACCCAGCTTGACGCGGTTCCAGGCTCTGCAGTCGGTGAAACAACTAATATCTCGAGCCTAGGAGAAGGAGGCGGTAGACTGTGCTGAGAACCGTGGACAAGATCCTGCAGGTGCTACTTCTATCACTTCTACCAACATTTGAAGGCAGGTACGCTCTGCTCTACGGGATAGCAGTGGGTCTTAGCCCCGTTCTCTCCCTGGCGGTAGCCTCTGTAGGTGTAGTCCTGCTATCCACGGTTCTCAGCACAGCATTCGGGTTTATTGACAGGATTCTTCTAAGGCTTTCAAGCACGGCATCGTTCCTCAAGTTCGTGGGCAGGCTCTACACGAAGTACATACTCAGTGCTAGGAGAAGGGCTAAGCCGTATGTCGATAGGTACGGAGTCCTGGGACTCACTATCTTCGTAGCTATACCGCTGCCTGCTACGGGTGTATGGACCGGTGCGTTAGCAGCCTACGTACTGGGGTTCAGTAGGCGTAGAACCCTTCTATCCCTTGTCTTAGGGGGGATGATATCCAACATCATAACGTTCGCGATGGCGCTCCTGGGCCTCAACATGCTTGCATAGAGCGACCTCAGCACCAGCCTGAGACCTGGTCTACGAGTACGATGGTAGGTTCAGGGCTACTCCAAGACCTTGGGAAGCCCTGTTTCTCTGTAGAAGCTCGGAACCTTCTTCCTAGCATCCAGGGGTATCAGCCCCACGACCTTATCTCCTCGATGGGCTACGAGCATATCAGCCGCGTTGCTGGTATAGCATGCGTGGTTTGGCAGAACCCGCACCTTCTCGCCTACCTTAACTGCTTCTTCCCGTGTTTCAACAAGCGAGATCTCTTGCGAGATCCTCACCACTACAGAGCGTGGCTTCTCGATGAGCTGACCGTAGCCTTCGATCCCTCCCCGCAGCTCCCTATCGATGTAATTCCACCCAGCATCGATGACAGCGAGCCTTCCACCTGCGTGCTGGGGTACGGACACGAATGTTGTGAGAAGTGTTAGGGCGCAGTTCTCCAGTTTTGCAGATCCGTAGACTAGAACCTGCGACCTATCGTAGAACACGTAGTTTCCGGGAAATAGGTGTGTGTAGATAGGCTCTTCTACATCAAACCTGTACGTGGGGGTAGAACCCGCACCAACGATCTCCGCCTCGAAACCCTCTCTCTTCAGAGCACGGAGAGCCCGGTCCATGGCGAGGGCCGACTCTCTGGCGATCTTCTCAACTTCGCTAGGATCTCCAGCGTGGTACGCGTGCCCCTGGTGTGTTGCAATACCTACGAACTCCAGATGGCTGAACCTGCACAGCTTTCTAACGAAGACACCCACATCACCGGGCTTAACACCAAGTCTGCCGTACCCTACATCGACCTTAACACAGTACTCAAGCCTTGCCCCGAACTCCTTCAGGTACTTCTCCAGAAGCTCAGCCTGCTCCAGGTTATCGATCCTCAGAATAACCCTCGTACCCTGCTCGGCGAGGCGAATCACCCTCTCTACCTTCATCCTATCGGCTACGGGGTACGCCAACATGATAATCTTAGCGAGCTTCTTCCCCACGATAACCTCGGCCTCCTCCACACAGCTACATAGAAACCCCTTGGCCCCAGCCTCTACCTGTAGCCTAGCTATGTAGCTGGACTTAGAGGTTTTGAACATGGGCCACAGCTCTTTACCTCTAGAACCTGCGAGCTGGGCAGCCCTACGGATATTCTCCTCAAGACTGTCTAGGTCAACAAGCACGGCGGGCGTCGGAACCTCGTAGAGCTTCAACCCCGGGTCCACCATTCATAACTAAGCGCTCTCTGCCACAACTAGTTACATAATCGCGTACTTTGAAGAGAAAGTGCTAGCGGTAACATTGGTTAGTCTACGTGTGTAGAACCTGAACCTACACCCTCTTACTATGGACGGCTGCCGTCAACGCTAGCTGCTTAATCTCGTACTGCGTCTAATAACCACTCTGTATATGTATCTTCGGGGATCCCTTAGATCGGCTACCCTCTCCACTAATCCTCGTTCGAGCAGTAGACTGAGGGCGTACCTGATAGTTCTCTCTGGGAGAAGTGTCTTGATCGCCAGTTCTTTCACATCCATGGGCCCCTCGATCTCAAGCATCCTGTACACAAACTTCGCGCTTGGAGGCATATTCTGAAGTTCCTGATAGATACCAAGCTTCTTCTTCACCATGGCCGCCGCACTGCTACCTATCTCGGCGAATACAACCTCGCCGCATCTTCTCAGCTCAACATACTCCTCGACACGCTCTCTCTTGATACCGTCGGCTATCACCTCCACGCTGTATCTAGAAGCTATATCCCCAATCAGAATCCTAGCGTGTTGGGGTACCACTAACGGTCTTCTGCTAGGCTCGAGACTGTTTACGGGAACAACCACCAGCACCTCTGCATCTAGCAGTACTACAGGCCCCCCAGCTGATAGAGCATAAGCTGTTGAGCCCAGAGGAGTAGCCACTATTACACCGTCTGCCACGTCTCGCCACAGTACTTCGCTATTCACCCTTAACGTGTACTCCATCACAGTAGCGCTTCTATGGGGAAAAGCCGCTACTTCATTGATAGCTCTAAGTTCCTTAACACCGTCGATGCTAGCACCTATGCGCGCAACGGTTCTCCTATGGAATTCTCCACGAGAAATCTTCTCGAGAGAGCTAACCAGTTCATCCCACACGATCTGAGTTAAGTAACCGATGTACCCTGGCGGGGCGACCGTGAGTATAGGTGGAGTTTCCCCCAGTTCCTGTACTGCAGTGAGGATGTCGCGATCCGTGCCCACCACCAGCATCAGGTCGCAGTCCGGGCAACTAGACAGGGTGAGATCTGGTATCTTCGACACAGCGTTGCGCACCTCTTTAACCAGCTTGCTTAATCTATGAGGTACCCATGTACACAGCCTCACCCTCATGTTCTTCACCCACGCCGGGGATGCAACCATGGTTTAGGCAATATCTGCCCCAGTACCAATACACTAGATTCTCGGAACTACTTGTTTCTGCCTACTCCGAACGCCTTAATGGGGAGTATATTTTTGGGTACTTCAGGGACCTCTATGGCTATACGCCACCTTGAGAAGATGAGGAGCTACATCGAAGAGTTGAAGAAGAGGCGGAGAGCAGTGATCCTTGCACACAACTATCAGTTACCAGAGGTTCAGGAGTTGGCGGACTACGTAGGTGATAGTCTAGAGCTTGCCAGAAAAGCTTTGAAGTGCGATGCCGATGTGATAGTGCTGGCAGGAGTTTCGTTCATGGCTGAGATGGCGGCGGTTCTCAACCCCGATAAAGTGGTGTTACACCCCAACCCCTCCGCAGGGTGCCCCCTAGCAGATTTCCTAACTCCGGAAACCGCAAGGAAGTTCAAGGCAAATATCCCGTACGCGCCGCTAGTAGTGTACGTAAACTCCACTGCTGCCACAAAAGCCCTGGCGGACTACGTAGTTACCAGTGCCTCGGCTGTGAAGCTAGTCTCGAAGCTCGAGGATGAAACTGTGGTATTCGGCCCCGACAAGAACCTCGCAGACTATGTTTCGGAGGTTACGGGTAAGCATGTTATAGCTGCTCCTCCCTACGGGCACTGTCCAGTGCATGAACATCTTCTTAGCAGGTACTACGTCTCTAAAGCACTTGAGCAGAACCCGGGGGCCAAGCTGATCGCCCACCCCGAAACTCCAAGAAGCGTGCGTAAGATGGCACACAGTATTGGGAGTACGAGCCAGATGATAAAGCAGATAAAGAGTTTTGGGAAAAAGGTGCTCCTCGCCACAGAGGAGGGGCTCGTCTACCGTGCAAGGAAGATGTACCCAGAGCGCGCCGGCGATATCCTGCCGGCAAACCCCCTGGCCGTGTGCATAGATATGAAGAAGATAACTCTAGAGCATATTGCAAGATCGCTCGAGCTGTTGAAGCACAGAGTCGTTCTAGACAGCTCTGTAGCGAAGAAGGTTAGGGAAGTTATCGAGAGAAGCTTAGAGATCGTTAAGTAATTAGGGATCGCACCTTGGACCCCTACATGTTAGCTAAGAAGCTAATCTCGTGGGTAGAGGAAGACGCGCCTTTTGGAGACGTAACCAGCGAACTACTAATACCCTCGAACAGCCAAGTACGTGCAGTTATTGTAGCGAAGAGCGATGGTGTTGCTGCGTGCTTCCGCGATATCTCGCTGGCTCTAGAGATTCTGGGACTGAAAACTAGAGTTCTTGTTAAGGATGGTGAGGTGTTTAAGGCGGGAGAGCCTGTTGCGGAATTTGAGGGTCCTGCTAGAAGGATCCTACTGTTTGAAAGGACGGTGCTCAACACTATGATGTACCTCTCGGGTGTCGCAACTAAAACCAGGAGACTAGTGGAGATTGTCAGGAAGGTGAGCAAGGATACAAGAGTTGCGGCAACTAGAAAGATAGTTCCTGGTCTACGCGAACTTGTTAAGAAGGCTGTGGTTATGGGTGGTGGTGATACACATAGGTTCTCACTCAGCGATGCCATACTGATAAAGGACAACCACATAGCTCTGCTAGGCAGCGTCGAGAAAGCTATTAGACTTGCAAAAGCTAAAGCAAGCTTCATCCACAAGATCGAGATTGAGGTTAGAAAACCCGAGGATGCTCTGAAAGCTGCGAAATTAGGAGTCGATGTAGTGATGCTGGATAACATGAGTGTTAGCGAAGTTGCCAAAGCAATCGATTTACTTGAGAAACATGGTGTCAGGAGGAAGGTTCTGGTAGAAGTCAGCGGCGGGATAGATGAGGACAACATCGTCAGTTATGCAGCCCTGAAACCCGATGTAATAAGTACGAGTAGCATCACTATGAGGCCTGCGCGTGTAGACCTTAGCTTAGAGGTCGTGATGAGGTGACGGCAGCTGTGAGGGTCGCCATAATTGGCTGCGGTGCTATAGGAAGTGTGCTTGCTAAAGCTGTTGACGAAGGATATGTGGACGTAGAACTCGTAGCACTTATGGATATCGTTAAGGAGAAGTGCTCAGAACTAGCAGCATCGCTAGGTAGATGCAAACCAGATATTGTTACGGATATAGATGAGTTGCTGGCTAAGGAACCAGATGTAGTTGTGGAAGCAGCTAGCCAGCAGGCAGTTCGTGACTACGCTAAGAAGATATTGAGCGAAGGAATCTCGCTGGTAGTATTGAGTGTTGGGGCGCTCATGGACTCAGAGTTTTTGAAAGAGCTTGAAGATTTAGCGCACCGACATAATGCCTACATCTACATCCCCTCGGGCGCTATTGCAGGTCTAGACGCGGTCAAAGCTTTGAGAAGGGTAGGGTTTAGGAAAATATTATTGAGAACTCGCAAACCTCCGAAGAGCTTGAGGTTCTCAAAGAACTACACATTGCAGCTTAGCAGAGCCTCAGGGCCGGTGACAATATATAAGGGTGTTGCTAGTGAGGCGGTCAAGCTACTACCATTCAATATAAACGTTGCTGCGACTCTCAGCCTGGCTGCAGGTAAGGATGTAGAGGTCGAGGTTCTAGCGGATCCCTCTATACAGAGGAATGTCCATGAGATCGTGATCGAGTCCCCAGCGTCCAACATAGTGGTAAGAGTCGAGAATGTACCTAGCCCCGAGAACCCGCGGACAAGCTATCTAGCTGCGTTATCCGCTATAGAGCTCCTTCGTAGGATCGCTGGGGATGAAAGGATTATCGTAGGTACTTGAGCGGGGACATCCGCGCGGGGCTTTTCACCGGAGTGTAATGCTGGACTACTTAGACCTAGCTCCTAACCTGATAGAGAGATCTGAGTATCGCCACCATGTGCTCGATGCCCCTAGATCTCCTCAGGGGCTCTACGCCTTCTACGCCCATGATGGTCCGCGCTACGGCTAGCCAGATACTACGTCTGAGGATAGGGTCGTCCAACCTCAAGATCCCCTCAGCAACGCCCACCGTCAGGGCTGCTAGCACGTGTTTGCATATAGTGTACCGGTAGAGGTAGTGTTTGAATGGCCTCAGCTCGTTCACCTCCTCGGCAGCTCTATCTGCTCTAGAGGAGAGGTAGACGGAGTCAGGGCAGCTACACTTCATTCTCCACCTAGAGATCTCCACGAAGTACAGTGACTCGTCTATGGGGGTACCGAATCTAAGCTCTACCACCCCGCCGTCTAAGGTCCTGAACTTCACGATGCGTTCCCACCCCCTCTCCAAGAGCTTCGAGGTCGCTACGGCAGCTTTGATCCCTTCTCTCAGATGAGTTGAGAATCCTTTGAACCTATCCTCGAAATCCATCAGTATCTTCTTAGCGCCAGAGAACCTCTTGTTGAGATAGCTGAGAGTAGCTGTTGAAGCACCTAGTCTCTCGGCTGCCAGCCACATAAGCTTCTTGATCTCCTCCAGCCTCTCCAGGTACCTCCTCCTATCTCTGCTGACGCCCGCGAGCCCCATCATAGCTGCTCCAAGTAGAGCAAGCGCAGCAGAGCTTATATACTCATGCACAGTTTCGGTCCGCCCCACGAGTCTAAAGGACATATTCGGGTATCCCGAGGATGCGGAGGCTTAAAAAGCGTTAGAGTCCGTACAGGTCGCGGTTAAGCCACGGTATCAGTGCGGATGCAACTGCGTAGAAGACGAGCTCCTGCCTCTTGAGAGCTCTCCTCGTCAGAAGGCTTATCACACCCTCCCCCGAGCCTATGTCGTGGGTCCCGAAGTACCTATCGGCAACCTGATCAAGCTCGAGCCCCTCCCTAACGATCTCTTCAACGAATGCTCTGGGGATGGGGAAGCCCGGGCTCATGCCCAGAGTCTCGCGGCCGCCCCGATCCTTGAATACTGCCACGTGTAGGTCGAGCCACGTGTTCCCCACCTCGACAAGCCCTGCTTCGATGCCCAGACCTAGGTCGGCGCTCGCCACCTTACTGAGGGCCTGCAGAGCCCTGTTCCTAGCACCTCTAACAACTGTCTCCAACCCTATTGGCTGCCTCCCCACGCCGCTGTCAACAGCTATGGGCACGAGCTGGAAGTCGCTGCCCAGCAGTGTTCTGAGAGCACGTGAAGCACCCTCTAGCTTAGAAGGGTTCTTCGTGCCAATAGCTACAACCAGCAAGTCCCGGACACCCCAGGCTCACGGGCTCTGGTCTAGGTAAAGAGTTTGAGGAGGTGCAGCTCCTCTTGGGTAAAGTGGATATACTGAACATGCTCTCCGAAGCCTTATCGAGCCTGATCGAGAGGGCTTCACGCTCCGTAGTCACGGTAGTTTCATCGCCCTTCAAACCGGAGATAGTGTTTAACCCCGTAGAGGCCCGGGGTGTGGGTACGGGCTTCGCAGTCACGGAGAAGCTGATCGTCACGGCGCTGCACGTTATTGAGGAGAGTAGCGAGGTTACGGTTCTTACGGTCGATGGGCGTGCATACAGCGCTGCGCGCGTTGCGGAAGATCCCTACAACGACTTAGCACTTCTGGAGCTCAGAGAAGACTCGTTAACGCCGCTACCCCTCAACACATCTACGCCACGTGTTGGCAGCGTTGTGCTGGTCTTGGGCACGTACCTGGGCAGGCCGTGGATCTCTGCATACCTAGGCATAGTCAGTGGGCTGCACAGACATGTTGAGATGAAGGGTAGGGTGGTAGAGGATCTCATCCAGGTTGACACGAGTGTTGCTACTGGTACGAGTGGGGGGCCAGTGGTATCTTCGGATGGCAGCGGAGTCGCTATGGTGGTTGCTGTGAGCGCGGGTGCTACGTTCGCAGTCCCCGCACGCTCTATATACAGCTTCCTTAAGTTCTACAGGAAGTTCGGAAGAGGTGTGAGGCCCTTCATAGGTGTCCAGACTGCTGAGCTCACAGCGGGTTACGCCAAGCTCTTCGGAGTACCGTTCCACGGTAAGGGGGTCGTCGTTCTGAGAGTTATCGAGAACTCGCCCGCGAAGAGGGCTGGGCTGAAGCCGGGTGACGTTATCCTGAGGGCTGGCGGCAGGATCGTGCATAGACTCGACGACCTCAGGAGTTACGTCGAGGAGGCTGTTATGGGAAACAGGGTTGTGGAGCTGGATGTTTGGAGGCAGGGAGAGGTTCTGCGCGTCACACTCGAGGTTCTTCTCGAATCGTAGCATCGAGTATAAATAGTAGCGAGGTTAGTGCAAGAATAGCAGGGAACTCCAATCATGGATCTGCCCGTGGGGCTTAGATACCTGCTAAACAGGGACCCCCTCTTTGAAGGTATCACGGCATTCCTCCTCCTCGCCTACGTCCTGGGGGTTGTATACGGCACGAAGTTCCTGTACAACTACATGAGGAAGCGCGGTGCGTCCCACAGCGTAGCGGTTTACTACAATAGGAAGCTCATACACATCTTCGCAGGAGGAGTTGTGGCTCTCCTAGTACCCAAGGTGTTCACGGGCGCTGCGATCCCGTTGGCGCTGTCCATCCTACTGGCCTTCATCACGTACCTGCCGCACCGGGGCGGGAAGCTCATGTACTGGTTCCAGGTGGAGGAGAACATGTACGAAGTGAACTTCTGCTTGATGTGGGGGCTGACGCTCACGCTCGCCTGGATCCTGCTGGGGAACCCCCTCTACGGGATCGTGCCCATAGTCTTCATGGCGTTCGGCGACGCCGTTACGGGGATCGTTAGGAACGCCGTGTTCGGGAGAAGAACTAAGCACTGGCTCGGCAACCTGGCGATGCTGGCTGTAAGCCTACCCGCGGGAGTGTTCATGGCAGGGCTTGTAGGTGGTTTAGCAGCAGCCGTTGCATCGTTCATCGAGAGATTCGAGCTGAAGCCCATAGACGACAACGTGTTGATAAGCCTATGCAGTCTTGCTGTTCTACTGCTCGGCGGGGCAGCGGGGATGCTCTGATAAAACCCCGGCTACGCAGAACACATTGTTTCCCTACAGAGTTCCGCACATCCTCACGCCGGGGGGCTTGTTCAGAGTTTGGACAGGCTCCCTCATCGAGGAAGAAAGAGTTTCGATGTGAGTAGTAGCAGCAGCGCTGTTGTTAGCAGGAGTGTGGGTAGTACATACTCCCCATTCGGAAATCTTCTGCGACCTATATAGACGGGGTACAGGGCTAGGTTCTCCGCAAGCTCCCTCGACCTAGCATCGGCTAAGATTATGAGTGCTGCGAGGAACCTCTTTACAAACCCTACGAAGTTTCTACCCAGCATCGCCCCCCTCTCCTTAGCTTTTACGGCCCTGGCCGCCTCCATAGCATCGCGGAGCATTGTTCGGAAGAGCACTAGGCTCAACCTAAGCAGCTGGTAGAACCTGCTCGAGTCTACGCGCAGAGCCAGCGCAAGCGTATCCATCTCACGAGGCTCCACCACGAATACCAGGAGAAGCATCAAGAGAAGTAGCGCTAGTACGTTAACCAGCCCCTGCACCACTTTCCACGGGTCCACGCCGCCAAGAAGAAAAACAGCCGTGAACCCCGCTGCGAAGAACGCTAGGTAGAGCGCCACGGCCCGCCTCTCCTTCTCTGCAGATCGGTACACTGTTAGGAAGAGCGCTGGGAGTATGCATACGCGTAGCTTCTCCGGGAGCAGGAGGGTTACGAGCCCCAGCTCCCCAACAAAGAGAAGCCTCAGCACTTAGCCCACCTTCCGAACCCTTGTGTACTTGACAGAACCGTTGCTGATCTCCACAACGGCATCGAACTCCAGACAGCGCCACAGCCGAACATCGTGGCTTGCTACCACAACAAGCTTTCCTCGCTCTGCTAAGATCCTTAGAAGTTCCAGCACTCTACACAGATTCTTCGAGTCCTGACCAATGCTGGGTTCGTCAACAAGCAGAATCCTCGGGTCCCTCGCCACAGCCGCCGCTATGAGGACGCGCTTCATCTCGCCTACGCTTAGGGTGAGCGGGGATTCCTCTAGGAGGTGCGCCACCCCCAGCTTCTCGACAGCCCACCGCGCGTGCTCATCATCTACTGCCTGCAGCCTAATCTCTTCGTAGACACTGGGCTCGGTGAACTGGTGGAGAGGGTCCTGGGGAACGTAGCCTATCAAGGACCTGTCGAAGCGTGGCGAGAAGGGGTTTCTGCCTAGAACCCGCACCCTACCTGAAATAGGCTTCAGGAGCCCGGCAATTGTTTTAAGAAGTGTGGATTTGCCGCTGCCATTAGCACCCCTGACGAGGATCAGCCCCGGCTCTTCGATAGCTAGGTTCACGTCCTTGAGTACACACGTAGATTCGTACCCCAAACACCCATTCTCGATCAGCACGAGCACGTCAAGGCACCCAACATCAAGTTCCTACAGGGTAACGCTTCGAACACTACACCGTTTTCGAATTCGAATACGTGGTCGGACATCTCGAGAAGCTTCGGGAAGCTGTGCTCAGCAACCACGATCCTGGAGCTCCTCGACACGTCGTTAAGTAGCTGTAGGAGAGATTCCCTAGCTTCAGAGTCTAGGTCGGCGAAGGGTTCGTCTAGCAACAGTAGCGGTGGCGGCCCTGTAAGCGCCCTGGCGAGGAGCAGCCTCCTCCTGTAC
>Ga0180301_10003020_pt1 | contig 13172 bp, 13 predicted proteins | sample GuaBasSediGuay16_FD_121797 | JGI IMG/M metagenome (GOLD analysis project Ga0180301, IMG submission 121797) | Subseafloor sediment microbial communities from Guaymas Basin, Gulf of California, Mexico - Guay16, Core 4569-2, 12-15 cm | ecosystem: Environmental > Aquatic > Marine > Hydrothermal...
CTTTATAATCTCTGCAGCATCTCTTCCATTTATTTGTCCTTTAAATTCTGGATTTTTCATAATAAGTCCCATATATGCATTCACAGAAAGCCCTGGTTTATCTTTAATTATTTTCCTAATTTTCTCTTCAATATCTGCAATGTTCTTTTTTCCAACTTTAAGTTCATTTAGACTCTTTCCTTCAACTAATTCTACAAGAGTGTATTTTATCCTGCTCTCTGGAATTTTTCCTTCCTTAACAAACCTTAAAACATTAGGAATCTCGTCCTCTATTTTATCTAAAACTTTTTTTAAACTCATTTTTTTCTTAGAAGCAATTTCTTTTGGAAATATTAATAAAACCTTAACAATAAGTTGTGGCTTATTAATTATCTTAAGCAATTCTTTAAACTCTTCAATCTTTTTTTCTTTAAACAAAAGTTTAATCATCTCCTCATTCAATCCTTTTTTTCGAAATTCTTCTTCTAATTCTTCTCTTAACTTTGGAAGTTCTTTTTTAGCTTCATTAATCAGTTCTCTAGAAATCTTTAATAAAGACAGGTCTGTTTCAGGATACATCCTTGCTGCTCCTGGCATGGGCCTTAAAAATTCTGTAGTTCCATCAGGAAGAGCATTTCTTACCTCTGGCTTTCCTTTTTTGCCCTCTTTTTTCTGTCTCTGAATTTCATATTCAATAGTTTTAATCATCATTTTAGGATTCTGAAACCCCTTAATCTCAACTCTTGGATGTGTTTTAATAGAAATATTTAAGTCCTGCCTTATGGTTCCTAAACCTCTTTTAACCTTTGCATTTCTTAAAATTCCTCCAATCTTTAATGCCGCTTCTTTAATCTGTTTAGGAGTTTTAAGGTCTGGAGCGGTTTTTATTTCTACTAAAGGAATTCCTAATCTATCCAATCTAAAAATTGTCTTTTTTTCCTTTTTTTCAATCATCCTTGCAGCATCTTCTTCAAGATAAAGTTCTTCAATCCCTACCCTACCAAAACTTGTCTCAATAAAACCATTCTGTGCAATAAGAATTGTTCTCTGAAATCCAGAGGTGTTAGAACCATCAACAACTGTTTTTCTCATTATTTGAGTTACAGGAATTATTTTCATATTCAGCAAAAGAGCAATCTGTATTGCAATCTTTAAAGCCTCTTTATTTATTTCACGAGGAGGAGACTCATCCAATTCAATAAGGCAATTTGTATCATAACCTTGATAAATAAACTCTTTTCCTTTCTCAACCTCATGCATTGCTGCTATATCAACCTCTCCTTTTTCTCCTGCAACAGCATGGAGTTTTCTGCTTATAGTGTAATCGGATTCATCATATCTCAACACAGAAGGACAATTACAAAATAATTTCCTCGTATCAAGCTGCTGATGAATCTCAAGACCCGCCTTAAGCCCTAATTTTGAATAATCAAATTCCTCACTATCCATATAAAAAAAGAGAAAAAGAAGTTTATTAAATTTTATCTCAAATATTTTTCTAAACTTTTTTGCATCTTTACAATATTTATCGGATTAACTCTCTCTGGGTCTATTCCAAAATAAGACGCAATATTACCTAAAAGATTCAGATATTCTTTAGAATAACTAACATATTCTATTTCAGGAAGATAAATCTGTCTCCCCTGCGAATTAATTCCTCCTACCTTTAATCTAACTGGATTAAGACGAGGGTTATCTGCAGTTAAAATTTTTTTTGTTTCAAGAACTTTTACCTTTTTTTGATTAACTAATCTGTTAAAGCTAGTGTTCCGTCTTTCATTTTTAGGTTTCTCTCCTATACCAAGAATTTCATATTTCACTTTCTTTTTGAATTTTTTGTTACCATTCTGAAAATTGTATAAAACTCTGCAAAACTCATTATATCCTTTAACAGCAGAAGAACCTGAGATAACTTCATCAACACAAACAATTGACATTTCTTTTCCAAAATAGTTATCTCTTAAAAAATTAGTATACCATTTATTCATTATTTCCTCTCTTGCAACAAACCTACTAGAATTTGGAGGATATTCTACATATTCTGATGGAAAATGTCTATCAATAACTGAGAGTATATCTACTAAAGGCACTGAACCAGTGAGAGGCGCAAAGATATAATCCGGGTTCTTACTACGCAAAATATCAGACAGTTTCTTCATGGCTTTTGTAAAAGACTCAAATTCTTCAAAGGTATATTGTTCCATAATCTCTAATAAGTTTTATAATTTAAAAACCTTTCCATTGTAACCCCTATACAATAACAAAAACAAGAGAAATTTTTTAAAAGAATAAAATTTATAACTGCGAATAGACAATAAAAAACATGCAAAAAAAAGAGATGAAGAATAAAAAAGAAAAAAAACAATCTAAAGAGGAGAAAAAAGAAAAACTTCTCAAAGAACTTGATCATTTGAATTTTAGAAAGCCAAGAACCTTTGGACAAAAAGCAGCAGATGCATTAACAAAATGGGCCGGTAGTTGGGCTTTTATCATTTCTTTTCTTATATTTTTGGCAGTATGGATGACAATCAATGGATATTTTTTAATTAAATATGAAAAAGGAGCCCCTTTTGACCCTTATCCTTTTATTCTCTTAAACCTTTTATTATCCTGTCTTGCAGCAATACAAGCACCGATTATTTTAATGTCCCAGAATAGGCAAGCACAGCGGGATAGATTAAAAGCAGAATATGATTATATGATAAATAAAAAAGCAGAACAAGAAATTAGAGAAATAAAAAATCTTCTAATCAGGCAAAATAGAAAAAAAGAAAAAAATAATAAAACAAAACTTAAATTATTCTAACAATATTTCCATCTTTGTCTAATTCTATAAAATGATTTGCTCTGCCTTGTCTGTAATCCTCACACTGATTTTCAGGATTATTATCTTCCTCACTCCTTGGAACATGCACAATATCCACAACATATCCAAATTCTTCTAAAGTCCCAAGACACTGGCTTTCGAATTGCATGCCTTCTAATTTTCTCTCATCATATAAACTCATAGCTGCATCTATAATTTTCTGCTGTTCTAAAACATAATCTGGAGTTTCTGCAGGATTGCCCTGTTTAACCCAAACTCCCCGAGAATCTTTAATCCATAAACCTTCTCCTTTAGGTCTAAAAATAATAAAAATAAATATAAAAACCAGAATTATAATTAAAGCCAGATATATTTTTTTCATTCTTCCAATCTATCATTTAATTCATGAGTAAAATTATGTAACATTTTGGCTTTAATAATCTCTTTACTTTTAGCCCACTCTTTATGTCCAAGCACCCATCCAAGTTTTACAAAAGCAACCTCAGAAAGCATATCTTCTAGATAGATAACTCCAGTGCTTAAAATTTCTCGTCCATTTGAATATACTAAAGGGTCTACACGTCCATAAATGCATTGTGAAGTAGCACAAATAATTAACCCCTTATTCTGAACTTCTCTTAATTTACTTATCCAAGAATTCCTTGCTTTCTTAGTCGGAACATGCCCTAATCCTGACATCTCTAAAACAACCCCCTTATATTTATTTTTTACATAATAATCTAAAATGTCTGGCTTTTGTCCTGGATAAACTTTAAGCAGAACAACTTTTTCTTCAAATTTTGCATCAAGTTGAACCTTGTTTTTATTTCTTATTTTATAATCAGAAATTTTTTCTATTTTATCTAAAAAAATTTTCGCAAAAGGCTTTTCATTAACAACTTTAAAAGCATCTCTTCGTGAAGTATGAAGTTTTCTGACCTTACTTGCAGGCATTGCATAACAATAATCATCATTCATAGAAGCATGTCCAACAACCATAACTTCTGCAATATCTGAAATAGCAGCCAAAGCAGAACATTGTAAATTAAAATTAGCATCACTAGAAGCTCTGTCAATACTTCTCTGGCTATAAGTCAAAACAATTGGCTTATTTAAATTTTTTATGAAAAAAGATAGAGCAGCAGAAGTATAATGTAAAAAATCAGTTCCATGAGTAATAATAACACCTTTAATATTTGAATCATTTAAAAAACGCGTTGTTATACGAGCAATTTTTTGCCAATCCTTAAAATCCATATCCTCAGAAGCTTTCATAAATGGAATCTCTATTCGAAGAACATTAACTCTCTTAAATAACTCTGGATAAAATTTAAATAATTCTTCAGGAGAAGACAAAGGGTCAACCCCTCCTGTTTTTGAATCTATACGAGAAGCAATAGTCCCTCCAGTAATAATCATCGCAATATTTGGTTTTTCTTTATCCTTTTTTATTTCAATTTTCTCTTCTATTCCTTTTCCTTTTTCCAAAATCCTCATATCTAAAACATCTTTTTTCTTAAAACCAATATTATAACCTGAATCTAACTTGAGCAAAATAATTCCTTTCTCCTCCTTTGGAACTTCCAATAAAACTCCTTGATAATCTTTTTTCATTAAAGAAATCTCAACATAATCTCCAAGTTGTGCTGACAAAGTTTTATTTCTTTTTTGCATAAAAAATAAACAGAGGAAATGTATAAAAAACTATCTTTCCTGATTTAACTATGCCAAAAATAGGATTAGAGATTCATGGTTATTTAAACACAAAAGAAAAATTGTTTTGTAGATGTAAAGCAATTCATGGAACCAAACACGCATCTCCTAACACTAATATATGTCCGATATGCACAGGCCAACCAGGAGCTAAACCCATGCTTCCAAATAAACAGGCAATAGATAAAGTAATACGCATCGCATTAGTCCTTGGATGTAAAATAAATACTATTAAAAAGGAAGTTGACTGTGAAGAAACCGCAGGTGTCTTACATTGGCAAAGAAAACATTATGATTGGCCAGATCTTCCTAAAGGCTATCAAAATACTATCTCTGGAACTCATGCAATTCCTATAGGAAAAAACGGAAAATTTCTAAAAATAAGAATTAAAGAGTGTCATCTCGAAGAAGACCCTGCAGCATGGAATCCACAAACAGGAGAAATAGATTATAATCGTTCTGGAAGCCCTTTAGTTGAAATTGTCACAGAACCTGACTTCAAAAGTTCAGAACAAGTAATAGATTGGATAAAACAATTAATCCATACTTTGAGTTATATCAAAGCCTTTGACAAAAAATCTGGAATAAAAGCAGATGTGAACATTTCTCTTCCTGAAATTAAAGGAGAAAGAGTTGAGATAAAAAATGTAAATAGTCTCAAAAATATTCAAAATGCTATTGAATATGAAATTCAGAGACAGAAAAAAGAGAAACAAAAAACAAGAGAAACGAGAATGTTTAATGAAACTGCTGGAGTTACAAAAAAAATGAGGGAAAAAGAACAAGCCCAAGATTATAGATTCATTTCTGACCCAGACCTCCCAGTAATAAACATCAAAAAAATAAAGATAAAAAAAATAAAATCTTCTCTTCCAGAAACTCCACAAAAAAAACTAGACAAAATAATAAAGAAATATAATATAAACAAAAAGAGTGCTGAAATCTTAACAAAGAAAATTGAAGTTGCAGAGTTTTTTGAGAAAGTCATTGAAAAAATAAATCCAAAATTAGCAACGAGATGGGTTACAGAAGAACTTCTCTCTGTACTAAATTATAACAAAAAAGAACTCGATGACCCAGAAATAAACATCAAACCAGAGCATTTTATTGAGTTATTAAAACTTCTTGAAAAAGGAACCATCACAGAACTTAAAGCAAAAGAGATTTTAAGAAAGTTTATTCCTAATTCTTTCTCGCCTAAAAAAGAAGCTGAAAAATCCCAAAAAATTTCTGAAAAAAACAAATTAGAAAAAATTTGTCAGCAAATAATTAAAGAAAATCCAAAAGCAGTTATGGATTATAAAGCTGGTGAACACAAAGCTCTGAATTTTTTAATAGGAAAAGTAATGCAGAAAACAAACAAAAGAGCAGATTATCTGACTACAAGAAAAATTTTAGAAAACAAATTAAAGTGAGCCCAGGAGGAATCGAACCTCCACTCACAGGGCCGAAACCTGCAGTTCTATCCATTAAACTATGGGCCCAAAAAAATAAGAAAAATCAGGTTTTTATATTTTGAGGATTTTAAAATTACGCCTCCAATAGAAAAAACAAAAGATTTTTATGTCCCAACATCATTTTTATTCAATGCCGTTAAAAAGACATCATAAAATAATTATTGGCAGTTTAAGTACCTTGATAATTCTTTTTATGATAATTACTAGTATATTTATGTATATAATCTTTATTAGACAAAATGTGAATTATAATTTATTAAATCAAAAAATAAATGACCTAAAAACAGACACTCAAACAAAAATAAATGAAATAACGACGCAGCTTCTTGAAACAAAACAAGAATTAAATTCACTCGGCTCACAAATAGGCTCAATAGACCAAGAAATTAGTTTGTTAAAAGCTTCTACCAGTGCTGATTTTTCTGGAATAATAGGAGAAGCAATAAAGTCTGTAGTAACAATAAGAACAGATATTTCTCAAGGGACAGGATTTATAATTTCTAATGATGGATATATTGTAACAAATGCTCATGTAATGGAGAACGCAAAAGCAGCAACAATAATAACCTATGATGGAAAACCTAACAGAGTATCTCTAATTGGAATGGATAATGTTATGGATATAGCTCTTCTAAAAATAGATAAAAAAACTCAGCCACTAACACTGGCAGATTCTGATAAAGTTCAAGTAGGAATCAAAGTCATTGCTATAGGAAATCCTTTAGGATTACAATTCTCTGTTTCTGAAGGAATAGTCTCTGCAGTACATAGAGAAGGAATAAATGGATTACAAGCTTATATACAAACAGATGCTGCTTTAAATCCTGGTAATTCAGGGGGTCCTCTAATAAACAAACAAGGACGAGTAATAGGAATAAATAATTTCAAAATTGGTGGAGGGGAAAGTTTAGGGTTTGCTTTAGAATCCAATTACATAAAAAAGGTTGTAAATGAAATTTCCCAACAAGCTTTAGGAGGGGACTTAATTTAATAAACTCTCTTTTTTTAAAAAGAATATGAAAAAAAGTGAAGAGCTTCCAAAACAACTGAATGCAAAGAAAAAAAATTTTTCAGAATGGATGAGTCAGGTTTTGCAATTAGCAGAGATAATTGATAATAGATACAACATAAAAAGTATGTTTGTATGGATGCCTTATGGATATGATATAATATTAAGAATCAAGGCTTTTTGGGATAAGGAGTTCAAAAAAAATGGAATAAAAGAGATGTACTTTCCTTTAATGGTTCCGATAGATTATGCTGAACAAAATGATTCTTGGTGGAAAGGATTCAAAGATGAAGGCTTTTGGGCTGGAGCAAGAGGAAAACAAGAATTTATCTTAAGGCCTACGGGGGAACCTGCAATGTATCCCATGTTCTCTTTATGGATAAGAGGGCTCTCTGATTTACCTTTAAGAATTTATGAAACAGTATTCTCTTACAGATACGAAACAAAGCAAACACGTCCATTAATAAGAGACAGAGAAATTGGTCCTTGGTATGAAATTCACACAGCACACGCAACTAAAGAAGAAGCTGAAAAAGAGATACAAATTCACAAAAAAATGAATGATAAAATCTGGAAGTTTATTGCTATACAACCTTTAGTTGTAAAAAAACCTAAATGGGAGTGTTTTCCTGGAGCCCAAGGAGCCTTAGAATACTATACTCTAATGCCAAATGGAAAAGTCTTAGAAAACGGTTCATTAAACAATTTGGGTCAGGCATATGCGAAAAAATTTAATATAAAATTTAAAGATAAAGGCGGAAAAGAAAAGTATGTATGGCAAACATGCACTGGGAATGGAGAAAGATATCTGGCAGCAGTAATCTCTCAGCATGGAGATGATTTTGGTTTAGTAATTCCTCCAAACATAGCTCCAATACAAATAATGATAATTCCAATTTTTTCTGAAAAAAACAAAAATAAAATCATAAAAAAAGCTGAAGAGATAAAAAAAAGATTAAGAAATTTTAGAGCAGAAATAGATACCAGAGAACAATCAGTAGGAAGCAAGTTTTATGATTCAGAGCTAAAGGGAATTCCCTTAAGAATCGAAATCGGAGAAAGAGAAATCAAAAATAAAAAGGTGACAATATTCCAAAGACATAATAAGAAAAAAGAATCAATTAAAGAGAGAAATTTGGAAAAAGAAGTAACTCAGAGATTAAAAAAAACACAAGAGGAATTACTTGAAAAATCAAAAGAAGAATTAAAAAAAAGAATAAAGGAAGTATTTGATAAAAAAGAAATTAATAAGATTATTAAAGAAGGAAAAATAGCAAAAATCTACTGGTGTGAAGGAGAAAAATGTTATGATAAATTAAAGGGATTAAAAGAAGGTCTTGATTTATTTGGCAGTGACATAGAAAAATGTGAGCCTGGAAATTGTATAATTTGCAAAGCAAAAACAACAAATAAATCATACATAGCTAACTCATACTAACTGATAAAATAAATTATCCATTCTCTTTTTTAATCTTCATCCATCCTTATAATAGAGTTAAGCTCATCTTCCAACCTTAAAGTTGTCTCTATCAACAAACTTAACTCCTTTTCCACAGATTCTCTTTCCATTTTCCCTGCTTTATTTTCCATTTTATCAACCAACTCAAAAAGAATTTTCCCTCAAGTCTAAATTGAACAAGAAACCAACCCTCCTCAATTCAGACCCAAGAGAAAAATCCTGAATTAAATTGAGGTTGGTTTAATTATAAAGTAAGCTAAGACAAGCTTGCAAAAATTTTTTCTTGTCCAAAATCTTAGCTCACTATTCATTTTATAATTAAAAAATATATATTTATAAATATTTCCTAAATTAATTTGATTAAACTCTCCTTAAATTTTTTTAAATCCTCTGTCATAATTTTCGCTCCAACAGCATCCTCATGCCCTCCTCCATTAGCATTATTAAGCTCTTGAATAACTTTTAATACCTTTTCTCTAATTTTTTTTCCTCGAATAGAGAGATTTGCCTTAATTCCATTAATATATGCTACAACAATGATTTTTTCTGGAAATCTATAACTCAATTCATTTGCTAAATCGCTTGAAATACTCAAATCCCCTCCAAATTGAAAGAAAAAGAAATTGCCTGAACTCATCAGAGATATTGCTTTCTTAAGGAGTTTTTGGTACTTCGAATCAATTTGCTTGAATCTCGAATAAATAGAACGATTTTGATTGCTTTCTTCTAAAATCTCATAAGGAGTTTTAACTTTTATTAGAAATTTCAACATTCCTATTACATTAGTAGTTCTATCTTTCAGAGCAAAATTTAAAATTCTCGCAATTTTTCCAATCTCTGAATTATAATATATATTAAAAGCATTTTCAGAGTTAATTGCTAAATCAGAATAATCTCTCACAAACTCCTTGTAAAAAGAAGGCACAAATTTATCATAAATGCATCCAATAACTGCTATCCATAAATCCTCCTTACTATCACTTACCTGATAACAAAGAGCAGTAACAGGCTCATTTTTTTTATCTTTATTCAATAAAGGATTATAATAATAAACAAATTTTGGAATCTCTTTAATATCTATATCATGATGATCAATCCAAACAACAGGAATATTTACTTGTTGCACTTTTTCAAAAAATTCTTTAGAAACTAAAGGTTTATCTAAAATAAAAATATAATCTGCATTTAATTCCTCAACTTTTCTAAAATAATCTCCGGTCATATCTGGAAAAGATTTTAAAGGAACGCCTTTCCCTCTTTTAATATATCTCTGCAATAATAAAAAACTGCATAATCCATCTAAATCATTATCAAAGAAAAATAAAGGGTTTTGTGCCTTATCAAGATGCCTTTTAATCTCTCGGATTTGTTTTTCAGTTAACATTAATTAATTAAAAAAAAGACCCTTTTAAATTTTCTTTTCAGGAATTATCTCTTTGTTAGTAAGTATAGAAAAAATAACCCTATTAACAATTATTTTTGATTGCACCATAAATTAAAGGAAGAGCAATAGTCGCATCACAAAAAACATCGACAAAATCTGCATTTTTCTTCATTTTTCCCCACGAAATTCCCTCTTTCAAAGGAGCTCCAGAACTGCCTCCAGACTCTGCTCTATCTGTTGTTATTTGAATCCCGTAATCTGCTCCTTTAGAAAATTGTAAAGATTGTTGAATAAAATTTTTTGGAAGACCTCCTCCAACATAAATAATTCCTGTCTTTTTTGAAGCCCAGGATATATCAATAATATCATTTATATCTGAAAAAACATCTATATCTGTCTTCTGTTTTTCTTCAATAATCCTTCCCCATATCATTAATCCAATTCCAGAATCAGCAATTCCAGGACAGAATATGGGTATTTTTTTATCAAAACATTTTTTAAGAATACTCTCTCCAGGAGCTAATTCTCCAAGCTTCCACAAGAACTCTTTTATGCTCTCACAATCTTTTAATTCATTAAAATTCTCTTTAAAAAAATTTTCAAGTTTTACATAAACTTCATTTTTCATAAAAACATTATAAATTCTATCTATTCCCTCTTCATTCAATTTACTATCACTTACAAATTCATCTCCAAGATAGTGTTTTTCTCCCAAAGATTCAATCAAGTCATGGGTTAGATTAGCTCCTGTTGTTACAAAAACATCAATTTCATCTAATAAATCTGTAACAACCTTTCTCATCCCAGCAGGAACCATTGCTCCTGCCAATCCAAAAAAAACCTTGCAGTCCTCATCTTGAAACATCCTTTTCATTATAGAACTTGCTTTTGAGATTTTCCCTGCGCCAAAGCCCATACTCCCCATACCATCAACTAACTCTGAAACCTTCATGTCTTTTTCTATTTTAATGGGCTTAATCTCCCTCATAATAATCTGTAAAAATCCTATTTTAAAAACATATGCATTTCTATACTGAAAAAACAAAATCTTTTTAAATACGAACAAATAACTAATAAAAGATAAAATGAACAAATGGGCAGAAATACTCGTTGGATTGGTATTGATTATTGTAGCAGTATATGTCTCTTTAACTGGGCTGTGGGGAATGGGTGTTGCTGCATTAGAATTTCTCAAAGGAGGAATAGTCTGGATGGTGGCTCTAATCGGCTTGCTTTTTTTAATGTTAGGAATAAGCGACCTCAAAGCATAATTAATCATGCTAAAAAAATAAGAACTCCTTCTATAATTGCTGCAATAATTAACAAAGGCACAATAACTAATAAAAAAGTCTTTAATGATTTCCAAAGAAATTCTTTAAGAGATTTTATTCTTTTTTTCTGAAAAATAAAAGAACCTAACTTTAAACCTAATCCCAAAGAAATGAAAACTGCAGGAAGCTCAAAAATTCCATGAGGAAATAACCTCCATAAGACCATTAATCCTCCACTCTTAACACTAAGTGAGGCAATAAATCCGAGTATATAACCATTAGCCATTGCTAAGAATATTGGAACTAAACCAAGAAAAACCCCTAAAACCATTGCAAAAAAACTGGTTTGAAGGTTATTCAAAAATATAAAACCAGTTAATTCTTCTAAAGACATGTTTTTAGTTTTCTCTAACAATTCCTGGACAAACTGAGATATCTGTTCTGCAATAAATTCTGGAGCAGGAACGAAAAATCCAATTAAAAACAAGACAAAAAAAATTGAAATGCCTATGAATATAAAATTCTTTGAATCTTTAATAAAATTCCAACTCTCCTTATACTCTTTTCTCAATACAAATTCCTCCTCTTTCTTTTTGTTCATTTTAACTAAAAAATTTACTAATATACTGAGTTTTCCTTTTGTATTTCTTCCTCAGATAAACTCCATATATTAAACCTAAAATTAAACCTCCTAAATGAGCAGTATTTCCTATTGGAACATTTCCTGCTATTGAAATAAGCCATAAAACAGCTAAAATTCCTGGAGCAGCATATTTCATTTTTATGGGTATTGGAATAAACATTATATAAACCGGTAGATTAGGAGTTATCATCATTAGAAAACCAATCAATCCAAACAAGGCTCCAGAAGCGCCGACTGCATATGTATTAAAATCACTAGAAAAAATAAAACTCAAAAGAACAAAAAATAAACCTGCAAATAACCCTGATAAAAGATAAAACCATAAATATCTCTTAGGACCAAGAATTCTTTCTATCAAACCTCCAATAAAAAATAATGAAAACATATTCGCAAAAATATGAAAAAATCCTCCATGCATAAACATGCTTGTTAAAAAAGTCCAGAGATATTTTCCAGAAAGTATATTAGAAGGTTTCAATGCAATGTAATCTAAAAATTTCGCATTAGAATAAATCAAAATGCTAAATAAAACAAAAAGAAAGATGTTAATAAAAATTAAAATCATATTTATATTCAAATTTGTAAATCTTCTTCTAACATGTGGATTTAATCGATAAGCTTTCATATTAAACTATTTTCTTTTTCCTTGTTTAATTCTTTTAGATTTAACTTTAGAAATCTTCTTAATTTTTCTTTTGACTTTTTTGCTTTTAACAGCTTTCTTTTTTAGACTTTTCTTTAAACTTTTCTTAGACTTCTTTGAAATTTTTTTCTTTTTGAGGTTTTTTTCTTTCTCTCTCTTTTCTTTTCTTAATTCCCTGTCTTTTTTTCTATTTATTTTTTCCTTTTCCTTTTGAATTTCATCTTCGATAAGCTTTCTCTCTCTTTTTAACTTATCCAATTCTTTTTTTAAGTCTCTCAGAACTTTAGTATTATCTTTAATAGTAAATATACTCCCACATTCACTACAAGTAAAATCATGAAGCAATGCATTCTCTTCAGTATACTCCACATTGCATCTCGTACAAGTATAAAACTGCTTTGTTTCTCTACTTCTTATATGATGTTCTAATTGATCTATTTTATCTGATAAAGCATCTCTTAAAAATTCCAAAGATTTCAGAACCTCAATTTTCCAAAAATAAGTATACCACCCCTTTTTTTTATCCTTCTTACGGATAAAAGAAACTAATCCCCTATCAGAAAGTTTATATAAAATATTCCTAACCTGATTAATAGTAATCCCTAATTTTTTTGCTATTAAAAATTCATTTACATATTTCTTTCCATCCAACAAATCTGCTAAGTCCACCCCTTGTTTCCCGACGATGAGATTCATAATCTCTTTAAGAAATTTTTGTAACATTTAGATATTAGAAAAAATTCAAATAAATACCTTTCGGTTATTGAAATAAAAATCCAAAAAATAAAGTTTTTAAACTATATATTCC
>Ga0180301_10003021_pt1 | contig 13171 bp, 11 predicted proteins | sample GuaBasSediGuay16_FD_121797 | JGI IMG/M metagenome (GOLD analysis project Ga0180301, IMG submission 121797) | Subseafloor sediment microbial communities from Guaymas Basin, Gulf of California, Mexico - Guay16, Core 4569-2, 12-15 cm | ecosystem: Environmental > Aquatic > Marine > Hydrothermal...
CATTGTCCACATCGTTATCGACCACCCAACCGCAGTGGCCATGACTGGTGTATTCGCAAAAACAGACATCAGTGATCACCATTAAATCGGGCACGGTCGCTTTCACCGCCCGCACCGCCCGCTGGATAATTCCGTCTTCTGCTATGGCTTCGGTACCTTTTTCATCTTTGTGTGCAGGAATGCCAAAAAGAATAACCGCGGGAATCCCCAGAGATTTCACCCGTTCGCATTCTTTCACCAGCTCGTCGATGGAAAATCGATAGTTGCCCGGCATAGAGGTGATCTCCTTCCGTACGCCCTCACCAGGCAGGACGAACAGCGGATAGATAAGATCATCCACTGAAAGTCTGGCTTCGCGCACCATGCGGCGCAGGGTTTCATTGCTGCGCAAGCGCCGCATGCGATGAGTCGGGAATGGCATGATCTAACTCCGTGTAAGTTCTTTGTTAGTGTCATTTTATACTGTCAGAGCTCGGATTTTTTGGTAATCCGATGTGCTAAGGCCTGGAAGAATCCATCATTATTCCTTTTTTGTTTATTCCTATCTCCTCATCCGTCAAATAGCAAGCCGGATCAGGTGCCCACACATCGCCTGTAACCGCTTCAGCACGAACCCGGAAATTCCCACCACAAATGTGCTTCCACCGACAGGCGGCACAGCGCCCTTTTAAGTGAGGAATCTTATGTTTCAATTGTGCCATCAGCGGATTGGAAAGATCTGTCCAAATGTGGCTGAATTTTCGCAGGCGCACATTGCCAAAAGAATAGTGCCTCCAGAACTGATCGGCGTGCACCTGTCCATCCCAACTGACGCAGCCGATTCCCTGACCGGAGCTATTGCCCTTGTTCATCTGCAGCAACTGCAAAACCTGCTCGGCACGCTGTGAGTTCTCCCGGCGTAAGCGCAGGTAGAGATAAACCCCATCGGCGTGATTGTCCACCGTCAGCACCTCTTTGGGTTTACCACGGCGATGCAGATCAGCAGTGAGATCAATAATCTGATCCACTACTCGACGCGTTTCGCTATGATTCAAATCTTCTTCCACCAACTTGCTGCCGCGCCCGGCATAGACCAGATGATAAAAGCAGACACGAGGGATATTTTCTTCTTCTAACAGCCTGAAGATTTCAGGGATATCCTGGGCATTACGGCGGTTGATGGTGAATCGCAGCCCTACCTTTATACCGGCTTCCTGACAATGGTGAATGCCCTGAAGGGCAGTATCGAATGCCCCCTTCACACCACGGAAGCGATCATTGGTTTCGCCCACACCATCGAGGCTCACACCAACGTAAGAAAGACCAACGGTCCTCAAATCCTGAGCCACGTCACGGCTGATCAGCGTGCCGTTGGTGGAGATCACCGCACGCATTCCCCTGCGGACAGCATGCTGCGTCAGTTCCAACAAATCCTCCCGCATTAAAGGTTCACCTCCGGAAAACAAAATGACCGGCACATCAAATTCCGCCAGATCGTCGATTAAGGCTTTGCCTTCGGCAGTGGTGAGTTCGTTATTGTAGAATTTATCTTGGGAGGCCGAATAGCAATGCATGCACTTCAGATTGCAGCGCCGTCCCACATTCCATACTACCACTGGCTTTTTATCCTGTGAGAATTGCAACAGGTGCGAAGGAAGATGTTTTGACTTGCGGCCGTAGCGCAGCGGATCAGAGGGTTCCACAGTACCGCAATAGAGTTTCGAGATACCAATCATTGTCAACTTGGTTTTTTTTGAAGAATGAAATCCTAAATATCCTATTTATCCTGTCCAATTTAGGTAACGCATTGTAAATTCGAAATTCAAATATCGAAACTCCCTGGCCGCCTGCCCGGCTAGGGGGCAAGCGAAACAAATCCGAATCCCAAATGTTCAAAAACTTCATTCGCCTTTCCTCACTATTGAACCAAAAATGCTCGTGAGTTCCGTTGCTTCTCGCTCAGTACTTTGACTCATAATTACGGTGACGTATTTTTTAGTTTGGGTTTAGTATTGAGACTCTTCACTCCGGTCAGAGTGACAAACGCCGTCATTCTGAGGTGCAGCCGAAAAATCTCCTATGATCAGGTTACGCCATAATATTTATGAAAACGAGCACTCAGGTGCTTCGTTGGCTTTTTACCCGAATATCAGACACCTTGCTCAGGTGTCCTGTATCCTCAATGTTAAGCAGACTCTTGGGTAGTTTCTTTACGAAGGCTCTAAGCTCTTTGCGAATCTAAGGCTACGATTTTCTAAATCGTATCGTTTCGGATTTCTTGCTTCGGATTTCGAAATTGATCGAGTTCAATGTCCATCTGCGCCAGAGTGCGTCCCATTTGACTTGTCGGTTTGCCTGCCCCTTAGCCGGGCAGGCAAAGCTTTGCTGAACAATTACGAGTTTTCTTTGTCTGCTTTTCAGATTCACCCTTCATATGTTCGACAATGGCCTGCACCAGTGCGGGGATAGTATATTCATCGGGCATGATATGGGTTTGAAGTCCCAATTCGGCCGCGGTCTTGCTGGTGATGGGGCCGATACAGGCAATTCTCACTCCAGAAAGCCATTTGGTTAAATTCTCTTGACCGATTTTTGCCACAAAGTTCTTCACCGTCGAAGAACTGGTGAAGGTGATGATATCAACTTCACCGCTGCGCAATTTGGATAGGACTTCTGGACTTGTGCCCTCATCCACACGAGTGCGGTAAGCCACCACCTCGGTGACTGCAGCTCCTATTCGCTTCAATTCATCCTTGAGTAAAGGTCTGGCGATATCTGCCCTGGGCAACAGGATATGTTTGCCTTTTAAATCCGATAACTTTTGAAATTCTTCAACCACGGATTCCGTTACAAACTCTTTGGGCTGCATATCTGCTTTGATTCCAAACGCTCTCAATCGCTCGGCTGTGGCCGGACCAATGGCACAAATAAAATTATGGTCCAAAGCACGAGAATCCTTATCTTGTGCATGCAACCGCTGAAAAAAGGCATCCACGCCGTTTACGCTGGTGAACACGATCCAGCCGTATTTCGAAATTTCTTGAATAGCGCTATCGAGTGGCTGCCAGGATTCGGGCTCACTGATTTCTATCGTTGGAAATGCCAGTATTTCTGCTCCCAAAGCCTCCAACAAACTCTGTAGCACGCTGATTTGACTTCGGGAGCGGGTAACCACGATGCGTTTGCCGAACAACGGTTTGGTTTCGAACCAATTGATTTGTTGCCGCAAGGCCACCACATCCCCAACCACAATAATCACCGGTGGTTTCAATCCGACCGCTTCCACTCTGGCAACGATATTCCCCAGCGTGCCCTCCACGGTCTGTTGGCATGGCGTCGTCCCCCAACGGACCAGGGCAACGGGGGTAGCGGGCGAACGACCATTTTCGAGCAGTCTGTTTACAATCATTGGTAGATTGCTTAAGCCCATGTAGAAGACCAGGGTGCCGTGCATACTGGCAATAGCAGGCCAGTCCAAATCGGAACTCTCTTTAGTGGGATCCTCATGACCGGTGATAAAAGACACCGATGTTGCCAAACCGCGATGGGAAGCCGGAATACCGGCGTAAGTTAGAACGGCCGCGCCAGCGGTAATTCCCGGCACGACTTCAAATGGAATCCCCGCCTCTTTGAGAGCAAGCGCCTCCTCGCCGCCACGGCCAAAAATGAAAGGATCGCCACCTTTGAGTCGTACCACCAAACGGTGCGATCTGGCCTTTTCTATGAGCAGGTGGTTAATTTGTTCTTGCGACAAGGTATGCCGCCCATGCTGTTTACCCACATAGATTTTTTCCGCGGATGCTGGCACTTCTGCCAGTAAACGCTCATTGGCCAGATAGTCGTAGATCACCACGTCGGCCGATCGTAAGAAGCGTAACCCTTTGACCGTAATCAATTCTGGGTCTCCTGGCCCGGCTCCAACGAGCACCACCCTGCCCCAGAATCTATTAGCCATGAATCGACTCCAAAATCTTTGATGCTCCGTTAGCTATTAATTGATGCGCCAGTTCAAAGCCAATTTGCTCGGCTATATTTGATTTGCCCGATTTCTGCCCTCTCACCACCACTGTTCCTTCAAGATCGCAGATAATCGCTTTTAAGTTAAGTCTATTCTTCTCCACTCTTGCCAATGCGCCCAGTGGCACTTGACAACCTCCGCCCAGTGCTTGCAATAGAGCCCGCTCTGCAGCTACCGCCTGTGCCGTTGGCTGATGATTCAATGGTTGTATCTGTTTCAAAGTGTATCTGTCATCTTGCCGAACTTCGATGCCCAGAGCCCCCTGACCCACAGCAGGTAGAATGACCTCCTCGGCGATGATTTCTTTGATTTCAGAGTCCAATTGCAATCGCTTCAATCCGGCCACTGCCAGAAGCATCCCGTCGTAGTTCAAACTGATCATTTTTCGCAGGCGCGTATCCACATTGCCACGGATATCCACCGTCTGCAGATCAGAGCGAAAGGCCAGAACCTGAGCTCGGCGACGCAGACTGCTGGTGGCTACTGTGGCATGTTTGGGGAGTTCATGCAGATTATTATATTTGTGCGAAACAAAAGCATCATGCGGATCCTCACGTTGTAAAATAGCAGCTATCTCCAATCCGGTGGGAATTTCGATCGGCAGGTCTTTCATACTATGCACGGCAAGATCAATTTTACGATGCAAGAGCGCATTTTCCAGTTCTTTGGTGAACAACCCCTTGTCACCAATTTTACCCAGTGGTGTATCCAGAATGATGTCCCCTTGAGTTTTTATTATTTTTATCTCAATCTCCAGCTCGGGATTCTGATTTTGAATCAAATCCTTTACCATCGCGGCTTGCTGCAGGGCTAATCGACTACCCCGAGAACCGATAATCAATTTCCGTCGCTGTGACACTCTTCCTCCAATCCAAATACTTGTCTCACGGTGCACTTGTGACAGACCTGCCGTGATTCAGAACAGGACTTCAACCGCATGATGGGATAGTGCAAAAATTTTCTCAATAGGCTTTTTGAAAACAGTTCCATCTGCTCCCAGTCTTCTTTGGCGAAATATTTTCGATTTCGCTTCACTTCTGATCGTCGAATCTCCTCGAAGTGTTGCTGCAACATCTGAATGGTGGGCAGTGCAGTCAGTGAATCGTACCATGCCATAAATCGCCCGACTTCTTCCGATACAATATGCTCAGCTTTCGGAATCTCCTTTTTGCGTTCTCCGAGATTCTTCTGGGCTACGGATTGTAAATCATCGATATTATAAAGATAAACATTATACAGCTTGCGAACTTCAACCGAAATATCACGCGGTACGGCAATGTCGATTAGAAACAGGGGCCGATTTTTTCTCTGCATCATAATTGGGTGTAGATTTTCAGCCGTCAATATCGGCTGCGCCGAGGCTGTTGAGCTGATTACCACATCTGACTGCACTAGCCCTCTTTCCAAATGATGATAGGGGATAACCTCTCCCCCAACCTCAATAGCGATGCGCTCGACTTTGCTCATGGTACGATTCGAAACCAGCAGGTTTTTGACTCCAGTTTCCTTTAGATGCAGAACCGTCTGCAGCGCCATTTTCCCGGCACCAATTATCAATACCGTCTTATCGGACAGCTCTCGGAAAATCTTTTTAGCAAGGTCTGCCGCTACCGAACCTACGGAGACTGCCCCTTCACCGATACGGGTTTCTGTGCGCACCCGCTTACCGACGCAAAAGGTATGATGAAATAATTTGTTCAGAACACTCCCTGTTGACTTTACCTCCACCGCCCAGGAATAGGCCTGTTTCACTTGGCCGAGAATTTGTGCTTCGCCGATGACCATGGAATCCAGCCCGGCTGCGACGCGGAACAAATGCCGTACAGCCTCTGTATCCACATACTGATAAAAAATCGACGGATCTATTTTTGAATTAATCTGGCTCGATTCAATGATGAATTTCGATATACGGCCGTTGAAACATTTCTGATTTTCTACCACCCCATAAATCTCGGTACGATTGCAGGTGGAAAGCAGAAGGCCTTCCCTAACAAGTCCTGAAGAAACCAACCCTCTGAGCGCTCGTTTAGATGCACCTTCATCAAAACTCAACCGCTCTCGGATTTCCACGGGAGCAGTTCTGTAATTAATGCCGCTTACAAATATCACCATTACTCGGTAGTGACTGTTTAAAGAATATTCAATCTTCTTAGTAGACAGGATAAACAAGATTTTCAGGATAAGTGATTCTGTTCATCCTGTCCACTGTCATTTATCCCGCACACTTCAATGAAATCTATTTCAAGTTCCTTAATCATCTTATCGGTAAATTCTTTGAGCAGTAGCTGACGTCTGTCTGCGTCGTGCGGTAACTCCCTCTTCAATTGCTCGCGTCTTCTGGCCACTAGCTCCACCACCTGAGCGAATCCATTATCCAGGATCTTCTCCAGATACTGCCGAATGAATTTTGCCAGCAGCGGTGCTTTTCCCTGAGTTGAAATAGCGATGCTCAAATCTCCGTTGCGATAAACAGCCGGAACATAGAAGTTGCACTGCTCCGGGTCATCCACCACATTGACCAATAGGTTCTTACGTTCCGCCTCCTGCCAGATTTGCCGGTTAACCCTTTGGTCACCGGTAGCTGCGATTACCAAACAGGCATTTTTCAAATCACCTGCTTGATATTCCCGCTGAAGATAGGTTATTTTGTCCCCTTCGACCAAATCTCGAAGGTCTTGATCTAACTCCGGGCTTACCACCGTAATCTTCGCCCCGGCATCGAGCAGGCTTTTTACTTTGCGGTAGGCCACCTTTCCACCGCCAACGACGATAACCGGCTTGTCCTTCAGTTTCAGAAATATGGGATAGAGAACGTTCATTGCAGAATTCGCAGTTGTTTAAATTCTTTTCAACTCTCGGTTTTTGGGATTACTATAAATAGTCAACAAACACCATGCCATATTTTGGGATTCGACATTTTGAGAAAAAACATTATAATACGACTGTTAAAAGTTGACTGTTAATGTGTCAGGCTTTTCAAAATGGAAAGCAATATTCCAGATTGAAAAAGTTGATGCTCGCGAAGAAACGGAAGCCTTAAGGGGGACAACGTTAGAGAAGAAGAAACGTCATCCGACCATCGGCAATAATGTGACTATTGGGACCGGAGCCACACTGTTGGGTGCTATTACCGTAGGCGATGGAGCTAAAATCAGTGCGGGATCGGTTGTCGTTAAATCTGTTCCTTCTGGAGCAACCGTAGTAGGAGTTCCAGGAAAAGTAGTGGGGTCAGGAAACGCTTTCAATTATCACGATCTCTGGGCCTAAGTGGTTCAATCTTCGGTTCAGGAGATTGAGTTGAATCAAAATCTCACGCGCATGGATTAAATCCGTGCGTTGCTCAACAAATTTGGAAACCTATAATTGTCAATAGCTCAATACCATATTGAGGACTTCATACAAATTCTAAGCCTTTCTTGTTTTCAAGAGAGCAGCCTCCCCACAGGCCAGTACTCGATTTAACTACCTTTTCAATTTTTCCACTTGTAATTTAGAAAAAATTGCAATATATTTCTTATATCAATCATGAAATGATTTAAAAAGAACAAGCAGGGATATTCATCTTGGATAATAGGAGATGTCATGAAAGGGTTGACTTCGTTGATCAGTATTCTGATAGCAGAAATTGTGATAATCGGTTGTAGTTCTTCGTTGAGATTACAGAAGGTTGACAAAGGGACCAGCGGTCGACATTATCCCAGGCAAGCTGTCCACCATTTTACCCAAGGTGTCCTTTACGACTTACAAGGGGATTATAAATCTGCATTATTAGCTTATCAGGAAGCTTCGCTCTACGATACCAGCTCAGCTACTATCTATGGTGCTATGGCTGAAGACTACATCCGGTTGGGTAAAATTGAAAGTGGAATGCTTTTGTTGGAGAAAGCGATTAAAAAAGATCCTTCTAATGTCGATTATCATGCATTATTGGCTACTGTGTACACCCGAATGGGTCTGCTGGCTATGGCTGCTCAGGAGTACGAGAAAATCAAAAAGATTACTCCTTTTGATATTGAAATACGTTATAAATTGGCTACTCTCTATTTGCTAACTGGACAGGAGGGAAAAGCGGTCGCTGAATTTCGCACTATTTATAAGCTGGAAGGCTATAATCCAGAAGTTTTAGTCAAAATTGGCAAACTCTATTTGCAAAACAAAAAATACGATCAGGCTGTCCAAACCTTTCAAGAGTTAGTTCAGCAGGCTCCAGACTCTGAGGATGGTTATATTGGTTTGGGAGAGACTTATCAGGCCATGGGCGATACTACCAAAGCTATTGAAGTTTATCAGCAGGGTCTTACGGTTAATCCAAATTTTCATATATTACGTCACAATCTGTCAGAAATTTATTCCAGTCGTAAGGATTGGAAAGCTGCTATCGATTTGTACAAACAAGCCCTCCAGCATGATTCTACCGAGATTAGTTTTCAACTAAGGATGGGAGATTTGTTTTATCAGAAGGGGGATACTACTAAAGCGTTAGAAATTTTTCAGGAAACAGCAAAAAAACATCCCAACGATTGGCGTGCCTTCTATAGTTTGGGACGTATTCATTTTAGTCTTAAACAAGATGAGAAGGCATTGGAAAATTTCCGATCTGTGATTGAAAAAAATCCTCAAATTTCGGACGCATGGTTGTTAGTAGGAATTATTTACTTACGACAAGACAGCCTGAAAGCGGCCGAAACTCAATTCAGAAAGGGAGTCGAGCAGTTTCCTGATGATTGGCGGATGAATTTTTATCTCGGTGTAGTTTTGAATAGAACAGAGAAATATCAAGAGGCAATAACCTATTTGCAGCGGGTAGTCCAGGCTGAACCGCAAAATGTGGATGCCATCCTCAGTTTGGCCAATGCCCACATGAATTTAAAACATTACGACGATGCCATATCTCTGTGTGAATTAGTGCTTAATGATGATCCAAACAATTTGCAAGCTATCCTCACTCTCGCTGCCGTGTATGACTCTAAGAAAGAATATGATCAATCTGAAAAACTTTATCAAAAAGCTTTGAAATTGGATCCTGAGAATCCGGTTGCTTTAAACAATTATAGTTACAGTCTTGCAGTACAAGGGATTCGTCTGCCGGAAGCCATGGAGATGGTGTTGCGAGCACTGGAGACGGATTCTACTAATGGTGCTTACTGGGACACTCTGGGGTGGATATATTACAAAATGGGAGATTACCAGAAGGCCTTGCAGCATGTGCAGAAATCCATTGAAAAACGAGAGGCCAGTTGGGAGGTACTGGATCATCTTGGAGATATCTACCTGAAATTAGGGCAGCCGCAAAAAGCCAGGGACTATTGGGAAAGAGCGCTGCAAAAGGATCCTACTAACGAAGAGATTCGAAAGAAATTGGGAAAGGGAGAATCTTGAGGTGACGAACTCTCGAATTTTCGCGCACTTTGGCTATTTGTGGGGATTATTGCTCTTATGCATAGGGGGAATATTACTTGTCGGCGCTTCTTGCGTTCCGCTGGTTCGCCGCAACAATGTTGATTTTTATCGTCAACATCCGAAAGCTCTTCTTGTTGATATCGAACGCAACACACGGCGCCTTCAGACCCTACAAGGCTGTGCTAATCTTACCGTAGAATCGGCAGCCGGTAGCTACAATGGTTATGCTAATATTTACTATGTTGCCCCCGATTCGCTTATAATCCAATTGCAGGCGATGGTGGGTATCCATGCTGCCGTGCTAAAAATTACAGAAGAGACAGTGCAACTTTATCTCCCTCGTGAAAAAACTCTTTACCAGAGCGACACACAATCTTTAAACCTGTCATCACTGCTAGGTATGCCTCTGGAGGTAGAACAACTCTTTATGGTGGTTACCGGGTTACCCCATCTGCTCGGGAGATTTTCCCATGGGGAGATTCCGATAGAGGTTGATGGCAAATATTTCCTGCTGCGGTGGCTTGAATATGGACAGGAGTGGCGGTATTACATTGATCCGGGCAAGCCAGCAATTTCGATATTTACTGTTGCTGATGAAAGAAGTAAACGCACCTTGCGTCTGGAATTGCGGCGATTTCAAACTATCAGCAAAGTGCGGATTCCTCGCCATATCCAATTAATCCATCTACCAGAAAAAGAGCGAATTTCGCTTTATTACCGTTGGATTAAAATCAATCGTTCTATCAAAACAGAACGTTTTAAAATTAAGTTACCTAAAGATGTAAAGATAGTGAGCTTATCTTCTTAAATGCATTCAGATAACAAAATTACTCTTTCGGTTATTGTACCGCTTTTCAATGAACAGGATTCTCTGGAGGAATTGTTTCGGCGTCTTAAAGAGGTATTGACGTCGCAGATACCGTCTCACGAGATCATATTTGTGGATGATGGCTCGCAGGATCGGTCATTTGAAATTTTGGAGAAATTAGCAGCTCAGGATGAGGCGGTCAAGGTGGTTCAATTCCAGAAGAACTATGGTAAGTCGGCGGCGCTTTCCATGGGATTTCGGTTAGCTAAAGGTGAAATAGTGGCTACTTTGGATGCTGATTTACAAGACGACCCAGCTGAGATCCCCAAGCTACTTATCAAACTAAATGAAGGTTATGATCTTGTTTCGGGTTGGAAGCGAAAACGTCGTGATCCCCTGTCTAAGACCATCCCATCCCGAATATTCAATTTCGTCATCTCACTATTTTCTGGACTACGGATTCATGATATTAATTGCGGTCTCAAGGTTTATCGGCGTGTCGTAACCCAGAATCTTCATCCCTATGGCGAATTACATCGGTTCCTGCCGTTACTGGCGTATCTGGATGGTTTCCGGGTTGGGGAAGTAGTGGTAGAACATCATCCTCGCAAATATGGCCGTAGTAAGTTTGGCCCTTCTCGTTTCCTCAGCGGTTTTTTCGATCTTATTACCGTCATGTTCCTCAGCCGTTACATGCGTAAACCACTTCATCTTTTTGGCATCGTAGGTTTGTTATCGTTTCTCGCCGGGTTTGCTATCAGTTTGTACCTCACCATCCTGCGCCTTTCTGGTCACTGGATCGGCAATCGTCCACTACTTTTCCTAGGCATTTTGCTGTTGATCCTGGGCGTTCAATTTGTTTCCATTGGTCTGATCGGTGAAATGATTACCGAGTCGCAAAAAAAGCGCGAGGATTATGCTGTACGTGCTATGATCGGTTTTGAAAAAAATTAGGACTCCGAGGATGGAAACGGTGCATACTGATTGTCGTTTTTTTCGTGGTGACACTCCATGCTCTTTCCACAAAAGTGAAGGAATACATTGTCAGGATTGTTCTCATTACGAGCCAATAGATATTCGTATTTTGCTAATCAAACTCGGAGCTGTGGGTGATGTAATTCGTACCACTCCTTTATTACGTCGTTTATGGCAGGAATTCCCTCACGCCCATATTACCTGGTTAACTCACACGCCGGAGGTTGTACCACGTCGGGTGGATCGAGTTTTACTATTTGATCCCGCAGTATTGGTCTATTTGTTGGCTACCAACTTTGATCTCCTTTACAATTTGGACAAGGATGCAGAAGCCTGTGCTGTTGCTGAGCTGGTACAGGCAAAGCAGAAATATGGATTTGGACTGCGCCACGGTTATTGCTATCCTTTAAACTCTTTGGCTGAACACAAATTTCTTACCGGCCTTTTCGATGATCTCAATCGCGCCAACCGCAAAAGTTATCCCCAAGAGATTTTTGAGATTTGCGGATTTGAATTTGAAGGCGAGAAGTACGTTTTGGACCGTCCCTCGAGAGAGCGTCAATGGACAATTGTTCAACCGCATCCTTTAATTGGGCTTAACACCGGTTGTGGGGAACGTTGGAAAACCCGTCTCTGGCCAGATGAATACTGGATTGAATTGGCCAAGAAGCTACAGCAAGCTGGCATGGGGGTGCTTTTCTTGGGTGGAGCACAGGAACATGAAAAAAACCTGCGCCTCTCCCATGCTTCAGGTGGGAGTTACCTGGGCTACTTTCCACTGCCAGAATTCATCCAATTGGTAGACCAGTGCGACCTACTTGTTACCGCTGTTACTATGGCATTGCACGTCGCTATTGGTTTAGAAAAAAGGGTTGTGCTATTTAATAATATCTTCAATCGCTATGAATTCGAGCTATATGGACTGGGTGAAATTTTGGAGCCAGCAGTAGAGTGTGTGGGCTGCTATCGCCAAAAGTGTGATATTGACTGCATGCAGATGATCGAACCGGAATTGGTGTTGCAAACCGTGCGGGAGATACTTAAAATGTAACTGGGGAAACATGAAGATTGTCATCGTTGGAACTGCTTATCCGCTACGTGGGGGTATTGCCCATTATATCGCTTTGCTTTATGAACATCTGTCTCAGCGACATCAAGTTAGAATAATCACTTTCAAACGACAGTATCCGCGCCTGTTTTTCCCTGGTCGATCGCAATTGGAAGTTGGGGAAGTAGGTACGCTGGTTCCCACGGAGTCGCTGCTGGATTCCATCAATCTAGTTAGTTGGGTGCGGGTAGCTATGCGGATTCTTCAGCACCGGGCGGAATTGGTCATTTTCAAATACTGGATGCCCTTTTTTGCCCCGGCCTTTGCTACTATCAGTTTTTTGGTACGGTTATTCTCGCCGTCCAAAAGTCTGGTAATTTGCGATAATATTACCCCACACGAAAAACGCCCTGGTGACGATTTTCTTAATCGTTTGTTTCTCAGTTATACTGATTTCTACATTGTCCAGTCGGAGACGGTACGGCGTGATTTACTAGCTCTGAAGCCCAGAGCGAAGTTCAAAGAGGTGCCCCACCCGGTCTACAGTATTTTCCCGCAACGGTACAGCCAGGAAGAAGCGCGCAAAATTCTGGGATTGGGACCGAAAATTCCGGTATTGTTGTTCTTTGGTTATGTGCGGAAGTACAAGGGATTGCATTATCTGTTGCAAGCCATCCCAGAAGTAATGCAAAAGCTTCCACAGGTGCATCTGCTGGTAGTGGGAGAATTCTATGAGCCAGTAGCTCCATATCAGGAACTGATCGATCATTTAGGAATCAGAGCTCATGTGACTTTGGTAGATCAATATATCCCCAATGAGGAGATAGGACTCTATTTTGCTGCTGCCGATGTAGTTGTGTTGCCATATGTTTCGGCAACGCAAAGTGGGATTGTGCAAATTGCCTATAATTTTAATAAGCCAGTGATTACTACAGACGTGGGA
>Ga0180301_10003022_pt1 | contig 13170 bp, 7 predicted proteins | sample GuaBasSediGuay16_FD_121797 | JGI IMG/M metagenome (GOLD analysis project Ga0180301, IMG submission 121797) | Subseafloor sediment microbial communities from Guaymas Basin, Gulf of California, Mexico - Guay16, Core 4569-2, 12-15 cm | ecosystem: Environmental > Aquatic > Marine > Hydrothermal...
GCTTCTAAAACGCGGCAATATCAGCGGGATAGAGTCTTTGGCAAGACAGGCGAATTCTCTCATAGAACAAATCGCCCGCGACGGACTCCTCGAAACCGCTGAATTCGCGGAGCATCGAAAGAAATTGAAGAGGCTGTATGCCGACCTTAATATAGCGGTTGCGACTGAAAAAGCCGATGTTTCTGAAAAGATAAAACATCTTCGTAAAGGCAGAAAGACAATAAAATACTACAGGAGTAATATTTGATTGCACATAGGCGAATCAAAAAATTTGATTTACATTTATTATTAATGGAGTGATTAGAAATATGAATATTTTAGTAGTAGGCGGAGCCGGTTACATCGGCGGAGCGGTAACCGACGTACTAAGCAATACGGAACATAAATTCCGAGTGTATGATTCTTTATTGTATGAGGAGTCGTATCGGAAACCGGTTCAATTTGTTTACGGAGATGTCCGCGACTACGAACACATAAGGAAACAGTTGGAATGGGCTGATGCCGTCATTTGGCTGGCGGCCCTCGTCGGAGATGGAACATGTGCTATTAATCCGCAGTTAAGCGTGGAAATTAACCAGGATACGGTCAGGTGGCTTTGTGGAAATTATGACGGCAGGATAATATTCACTTCAACCTGTTCTGTATATGGGGCACAGGATGGCATACTCGATGAGCAGTCCCCTACAGGACCGCTTTCAGTTTATGCCACAACCAAGCTGGCGGCTGAGGAGTATTTGAAAGATAAAAACGCCCTGATTTTCCGGCTTGGGACTTTATTTGGCGTTAGTGATTTGTTTGCAAGGCTGCGGCTTGATCTGGTTGTCAACGTTATGACTGTGCGCGCCAGGCTCGAAGGTGAATTGACGGTATTCGGTGGGGAACAATTCCGTCCCCTCCTGCACGTAAAGGATGTGGCCGGGGCAATAGTGGAATATATCGATTCGGAACACACCGGGCTTTACAACCTGCACAGACAGAACGTTCGGATAGTGGATTTGGCGTATCAGGTGCGGAATCATTTTCCGGATACGGTTGTCAATAAGACCGGTATGGAATTTCAGGATACTCGAAATTATCGTGTAAGCAGCGATAAAATATATTCACAACTCGGATGGAAGCCGAAATATTCCATAGATGACGGCATTATCGAAATCAAGGAACTTATCGAAACAAAACGCCTTAAAGATGTTTTCAATCCTCGCTATACCAATCAGGCTTTTTTGACACAGTTCGTCCCGGAACTTCAGCATGTGTAGGAAAATTTTGTTGTCGAAGAATTTATGGAGAAACCGTTATGAAGAATAGTGTATGCGTTCTTGATGGTGGACTGGCTGTTGATGACCGGGGCGAGGTAAGCTTTGTTAATGGATTCGATATGAAAGATGTTAAGCGCTTTTATACCGTGTCTAATCATAAATCCGGATTTATTCGTGCCTGGCACGCGCATAAAAAAGAAGCAAAATATGTGATGGCGGTCTCTGGCGCAGCGGTTATCGGAGCCGTAAAAATTGACAATTGGCAAAAACCCTCCCGGGATTTACCCGTCCAGCGGCATGTAATTTCAGCAAAGAAACCGCAGTTGATATATATACCTCCGGGATTTGCCAACGGCTTCATGTCTCTTACATCAGATTTGAAACTTGTGTTTTTTTCGACATCGACAATTGAGCAAAGTGCGAAAGATGACATTCGTTACGATGCCAGGTATTGGGATATCTGGGAGGTTGCAGAGCGTTGAGGTATGTGTAAAGGAGAGCCAGCTTGAAGAAAACAAAAGTACTTGTCCTTGGTGCAAGCGGCATGCTCGGCTCGATGGTGACGGACTTTTTGTCTCGTGATGAAGATTTGTCTGTAATGGCAACGGTTCGCACACCGGAACTTAGGGATATGGTTTCCGGCAGAGTGGGAGATGTCGATTGGGAACTCTTCGAGATAAAAGATGAGATTCAGACCACAGAGCAACTTCGCAGGTTCAAAAATCCCGATTGGATTGTTAATGCAATAGGTATAATAAAACCATACGCGCGTGATGGCAAACCGCGGGAGGTCGAACGTGCGATAGTGGGTAACGCCTGTTTTCCGTACTGGCTGGCGGAGGCCTTTGAGAAGTCGTGTATTTTGCAAATAGCCACAGACTGTGTTTACTCCGGCGCAAAAGGAAACTACGTCGAGAGCGATAAGCATGACGCCCTGGATGTTTACGGCAAGACCAAGAGCCTGGGCGAGGTTGTGCTTGCAAATATAAATCATCTTCGCTGTTCAATAATCGGTCCGGAGCCTAAAAGTTATGTCTCGCTGCTTGAGTGGTTTCGCCGACAACCCAAAAATGCAAAAATATCCGGCTTTACGAATCATTTATGGAACGGGGTAACCACACTTCACTTCGCAAAAATCTGTCACGGCATCATTAAGAACAACGTTGAACTGCCGCACCTTCAGCATCTTATACCCGACCGAGACATAACAAAGCATGACCTTTTGTACTGCTTTGGGCGGTGTTTTAGGCGCAGTGACATTGAGATTACGGCGACCAGTGCTGAAAACGAGATTGACAGGACCCTTGCAACGGAAAACGAAGACTTGAATGCCGAACTCTGGCAAAACGCAGGATACCGGGGCCGGCCGCCAACAGTCCCTGAAATGGTTGAGGAGCTTGCCGCTTTTGATTATAGATTCGGGAGCCTGGAACAATGAAGATACTGACGATTTTAGGCACCAGGCCTGAGATAATCCGCTTGAGCAGGATTATCTCAAGGCTCGATAATTTGTGCGACCATGTATTGGTCCATACATGCCAGAACTACGATTTCAACCTCAACGAGGTTTTTTTTCAGCAACTCGGTGTCAGGAAACCGGATTGTTTTTTGGGTGCGAAGGGTTCTTTCGGCGAACAAATCGGGACTATATTGGCCGAGATTGAAAAGGTCCTTAGCAGGGAAAGGCCGGACAAATTTCTTGTTCTGGGCGATACCAACAGCAGCATGGCGGCGATTATCGCAAAGAGGATGGGCATACCGGTTTATCATATGGAGGCAGGAAACCGCTGCTACGATGACCGCGTTCCGGAAGAAGTGAACCGTCGAATTATCGACCATTCAAGTGATGTGCTTTTGCCTTATACCGAACGCAGCAGAGCCAATCTCCTGCGCGAAGGGGTTGCAGGTGAACGGATTTATGTGACGGGCAATCCGATTTATGAGGTTATACAATATTATGACAAGCACACAGGGGAATCCACCATCCTAAAAGAATTGAACCTTGAACCACAGCGATATTTTCTTGTAACGATGCACCGCCAGGAGAATGTGGATATAAAAGAGAGGCTGAGCAGTCTTGTCGGGGCGTTAGATGGGCTACAGAAACAATATGGTATTCCGGTAATTGTCAGCACGCATCCACGGACAAAGAAACGTATGAGTGAGTTCGATGTTTTGGCGGACAATGAAAAGGTGCGGTTTTTGGAGCCTTTGGGCTTTTTTGAGTTTATTGCTCTTGAGCAGAGTGCATTTTGTGTTCTCAGCGACAGTGGCACCGTTCAGGAGGAATGTGCCATCTTCGGCGTACCGACGGTTACGATTCGTGATGTTACCGAGCGTCCGGAGACGATTGAGTGCGGCAGCAATATACTCAGCGGTGCCGAGGTTGATACTATTTTAAGATGTGTCAAGACAGTACTTGCGCTTAATAAGGACTGGGTCGCACCGGCGGAGTACCTCAGAAATAATGTCAGCCAAGTAGTCGCAAAAATACTGCTCGGATATCGACATTGACATTATTGATGTTTGAATAACAAATGGAACAAGTTATTACAGAAATAAGGCATTTTTTGCATGGCCAAACAAGTTTGACCGTGGCACCCGTGTTCCATTAGTAATATAAATGTCAATAGTTAAGTTAGGCCGGAAAGAAAAACGGACGGAACCATGATTACTGTCTTTACTTCATGTTATAATCAGGGTGAATATCTTGCACAGGCGATAGAAAGTGTGTTGAATCAGACATTTTCTGATTTTGAATATTTAATATATGACGATGGCTCCACTGATAACACCTGGGAAATCATACAGAGTTATGCACAAAAGGATAAACGAATAAGGCCCTTTAAGATCAGCAAATCTCCGAATGTCGGGGTTGTGATAAATCAAAGCATAAAACAGGCCAGGGGGAATGTGTGGACGTGGTGCCCGAGTGATGATATTTGGCTTCCTAATTTACTCGAGGCGAAGAACGAAGAAGCGAAAAAATATCCAGGGGCAATCTTTTACTCTGATTGGATTCTTGTAGATGAGCATGGCCGGCAAACAGGTCAGGTCCAGCCTGCAAGATATACCCCCGAAGAGTTCAAAGAGGTGGTCTGGACCGATTCGCCGATCGGCTTTACGGGGATATGGATACCTGTGAAAACATTTGAGGTTGCAGGCCTTTTCCCGGAGCATTTAAGTTACTCTGAAGATTTTTATTGGATGATAAAAGCCACCATTCACGATATGGAGTTCAGGTGTGTACCTCAATTCTTGTATAAGAAAAGGACACACTCCAACACCACAACTAAGAAGAATCTGCAAAAGATACTGCAGGACGTTCCCAGGATAAGAGAAGAACTGAGAAGGTATAAGGCGAGCTTGAAAGCGATACCCAGGAAAATGCACTTCTTCTGGGCAAACGAGAGCATGTCATGGATGAGGTATATGACGTTGTTGTCGTTTAGAAAACTGAATCCCGACTGGGAGATTGAGTTACACCTGTGCAGGCCCAATGAGATTAAGCACAAACCGTGGGCCGATGAACCAATCCAGGACTTCTTTAATTTCAGCGGGACCGATTACATTAAGGAGGCACGGAAACTTGACATAACCGTAAAGCAATGGGACCTGGAAGGTTGTGACGGGGCGAACTGGCGGGACATTGTGTGCCCTTCTCAGAAAAGCAATTTTTTCAAGTGGCAAAAACTGGCGACAGACGGGGGTTTTTATTCCGACCTGGATATATTATATCTTCGGCCGATGGATGACTATTATGAAAAGGTAAAAGATTGCGATTTGGTAATTTGCTACAGGAACAGATATTTTTCCATTGGCTTTCTGGGTTCATCACCCGGAAATAAATTTTACAAAGATATCTTTCAAAGCGCATTTGACACCTACGATGGGAACAGATACCAGACCGTGGGCGTCGAGAACGTTTATACTTTCCTGAAGAAAATATCAAATACACCCCCGGAAATTAAACCTTCACAGATAGATTTATGGAGGTTAATAGAAAAGCACTATCCGGATATTAAGGCATATAATAACAGGATGGAGCTTGTTTACCCTTGGTCTTTTGACGAAATGGAGGAAGTTTTTAATTGCAAACATACAAACATCCCCGATGACTGTATCGGTATACACTGGTATGCGGGGGACAAACTTTCGCAGGAATTTAATAATTTGCTCACAAAGGAAAACTACAGGGATTTTGATAATACTTTTTGCTATTTTGCTGATAAGGTTTTGAACGGCCGGGGTGTTGAGTTTGGTGCTAACGGCAAGAGGATGGAAGATTCCGATATTGTTCCAACACCCAAAGAATTCATACGAAAAAAGAGCCGCCTCAGGGCAAAAAGGGCCAACCTGGTTCATTCCAGACTCTTAATCAAGGACTTGGGGTCGGATGGATTGTACCATTTGCGACTTGCATTCAGAAACAACGGGAAAGAATGGGAAAATACCGTTGCCTTTCCATATACCGGCTGCTTTAGGGAATTTCTGGCAGTTGACCCGAAAACAAATGAAGACCTGCTCGTAACGGCCGGCGGTGTCTATAATGCTTTGAGACAGGGGTATGATTTTTCAGCCGCCTGGTCGGCATTTCGGCGGAATCGATTAACAAACAGATCACGGCCATCCGTAGCTTTTACCGTGAAGCACTCTTCGGTAATCGGTGGGGGGACGGCACTTGTCTTTAAGTATGCCAACTGGTTGTATGATTCAGGTATCGATGTGGCTGTTTACTCCGACGACGAGCCGCCTGACTGGATGGATGTTAAGTGCAGATTCTATTACATCGAGGACATTCGTCAAAGATACGCCGCTATAACCGAGCCGGTGATAATTGTCTATTCCATTTTGGAATTGCAGGATTTGCTCTTTTGCTGTGACACAAAGGACAAAGTAATATATCATTTATGCCAGGGGATTGAGGACTACCACTATTATCTGTCTACATATCATTCTCTGATGGCGCCAAAAACGATATTTGAATTTCTTTTTTCTTTGCCGGTCGGGCGTTTGGCGGTGTCGCCTCATATACGGGATTATTTTCGAAGAAACTACGACCAAAAGACATACGATATTTTCAACGGGATCGACCTTGATTATTTTGCGCCAAAGCCCAAAAACAGCTTCGATAAAAATATAAACATATTAAGCAGTGGAAATCCCTCGCATCTGTTTAAGGGCAAGGCCGATATAAGAAAGGCGCTGGATTTGGCGGCCGAAAACCATCCCGAATTAAATTTCACTTTAACAATCGCAGATGATGCGATAAATTTTGACAAGGACCTTTTCGGTCCGGGTGGACATGATTTTAGCAGCGAGGTGAACTATCGTTTTGGCGAGTGCGAAAGGGCCTTTACATGTAAGGTAAGGTACGGTTTATCCAGGGACCAGATGCGGCGGGCTTACTACGATTCGGACATCTATATTAATTCATCCTGGTATGAGGGATTTGGCCTGCCCACACTTGAGGCAATGGCATGTGGATTGCCCGTTATACAGGCAGATAATCTGGGCCTGGACGGTATAGTTGCGGATAGAAAAAACTGTCTTGTGATACCTCCAAACAATCCGCAAAAGATGGCCGAGGCAATCGAGACGCTTATAAAAGATGAAACGCTCAGAAACGACCTGATACAAAACGGATTTGAAACTGCAAAACAATTCTCGGAAATAAAACAACGTGAGGCATTTGTTGACCAGTTCGAGAAGATTCTGCAATGTGATTTAAGAACAACTCCTGAAGACGCGAAAACCGACAAAGAGGACTTGGAAGATACCGAACCTGAGATAAATAAACCTTTATTTACGGTTTTGGTCCCGACTTACAACCAGGCCAAATATCTGCCCGAGGCGCTGGACAGCCTGATAAACCAGACCTGCCAAGACTGGGAGGCGGTTGTGGTTGACGACGGCTCAACCGATGATACAGCAAACGTGATGGCCCATTATGCTCAAAAGGACCCGAGAATCAGGATTTTCCATAAGGAAAATGGAGGAGTGGGTTCGGCTCTGAATGAAGGACTGCGAAATTCCAGGGGCCGGTGGATATGCTGGTTGAGTTCCGATGATATGTTTGAGCCTGATAAGTTACAGGTACACATTCAGGCTATGAAAGAGCATCCCGATATACGCTTTTTCCATACGAGCTATTATATCTTTGATGAGAAAATCGGCGCTAAATGCACCCTTCAGGAAGACCCTGCGACACTTGTCTCGCCCGTGGAGCTGCAGGTGCTGAAGTTCTTCGAGAGGAATTGCTGCAACGGTATAAGCGTTGCGGTACATCGAGAAGTCTTCGACCGCGTGGGCCTGTTCGATGAAAAATATCGGTACGGCCAGGATTTTGATATGTGGCTGAGGATAAACGCACATTACAGGGCGCACTTTATCGACCGAAAAACTGTTGTTACACGGTGGCACAGCAGCCGTGATACGAGCAGTTTTCCCGAAGCCGGTTTTTATGATTCGGGCCGGTCATGTGTCCAGTTCTTAAATACCCATAAGTTCAGCGACTGTTTTGGTTTGATTAACTTAACTACGTTGAATGGAGCGGCAAAGGCCGTTAAGGAGACCCTGGCGGTTGTATGCAACGCCGGCGCCATGATGTACAGGCTTTGTTTTAATACCGTCTTGCTCGAGCGGCTGTGCGAATGGATTTGTCAGGAGTGCCACCAGGGCCTAAGGCGCAAAATAATCCCGCGTTTGCAGAGCCTGGTCAGCGATATTGCAAATTCTCAATTGCCGGAGGAAATAAGAGCGGGATTATCAAAATTTTCCGAAGATATCACAACAGATTTTCACTTCAGCCCGCACGACCTTTTGCACGAAGCCGCCCAATATGCAAAAAAGCTGTATGCTTTGGGACAAAAAAGCAGGGCTAAAAGCATCGAGCGGTATTTATCGTTAGTGAAATATGAAAATGATATTCCGGATTCCGCCTGTGGCCGGACTGCTTTGGTATCCGTCATAATGCCTGCGTATAACGCAGCCGGGTATATTAAAAAATCTATTGAAAGTGTGCTGGCCCAGGACTATGCAAACTTCGAGCTTATCGTTGTTGATGACGGCTCAACGGACAATACGCCCGGGATAATCAAAGGATTCAAAGACAACAGAATCAGATATTTTTACAGGGAAAATGAAGGGGCCTCCAGCGCTCGAAACACGGCAATACTGAAATCAGCCGGTGATTTTGTAATCCCTCTCGACTCCGACGATATGCTCACACCTGATTTTATCAGCCGACACTTAGACGAGTTCGAAAGACACCCAGGCGCCGACCTGATTTACTGTGACGACCTGCTCATTGACGAAGAGGACAAACCGATTCGAGTAATTGAACGACCGGCCTACAAAGACCGAAAGGTGCTTGTCAGAAACCTGTTTCGCAGCGGTTTTCCAATCGTGCCCTTCAGAACATGCATCAGAAAAAGTGTGTTCGACCGAATAGGCTTTTTCGACGAAGCTCTTCCGGTAGCCGAGGATTACGACATGATGAGAAGGTTCGTAGAAAAAGGGTTGAAAACCTGTCACCTGAGAGGCGCCTTATACATGAGGCGGATGACCGATAACAGTCTTTCCAGGAGGTTCACCGAAGAAAAAGCAAAAGCTCATTTTGCAGTTGTCGAGCGTTTTGTAGAAACGTTCAGTTGTGACGAACTGTTTCCGGATGTTGAGTGGGAAAAAATTGAACCCCAAAGAAGGCATCTTAATGCCAGGTGTCTTGCCGCCATGACAATCTATACGATAGGAAAATCTTACTCGTCAAACGCCCCTGTTTACACTCGGGTCGCTTCCGAACGTGCCCGGTCTTTGTTGAATGATTGCCTCAGGGCTGAACCAAAAAATGTCCTTTTCAGAAAGTTGGCTCGAACATATGAACTTATCAGGCCAGGTGAATATCGCGCTATGGCGAACGGTCAGTTGACGAAACAACAAACGTGTTAAGTATGATTGTTGATAGACGATAATAAGATATATGGTCTGTTACGAAATAATAAAGGTCGGATAATATGTCAACTATACAGCTTCCAGGACTTTTGACGGGTATCGACACCAAAGCGCTAATCGCCCAGTTGATGGCCGTACAACGCCGCACGCTCAATATGTACGAGGCGCGAAAGAGCCTCTGGGAAGAAAGAAAAAACGCCTTAAACACCTTAGAAACCAAACTTAGCACACTAAGAAGCACGGTTCATGCCCTTTCCGACGCCAACGAGCTGCGCGCCTTCGCAACCGCCACCAGTGATGAAGATATATTAACTGCCGAAGCGTCCTATAACGCCTTTGAAGGCAACCATACCGTCTTGATTAATCGATTGGCTACTGCCGAGCGTTGGGTCCACACTACCGGACTCGAATACGCCGAAGACTATGTCGGCGAAGGAACCTTCATTTACTCCTATAATCACAAAGAGACAACTATCGCCACTACCTCTACCACCACACTCGAAGAGCTGGTAGGATTGATTAATAATGATGCGGATAATCCCGGCATAACGGCCGGCCTGCTGCACTTTAACGATATGTATCATCTGGTCCTGAACGGCAATGACGCCGGCACCGATTTTGAAATCTCGGTAAATGCATCCAACACGGAGGTCTGGCAGGCCGATTCTGAGCTTACCATCTCCAGCGACAACGCAACATTGAGCACAAAGATTATTGATTTGGACCAGTTTGACGACAGCCTGGGCACGCTTGTTGGAGACGAACGTATCCATATTACCGGCAACCAGCACGATGGTACCGCCGTCGATATGTATATGGACGTTACAAGCAATACGAAGCTTTTTCATGTTATTGCCGAGATTAACGACGCATTCGGGGATACTGCTACGGCAACTCTGGAAAACGGTAAGATTGTTTTAACAGACCACCAGTCCGGCACAAGTCAGATGACACTTACACTCGCATACGATAAGGGCACCGGCCAAACGGACCTGACCTCACCAACCATCAGCCAGTTGACGCAGGGCGGCACTGTTACAGCGGACCTGACCGGTTTTGCGGAAGCCGATTTTACCGAAACTCAATCAGCTCAGGACAGCGAAATAAGGGTTGACGGCTATCCTACCCCTCAAGCGGGAACCGCTGAGGTACAGACCCTTACCCCGACCACACCGGCAACCGCCGGTACGTTTACGTTGACCTATGACGGACAAACAACCGCGGCGATTTCTTATAACGCCACTACATCTGCTATTCAGACAGCGCTTGAGGCCCTGTCTAATGTCAATGCCGGTGAGATTACCGTAGGCGGGACCAGGTTGGACCAGGCCGGTGCTACGACATTCACGTTCCAGGATACTGCCGGCGATGTAAATATGATTTCAATAAATTCCGGCGGCCTTACCCCCAGCGACCCTTTGAATTATGTCATGGCTGAACAGACCAAAGGTGACAACCACGGCTGGATAAAAAGAAGCTCTAATACGGTAGATGATGTTATCGGCGGGATGACTTTGCACCTTCACGACACCGGCACCGCCCAGGTAACTCTGACCAGGGATATAGAATCGGTGAAAGATAAACTCAGTGCTATGGTTGATGCCTACAACGCCGCCGTCGTCTATATTCAGGAAAAAACAGGCTACAATGAAGAGTTGGGAACGGCCGGCGTGTTAATGGGTGATTACGTCGTCTCCACCATAGGCTCCCAGTTGTACACTCCTCTTATTACCCAGACTAACGGATTTATTGTGGATACCGACAGTTTTCTGATGGCCGGTCAAATCGGTCTTGAGCTTGATTCCGACGGCTTATTAAGTCTGGACACAACCGCCTTTGATGAAGCTATTGCCGAAAATTACCTGCACGTTCTTGCCGTGATAGGTGCCAACAAGACGGGAAGCAGCGACAGCAATACCATCGAGTTCAACAGTGCCAGCAGTAACTACACTACAGCGGGTTCTTATGATGTCGAGGTCGATATAAGCGGCGGAACTATTACCCGTGCCCAAATTAAACTGTCAACCGAGGCGGCATACCGGGATATGACGATAGACGGCAATATTGTTACCGGGAATAGCACCTTCGATGATAACGGTAACCCCGTATATGCCGAGAACGGCCTTCAACTTAGCATCGACACAAGTCAGAATGGCACTTTCACAGCTACGGTAAGGGTAAAACAAGGCTTTACAGGTGCGATGGAGGACACTCTCGATAGAATCCTGAAAGTAACCACCGGCTCAATTCAAATTGACCAGGAACATGCCGAAGATACAATAGAAGGAATCCAGGACAAAATCGACCTTGAAGAATATCGTCTCGGCCTAAGAGAAACCCGGTTGATAACCCGATTCGCAGCCCTTGAGAGAACTTTGGCCTTACTGCAAAACCAGATGGCCGCCTTAGGCTTCGGCACAGCTTAAAGACCACGAGACTTTCTAACGCGCTAATTCTTCAAAAATGGTTCCTGGCGTCTTTAATCTGCCTCTAACTCTTTCAGCATCTCTTCGAGGGTTGTCGTAAGGCTAAGCCATGTCTCCTCATCGACCTCGCCGGCGATTTCGTAAAGCCAGTCAAGTAAGGATTTGATCTGCTCGATTTGCCCTTCAACGCTCGGTTCAGCCGGTAACGAACTTTCCTCTTTCTGGGTGGTAGGCGAAAGCAACTCGTCCTCAGCCATCAGCCCTTCGACTCCGCTCAGGGCAGGCATACTTTCGCCGCTGGCGCCCATCATCATTTCCATCATAGCGTAGCCCTGCATCATCTCACAGGTCATCCAAAACCACTCTTTAGCAAAGTAAGCAAAGTCAATATAATCAATCGTGTTATCGGGGTACAAATCATACTTGCTGCTCGGACCGGGATCGGTAAGCCACAACTCCGCCATTTCTATAAGGTCGGACGTATCAACAATATCATCTTCATTGAAGTCCGCTGCGTTGTCGGCTCCTTGATTACAATACTCATCCGCCCCCATATCTACTCTTTTCCCGTCATCACCGTCACCGTCAAGAACTCGAAAGTGCTTATCGATGTCCCTGTCGCCGGTGTAATCCCCGGCGGGGTCGCCTGCGTCGATACACGGTGAATCCGGCACCAGATGGTAATCGTTGGGATCGTCATAGGCAAAACACGGGTCGGTGTTGATATTGTGATACGGATTAACTTCACTACTGTCCTGTATGCACGAATAAGTCGGCATGTACCTATCATCCAAATCCAACTGCCCCCCTTCATTGCCCCAGATAATGCAATTGCTAATATCAGCATATGTTCCGACATGTTGGTACACGCCCACATTAGCATTGTAGGCTATAGTGTTGTTCCGAACTACAGCAGTATCTTCGGGGTTGTCGAGGTATATACCGTTTTCGTTTTTATAGAACCAGTTGTTTTTTATAACGGGCTGGGCTGACTCAAAGCAATATATCCCCGTATCACTATCGGTAATCTTGTTATGCTGGATTAGAAGCGATGAACTCTCACAGTAAACGCCGGCTATACCTCCTCCTGTTATGATAAATCCATCGAGCACACTCACTGAACCAGCAACATCGCTGACTACCACATAGTCAACGCGGTTAGGCTCGTTATCATAGCTGTCAATTATGCCGGACAGGATTGTCTCATTGTCAAACCAGTTCCTTTCGTAACGATGTTCCTCTCCGCTCTATCCTCCGACAAATCCACCATATACTCCTACTCCGCTGACCAGCCGAAATTTTGCCCTCGGATTATTGGGATCGGAGGTCGGTCTGTATGTACCCTCAGCTACCCACACCTCATCACAAGGCCACGATTCCGCTAACGCACTTTGCAAACTTGTGTATGCATCCAGCCAGGTACTGCCGTCATTATTGCCCTCAGTAGCGTCAATATCAACATAAATAATCTTGCCGTAACCGGTGCAATCGCACACAGGCGTCTGGAGTGTGAATTTACCAACATATTCATTTAC
>Ga0180301_10003023_pt1 | contig 13167 bp, 15 predicted proteins | sample GuaBasSediGuay16_FD_121797 | JGI IMG/M metagenome (GOLD analysis project Ga0180301, IMG submission 121797) | Subseafloor sediment microbial communities from Guaymas Basin, Gulf of California, Mexico - Guay16, Core 4569-2, 12-15 cm | ecosystem: Environmental > Aquatic > Marine > Hydrothermal...
CTAAAAACTTCAAGGATAAGCTGAAACTTGCTTATAACCTCAACACCTGTTTTTTTGGCTAGGTTGTAGGCTTGAACAGGTTTAAGCTCATTCTCAAAAATTATTTTTTCAGCACCAGTCTCCTTAACCATTTTTGCAAGCTCTTCAACCTTCCCACTTCCAATCTGATATTTTGAGCTTGGCTCCCTAACCTGTTGAAGAACACCCACAACCTCATAACCTAAAGTTTCAGCCAAACCTTTAAGCTCATGAAGAAGACTTTTCTCACCTGGAAGTCTACGTTCAACCAAGATTACCTTCAGATTTTTCACCCTTACCAGTTTTTTTGTTAAGCATAAGTATGTCTCCTATGGTTAACCCTGTTGGCTCATGTTTGGTTTGTTTTGCTATTAGCTGGGTGGTGGAGGGTGGTTCATGGGTTAAAATTGAAACACCTAAAACATGCTCAATCTTTTTGGCTACATGGATGCTTGGAGCAACCTTCTCAGTCTCAATTTTGCTTATAAATGAGGCTTTTTCACCAATTTTTGAGGCTAAATCTTCCTGGGTCCAGCCTTTTCTTTCTCTTGCAGTCTTAATTTTAAACCCATAATTTTCAACCAAGGTTAAGCTTTCATCTATTGGAGGTTTTAGTATAGACTTTTTTAAGCTTGTTTTTGGCTGAGGTTTTAAGGTTGGAGGTTTTGGAGGTTTCCATGTTTGACTACCATGTTTTGCACATTCACCACACACAGTAAGCTTAGCCTGCTCAACAATAACCCTATAAGGCTTCCCCTGAATTATCCTCCCACAAATCTCACAACGCATAAAATCTACCTTAATCTAACCTAGGAAACAAAAAATTTTAAGGTTATCTGTTTACTCCGTGTCTAACCTTTACAGCAACACCCCTCCTAAACACCAACATCTCCCTACCAGTTAAAACAGCCTTCCCAACAGCCAAAACCCTATCATCCTCATCAACCACAACAACCTCATCGTTAGGCTTAATCTCCAAATCAGCATCCCTCACATGCTTAGCAAAAACATTCCTCCCCTCCCTAACAAACCGAACAGCCTCCCCACAAACCACAACCCTAAACCTTGGAGGCTTAAAAACATCAACAATCCTTCTAAAACCCTCAACCGTCAAACTAAGGTTCCCCGTAGGCTTTAAAGTTGCAATCAACCTCCCACCAAAATAAACCTCCCTAACCCTACCAGTCCTACCAGAAAACCTCACCTCCACATTTTCCGGGAAAAGCACCCTCCCAACACCCCTACCAAACTGGTAGTTTGCAATAGACCTAAGCCTTTGAAGAACCTCCAAACCTACAACCCCAAACTAAACATGTAATGCACTGCATTACACTGTCATGCACAACCTAAATACAGCATATTTTCCCCATAGCCCTTTAACCTTACCCAGGTTTTCACAGAACATTTTTCATCCAGCCCTATTCTAGCTGATGGTAAAAGTTCAAATGGCTGGATAAGCTAAAAAAGTATTTGTTGGATTTATGTTTTTGATGAGGTGTTTTCTTGGAGGAGGAACAGTTTTTAGCTGGGAGAATAGAAAAAAAGCTTTCAAAAAAGGCTCAGGAGTTTCTTGTTAAAGAAGATATAGAGTGGGACAGCCGCCTTATCGGTGAAGAAATTCTTGGAAGTAAGGCTCACACAGTTATGCTTTGGAAAACAGGGATAATTTCAAGGGATGAGGCTAAAAAAATTCTTGAAGCCCTAGAAAAAGCTAAAGCTTTATGGTTGGATGGAAAGTTTAAGCTAAAACCAGAGTTTGAGGATGTACATTTAAACATAGAAAATTTTGTTATAGGGGAAGCTGGAGTTGAGGTTGGAGGTAAACTTCACACAGCCAGAAGCCGAAACGAACAGATAATTTTAGATTTAAGACTCTACCTAAGAAAAGAGGTTAACAGTATAGCTGAAAAACTGATTAAACTTATCAAAACCTTTCTAGGTTTAGCCGAAAAACATGTTGAAACAGTTATGCCGGGATACACCCACCTTCAACACGCTCAACCAATAACCTTTGCCCACTGGCTTTTAGCCTACACAGAAATGTTTTTTAGAGACTTAGAGAGGCTGGAAAAAGCCTACAGCCTCATCAACCTAAACCCTTTAGGTGCAGGTGCAATTGCAGGTACAAGCTGGCCTATAAACCGAAAACTAACAACAAACCTTCTTGGGTTTGATGACATCCAAAAAAATTCTTTGGATGTTGTTTCTTCGAGGGGGGAGGATTTGGCTGAGCTTCTTTTTAGTTTTTCTGTTTTGATGGTTCATTTGAGTAGGCTTGCAACAGACCTTATGGTTTGGTCTACCTACGAGTTTAGGATGGTTGAGTTTGATGATTCCTATGCGATGGCTAGTAGTATCATGCCTCAAAAAAAGAATCCAGATGTTTCTGAGCTTCTTCGTGGTAAAGCCTCAACGGTAACCTGTCAACTTTTAAACACCCTAGAACTTTTAAGAGGTTTACCTTCAGGCTACAATAAAGACCCTCAGGAGTCTAAACCCTACGCTTTTAAGGCTGTGGAAAACGTTAAACTAAGCTTAGAGGTTGTTGATGGGCTTATTTCAACCTTAAAGGTTAATAGGCAAAGAATGTTTGAGCTTGCAAACCTAAACTTTTCAACAGCAACAGACCTAGCAGACCTAATCGTAAAAAAAACAGGTATACCTTTTAGAGTTTCCTATCAGATTGTTGGAAAACTTGTAAAAAACGTTTTAGGGAAAGGTGGAAAAACAACAGATGTTAAAATTGAAGACCTTAAAAAAGCATCCCTAGAAGTTTTAGGTAAAGAAATAGTTATCCCTGAGAAAGAGTTAAAAAAAGTTTTAAACCCCCTAACAAGCATAAAAATGAAAAGGTCTGAGGGAAGCCCAAACCCAAAACAAACCCTAAAAACAATAAAAGAAAACCTAAAAAGGGTTAGGGTTGAAGAAAAAAAGCTTAAGCTAAGAATGGAAAAGATTCGTAGGGCTGAAGAAAAACTTCAGCTTATGGTTGAAGAAATTTTAAAGCAAAATTAGTGTTTTTTGGATCAGACCGTCGTGTGGTCTTCATCCTCCCACTCCGACTGGGACGACCTCCTCATCTCCACTAGGCTAAGAAAGATTTGAGTTTAATTAAGGTTTCCTCTAGTCTAACTTCAGTTTTAACTCTCTTAGACTTTTTATTGTCCCAGAAACCCTAACAGTATAAACGTTTACCTTTTTACCGTCTATTTGGCTTGTTAAGGCTAAAGAAACCCTTACAGGCTCTAAAAACCTATGGGAACACGCCAAAATTCCGATGTTTTTGTTTTCATCATAGTCTATAAACCTAAGCTTTGCTTGAGCCAAACCAAAAAAACCAAAAAGTTTAAGGAAAGAATTGTAAATAGCCCTTCTAACAGAATCTTTTCCAAGACTGTTTTCACAAAGAACCCTGTAAAGAATGTAGCGTTTTCTAAAACGTTTAACCATCCTCTCCACCTTTCCTGCAAAGAACCCTAACCCCAACACCAACAAAGCTTTTATCAAGCTTCCCCCTATTCCTCTCAACAATTTTTTTCGGGTTTTTTGAAACCGTGGCTAAGGCTTCCTCAACAGTTAAACCAAAAAGCCTAATAAAGGCTGAAAGGTCTCTTGGAGCCTTAACCCCATAAACGTTTTTTGCACCACTAGAAACAACTAAGGGTAAACCAAACCTTTTAACCAAACCTATAACCCCATAAAGCATAGAAAAAGCCTTTGTAACAGTTTTTTCACTCCCCCCAAGAAAATGGGAAAAACAAATTTCTAAGATGGTATTAGAGTTTGAGGCAAGCTCAGCCTCAAAATCGTCAAAAAGATTAAGTTTAGACGGTGGCAACAAAACCAAGTCAGCCCTACCATCCCTTAAAGCAGCCCTTAAAACCTGTTTAGACCCACATAAAACACCGATTAACTCAAACCTTTTTCTTAAACCTCCAAGTTTTTGAAGTAGTTCTCCTGCTGAGGATGGTGTTAGATTAATTCTGCTAACAACATCAATTCCAAACTCTCCACCAGTTTTCTTATAATCCTTAAATTTTTCAGCTAGTTTTTCTGGTAGGGAAACAGCAACCATACCGTAGCCTAGTAGGCTTAAAAGCCTAAAAACCTCTGATGGGTTTTCTGGTTCTTCTAGGTATAGGTCTACAAACCTACCCAAAACCTACTCCTTCACGTAGAATGTTTAACCTAAAATTATTTTTTTGAAAACGTTAACCATTTTTTCTCTTTGTTTACGTGGGATGGTAAGTCTAACCTGGATATGGATGGAGTCTATGTTTCCAAGTTTAATTCTTCCAAGGTAGGCTTCCTGTTTATCAAGTCTAAAATGGAAGTTTCCGTTTTCATCAACCCTATCCTCAACCTCATCTAAAAGCCTATCCTTATCGGTTTCGTTAAGTCTGGAAAAAATGTTTTGAAGAATTTTTCTTGCTTGAGACTTAGAATATATTTTTGCTTTAACAAGTGTTATAGGGTTACCATAATGACCTTCAAGCTTCTCCCTTGAAAACTCAATCTCACTAAAAATTTCCTCTCCAACCAGATTCATTAAAGACTTTAAAACCTTACCCAAATCTTCGGTTGCATGGGCTAAAACCCTAATCTCAACAAAGGAAACTGGAAGAGACATGGTTTAAACCTAAATCGTTTAAACCTAGTAAGGCTAAATATATGTTTCTAACCATAAACCAAAAACTGTTAAAAGCCAGCTAAACACAAAGTTTACATTAGGTTAATGTTTATTTGGAGGCTAAACATCGATGAATATTCTGGTTACAGGTAGTGCTGGTTTTCTCGGAAAATTTTTGGTGAAAAGGCTTAGAGAAAAACCTGAGGTTGACGAGGTTTTAGGTGTAGACATTATACAGTCTGAGGATACCATTGTATGTGATATTAGAGATTTTTCCAGACTGGAAAACGTTTGTGGAAGCCTAAAACCACACATAATTATTCATGCTGCAGCCCAAGCCTATGTTCCTAGAAGCTTTGAAGACCCTATTGAGGATGCAACCATAAACATTGTTGGAACAATAAACGTTTTAAGACTAGCCTTAAAATATGGTTCCGAACTAATATTTACCTCTTCAGCTGCTGTTTACGGTAAACCAGAAACTTTACCTATACCGGAGGATCATCCTCTCAACCCTATAAGCCCCTACGGTTTATCTAAGCTTACCGGCGAAAAATATATTCAGCTTTTAAACATGGAAAAATCTGCGATTATACGTTTATCCTCTGTTTATGGGATTCAGGAGGGGAGAAGACATGGACCTGTAAACAGGATTGTTTATGATGCTGTTAACTATGGTATATGTTATGTTACTGGTGATGGAAATCAAACCAGAGATTTTACCCATGTTTCTGATGTTGTTTCAGCTATTGAGCTTATAATCGATAAGAGTTTGACAGGAGTCTATAATGTTGGAACTGGTGAGGAGCATAGTGTAAACGATGTTATTAGGGTTGTTGAAGAGTTTTTGGGTAGGAAGATTAAGGTTGAATATAAGCCTAAAAGGGCTGGTGAACTTGAAAGATGTGTTTTAGACATTGGCAGGATTAGGGCTAAAGGATACAAACCACAGATAGGTTTTAGGGAGGGGGTAAAGGAGGTTATAGACCACGAAACTTCAAGGTTGAAGAAAGGCTAAACTGTTTTGGTGTTTACCTTGATGGTTAAACATGGAAAAAACGTTGAAGTTTTTGGGGATGTAAAGTTTGGTAAAAACGTTTGGGTTGGCTCAAACATAAAAATTTATGGTCCATGTAGGATTGGAGACAATGTTTATGTTGGAGACAACAGTGTCATAGGTTTTCCTGAAAGAGGGGAGCTTAAAAGGCTTAGAAGAAAAAAAAGTTTAGCTGGGAAAGGCTTGGTTGAGATAGGTTCAAACTCAACCATAAGAACAGGCTGTATAATCTATTCGAATGTAAGGCTGGCTGGGAATGTTGAGCTTGGACATAACGTTTTAATAAGGGAAAACGTAACCGTTGACTCTAACAGTTTAGTCGGCTCCTATGTTGTTGTTGACAGCAACTGTAGGATAGGCTCAAAAGTCTCCATTCAAACTGGTGTATATATTTCGGCTTATACAACCATAGAAGATAAAGCCTTTCTAGGTCCCTACTGTCTGCTTCTTAACGACAAATATATGAAGCAAAAACCCTACAGGCTAAAGGGTCCCCTTATAGGTAGGGGGGCGAGTATAGGTGGTAATAGTGTAATTATGCCTAGGGTTGTTGTTGGTGAGGGTGCCGTTGTTGGTGCTGGCTCTGTTGTAACAAGGAATGTAGAACCAAAAACTGTTGTTGTAGGTGTTCCAGCAAGAAAGGTTGCTGATGTCCCTAAGGGTTGGAGAATAAGATAGGTGAAACTATTTTAGCTTTTTAAAGCTTACAATGTAAACTTTTGTGTTTGAGGGAAGTTTCCCATAATGTTTTTTTAAAGCCTTTAAAAGCTCCCTCTTGTTTTTAAACCCATCTTTTTTAGCGTCTTCGTCTGTTAGGCTTGAAATTCCCTTCCTTTTTATATCCACTATTTCAGCTTCCCCAAGCTTTTCTCCACCAACTATTATTTGAACCCTCTCACCAACCTTAAGGTTTGTTTTAAGTCTAACGGTTGAGGTTTTTTCTCCTGAAAGAATTTTGCTCTTATATTCTTTAGAGAAGTTTAAAGGCTTTCTTTTCACCATACCGTTTAAACATCTCCTTTACAGTTTCCCTTAAAACAGACTTTATTGTTGAAGTTTGAAGACCTGAAAGAAGAGCAGACCTCTCCCAAGACTTACCCTGAAGACTTTTAGCTATTAGGGCAGACTCAACCTCAGGTTTAAGTTTAACCCTAAAACTTCCAGAACTTAAAAAATGTAGTTTTACCAGGTTTTTTATAGCATCCGAGGAAGCCTCATAGGTTATTAAGCCTTCAGTATAGGCTTTTATCCTTAAAAACTGTGGCTGGGAAAATTCAACTGTAGGCTTGTATGGTTTTGGAGGGCTGGAAAGAAGAAGTTGGGCTATTTTTGGCTCTAAGTCAAAATAGGTATCAAAAAGGGATTCTATAAGTCTTAACCTAAACTCTAGGTTTAGGTTTTCAACAAGCCTCCAAGCCTCCTCAGTTAAAGGCTTAACAACAAAAACACTATATTCTCCTGAAACAATGTTTCTCGCTGGACTCATATAGATGGGAATAAAACCGTTTTTAACCCAAAACTTTAAAAGCTGATGGGTTACACCAAAACCTGAGCCAACCCAATCATAACCTTCAAGCTCAGCCTCAGAACAAAGCTTTGTTAACGTGTAGGAGCCAAAACCTCTATCTTCCAAGTCTGGGTGGGTTGCAATCCTAACTATTCTAAGCCCTTTAAGTTTTGCAAAATGTTTGTAGGGTTGATAGTATCTTGCAATACAGTTTGGTATAACGTTTCCCGGAGGGTTAGCTCCCCTAATCACAGCCTCTATCTCCTCGTCAGGCATGGAACCTTCCTCTGCCAAATGAAGAGAAACAACAATCTTGTTGTTTAGAAGCTTTAAGACTCTAGCATGATGGTGGGGAGCATCTCCAAGAATTGCTAGGTCGTCAGGTCTGTTTCGGTAGTGGGCTAAAACATAAATTCCTATAAAGTCTCTAAGCTCATCTTCTCGGCTTGTAAACCACTCATCAAGGGATGGTTTCTCGTAAAGAGATTCTTCAGGTTTAGCTTTAACTATCTCTTCTTGGGTTAACTCGACAGGTTCAGCATCAAGTAAAAGTGTATCATAAAGCCATTTTTCTATGGGGTCTCCAACCCCATACCTTATTGGTGTTTCCATTTCAAACTCGTATAGGCTGATTTTTTGTTCTTGTTTTAGGGCTTTAAGAAAACGAACTCTAAAACCTCTACCAGAACCCTCATAACCGTGAATTGTTGAAGAATAAACAATTTTTTTAAAGTTTTTTAGGATACGGAAAAGCAGGGGGACAGGTAAACCTGCAGCCTCATCAACAAAAACCACATCAGCCTTTCTTTTTAAAAGTCTTCCGGGGCTTACACAGTCTATTATTCCAAGCTTTGATTTTAGGGTTACAGTTAAACCTTTAACATAAGACTTCTCATATTCGACACCAAGAATGTTTAAGGCTTTTTCAGCAAACTCAACAACTGTTTTTAAGCCTGAAAAGTTTGGTGCTGTAATCCTAACCTTAACCTTTTTTCTTTTCCCAAGCAAATACAGGATGCTTGCTGCACCTAAACCTAAAACTGCTGACTTCCCTCTACCCCTGTTTGCGGTTATTAGGAGAACAGATTTTCTTGAACCTTTAAAGGTTAATTTTTCAAATCCTTGAAGAACCTCAACCTGGTCTTGGGTTTTTGCAAGCCTATAAAGTTCTATGGGGATTTTTGGTTTTGCTGGAAGGATGGGTTTAGCTTCAACAAAAACTCTTTTTGGCAGAGCTTTCCCATGGATAAGTTTTCCGTCGTTAAAAACCCAAACACCCTCATGGGTTAAAAGGTTGCTTATAAATCTTTTAACAAACCTATGTTTTAGGTCTTCTTTTGTGTAGGGTGAAACAATTAGCCTCCTATGAAACCTTGTTACTGTTTTTTCCCATTCTTCAAGTCTTGGTGCTAAAAATATTACTAAGCCTCCACCCCTAACAACCTCTACAAGCCTTCCAACATCATCAGGTTTTAACTGCTCGGTTAAGTCTAAAATTAGTAGGTCGTGGGTTGAACCTAAAACCTCCTCAGAATCCTCATAAAGAACCTTTTGAATTTTAAGCTTTTCAAAATCCCCAAAACTTTTAAGCCTATCAACAAAAATCTGGTAGGTTGAACCCTCACCAAAACCATCAGCAACATAGAGTAGGCTAATAGTGGAACCCTTCCTCCCCAAATATTCTAAAACAAGTTTTGCAGCTAAAACCTCACGGTTTAAACCTGCAAAAACAATAAGTCTACGGTGTAGACTACCCAAAACCTCATAAACAATCGAACGAATCCAACTATCAAGCATACTGGCTTCCCAAACCCCACCAACAAAACAAAGTCTTAAACAAAAATTTTTGGCTGATAACTCCTAAAAAGGGTTAAGCCTTAACCTGATTAACTAGGTTTTTTGCCTCCTTAAGAGTTTTTCCAATCTTTTTCCAGTGGGAGCCTTGCCAATAAACCTTCCCACATTCTGGGTTTGTGCAAACCCAAAACTCCCTATAGGTTTTTAGGGTTGTTTCCGGAACCTTATCTTTAACCTCCTCCGGTGAAACCATTTTAAGCCTAAAATTACATTTTGGACATCTTGTCTCCTCAACATCCAATTTTAAACCAAGCTTCTCAGAGATTTTCGCTAAATTTTCAACTTCAGATTTTCCGTTTACAAGAAAAACGTTAACACCTTTTCTTGCAGCCCTCCTATAAAGCTCAATGTCGCTTGTAAGCAGAATTCTACCTGTTTTTTTGGCTAGGTCTAGTAGAGTCTCATCTTTTTCATACGGTTTAAACTCTACATCATAGCCTAGTATCCTAAGCCAACGTGTAAGTTTCCCAAGCATCCCATCAGCAATAAACCTTTTAGAATCCAAAAAGCTGAACACCTAAGAATAGCCTTTAACCCCTTTAACCCTTAAACCTGAAACCAAAACTATTAACCCTACAATGATTAAGGCTAATCCTGCAAGATAAGGATATAAAAGCTGTAGATTGTAAAAGATTAATACTCCAGCCAAAATTAAAAGTATCCCTATAACTGTAAGGATAAGGTTTCCAAAGGTTTTTGGTAGGCTAAGGGTTAAGGGTGTAGGATGGATAACTTTAACCCTAAGAAAACCCATAAGCAAAAAGCCTACACCCATACCCAAAGCCCCACCAACATCAGGTCTTCCAAAAACCAAGCCAATCCCAGCACCTATAAACATACATGCAACAAAAGCCAAACCTGAAAAATGTCTAAGCTCCTCTCTCCTAAGCTCCCCTTTTTCATCTCCACCCTTTTTTTCTCCAACCATAAGACTTCACGTAATAAACTAGACGCCAAAACATATTTTTGGCTTATGTTAGGTTAAAGCAAAAGTTGCTTGAACAGCAGCAAAAGCATCTCCAAGTCCTGTTAAAATTTTTGGGTTTGGGTTTTTATAGGCTGGAACTAGACAAAAATTGTAGCCTTCAAGCCTACCCCTCTCAAACCTTACCTCCGTGGTTGGCAAACTTGAAACCTTATCCAGATTCTCCCTAACACTACCCATTGTTTTAGCTGCTGCAACCATGGAGGCTTTAGTTAAAGCTTCAACCTCCTTCCCAACATCAAACTTTGATATTGAAAAGGAGTAGGTTAGGGTGTGAACACAAACCCTATCCAACCCATACTTTTTAGCAGCCTCAAGAGCAGCATTTTTCACATCCTCCAAACTCTCAGACTCAGCACCAAAATACTTAACACACTCCTTCTCGTTTAACCCCCAAGAATCTGTGCATTGGCTGTCTGAAAAAATTTTTATGGCATATTTTACAGACTCAAAACTTCCCTCCCCAAGCTCAAAATGAACTTTAGGTCTTTTCCCCTCAGAAAGCCTATCAGCAACCTCCCTTGTTTTCTCCCTATATTCTGGGAGAAGCAAATGAGCATAAGCAAAAACAAGTATATCCGTGTATTCCCTGCTAAAAGCATAAAAGAAAAAGTCTTCATCAAAAATTCCTTGGAAAGACATTAAATCCCAAGAAAGAATATGTCTACCTGAAATGTGAATTCCTTTTTCAGGCTCCTCTTTATACTCGAATATTAGATGGTCGTATTCTGGGTCTCCACATCTAACAGCCTGTTTAGGCTTTTTAAATCCATCCCTACATGCAACCTTAAAATCTGGAGATTTAAGCATAAGGTTTGGGGGTCTAAAAGGGTAGGAGACAAGAGGGGTTAAACCTATCTCGTAAAGGGCTAAACCCATGTTACAACCGTTTCCACCAAGCCTTTTCTCCTCAAAACTAAAGGTTGAGTTTAACCTATCATAAACCTCCTTTGAAATCAAATATTCTTTACCACCAATTTTTAAGGCTTCATCAAGCGTGTAGGCTGCCTCCTCCAAAGAGCTAAGAATAACTTTTCTAGGTTTAATTTTAGGATGTTTTTTAACCCAAGCTAAAACCTTATCATCAACTTTTGTAAGAGAATCCCAGTTTGTATAAAAACCTGTTGCAACCCTAACGTTTGGGGTAATCATTAAACCACCCTAAAAAAGGGGAAACCTACAAATGGTATTTTAAAAACTCTTTTATAGGTTTAACCTAAAACTAGGTTTGAGGGGATAAAAGATGCCTATCCTAAAAGGTTTTGAAATAGAGAAAGATTTTGTTGTTGAAGCAGCAAGACTTATGCTTATCTCAGCAAGAACAGCACCAAAAAGTAAGGGTATAGACGATATTCTTTTAGCCCTAGTTACAGGGGAAGAAAAAGATTCTATGGCTGAGGTTATGCGTAAAATTGCGGTTGAATATAGGGATGAAGGATGGAGTAGAGACGCTAAAAACATCCAAGACTCTGATGCTGTTGTTTTAATCGGTGTAAAAGCAGAAAAGGGTATAGGTTTGAATTGTGGAGGATGCGGATACAAAACATGTAAAGAATATGAGGCTGAAGAGAAAAAAGGGAGAGATGTTAAAGGTCCCCTATGCATATTTAAAGTTTTAGACCTTGGAATAGCCGTAGGTTCAGCGGCAAAAACAGCAAGCCTTCTAAACTTAGATAATAGGGTTATGTATAGGGTTGGTGTTGCAGCAGCCAGACTTAACCTCCTACCAGAAGCAGACCTAATAATAGGTATACCAGTTTCAGCTAGGGGTAAAAACATCTATTTCGACAGAAAAATCTAGGTAAAATTTACCAACTCTTTCTTCCACATCTTTGTTTTATGGTGTTTGAGCCTTATATGTGCAGGTAGTAGGGGTAGAAATACTTCTGTTACCTTGTTATGTAACGCTAAATTCTATCAAACCCTTCCCAATGGGTATAGAAAAGTCACCAGTATAGTCTATTTTCCTCAACACCTAAAATACTTTTAAGAGGGTGAAAAGCTTGGAAAGAAAGAGTGTTGTTTTTATTGTTTTAACTCGTGATGGGGCTGCTGGAAAAGAAGCAAAAAAAGAGTTAAATGAGATTGTTGAAACAGTTAAAGACGCAAAATACTGGAAACATCAAAGAACAGTTTTGGTTGAACAGTAAAGTAGGAAACGGTTCCCCCATAAAAATCCTACTTTCTTGTTTCACGTTTTTTTAGGTAGTAAAGCATACCTTTAACACTATTCAACAGGAAAGTTTTTTCTCTTTCACTAACCAAAAGCTTTTTTAACTCTTCCTCCTCGCCAAGAATCCTTTGAAAAATTTCTTCAACACTTTTCCCCTTCCCATACTCCTCAGAAACAATTTTAAACCATAAGTTTAGCTTCTCCTTATAAACCTCAAGATTCTCAATTTTTGTTGAAACACCAAAATGGGTATAATAAAGAACTTTTGGCTTCAGATTTAGAAGCTTATCAAGAGACTCTAAACTTTTAACATAGTCGAATCCTGTTGGTGGTGTTGAAGGTCTAACAATCCCTCCAAACTCTTCAAGATAAACACCTGCAGCCTCACCAACCCATAACTCACCAGTTTCTCTATTAAAAAAGCTTAAATGGTGAGGTGCATGACCAGGAGTCTCCAAAACTTCAACCTTAACACCACCAAGATTTAAGGTTAAACCATCCTTACCAACCAAAACCTTCTCCTCTGGAACAGGTTTAACCTCACCATACATTTTTATAAGCTTCTCACCCAAAACACGAAGACTACTCTCTAAAAGTCTTTGAGGATTAACCATGTGTGGGGCACCAACCTCATGAACAACAAGCTTTGCGTTTGGCAGTTTTTCTGGGAGAGCTCCAGCCCCACCACTATGGTCTAAATGGATATGGCTAACAGCCACATAACCAACCCTATCAAAACCTATATTCAAACTTTTTAAAGCCTTAATAATGCTTTCAACCGATGAGCTGGGTCCAACCTCAACAACCAAAACTTTTTCTCCTAAAACAATGTAGGATGCTAAAAACCTTTCAAACCCTTCAATTGGAGGTTCTAGGTCTACCATGTAAACGTTTGGGGAAACTTTTTTAACCTCCATAGCATCAACCCTAACCCTTAACC
>Ga0180301_10003024_pt1 | contig 13167 bp, 12 predicted proteins | sample GuaBasSediGuay16_FD_121797 | JGI IMG/M metagenome (GOLD analysis project Ga0180301, IMG submission 121797) | Subseafloor sediment microbial communities from Guaymas Basin, Gulf of California, Mexico - Guay16, Core 4569-2, 12-15 cm | ecosystem: Environmental > Aquatic > Marine > Hydrothermal...
AAACGGGGCCTGCCCATATACAACAATCCGACGTTTTCGGGGTGAAAACAGTCGACATCCTTCTCCGGAGCGACCATCCGCTGCACTTCGACCTCGTCCAAATGCCGGGGTAACGGGCTCTGCACCAGTAAACCGTGCACTTCCGGGTCACGGTTCAAGTCGTTCACAGCGTCATTCAGTTCGGCTTGGGTCGTGTTCTCCGGCAAGCGCAAGTGCCGGAACCTGATGCCGATCTCTTCGCATGCCCGCTGCTTGGCGCGGATGTAGACAGTCGAAGGCAGGTCATCACCCACCTGCACAGCGGTCAGAAACGGGAGCGGTCTTCCCGCAGCGTGCTGTTTCTCGAGGTTCGTCTTGAGATCTCCGCGTATGCGTTCCGACAGGGATTTACCGTTCAGAATGATCGCCATTTAAACTCATTCCCGTTTCGCTGACCGTAAGATGAAGATGCCCGAAATCACGCCCACTGCAACTATAAAACCACCCCCATTAATATGCTCGCCGGGTTCGCGACTTTTCATATCCCTTGAAGTAACTTCTGAAGAGCAGATAGTCATAGAGGAACGCCGGCGCTGCAAAGCGGTCCAAGCACTTAACCGCGCCCTTTAAGAGCCGAAAGACCGGTTCGGAAAGCAATAACCGACGCATCCAGCGGAGAATCCCACTTCCTTCGAGCCAGTCTAATTTCAGTTGACTATGGAGCGTGGGGTGTTTCTCCAACAGCATAGGCACGCTGCTTTCCCCGTAGCGACCCGCGAGGTCGAGTGCGGCGTCAATGGAGCGAAGGTGTAAATGCTCAACCTTCAAATGGGGGTCGAACTTCAGTTTAACCCCCGCAGATTCAAGTCGCATACCAAAGTCGATGTCTTCTCCGTAAACCACGAATCGCTCGTCGAATCCGCCCATCCGCCGAAACAACCCGCTGGGTATCGAAGCATTACCACTCAAGAAGTAACGACCCGGCACCGATGCACCGGCTTTCAATTTCACAGCGCCTCGGGTTTCCAAATAGCGCGCATAACCGCGACCGCGCTTTTCCCTGCCGTAGATCACCCTGCCTACCACGACCGCCTTCGAGCCGCGGTGGTGTGCGAGGTGACCGTCGATAAAGCCGGTCCCGAACCGCACATCGCCGTCGATTAGTATCAGCACATCACCGGCGGCGCGTTCCGCACCCCGATTCCTCGCCGAAGGCCGCCCCATATTTGAAGTCAGGATTAGGGGGTGCAGATTCAGCGGACCCGAGTAGTTCTTCAAATACGCAGCGGTTCCGTCGGTCGAGCCGTCATCCACGACTATCACCTCGAAAGCATCCGGTTCCAAATGCTGTTTCTCAAGCGCGCGAATAGTCTGTTTCAAATGCGCAAGTCGGTTGAACGTTGGAACCACCACCGATGCGCTAATCGGATCCAATCCGATGCTCCAAGACGGCGCTCACCACAGCCTCGAACCTGTCGACCGCGCGGTCCCAAGTGAAAGCGGTGCAGGTTTCAAGACCCTTTGCGACCAGTCGGACGCGCAGTTTCTCGTCCACCATCAATCGCTCGAGCGCTCCCGCTAACGCCTTCGGATCGCGTGGGGGAACTATGAGGGCGTTGAGACCATCCCGCAGGAACTCCCTTATCCCGCCAGAATCGGTAACCACCACCGCCAAGCCGCACGCCTGCGCTTCGAGCGCCGGCAACCCGAAACCTTCGAACCAAGAACAGGAAACGAAGATGTCGCCAGTTCGATATGCTTCCACCAGTTCGCGATCGTCTCCCGGTTGGATGATGTCATACTTAAAATGCGCGGCGGAGAGGTCGAGGCTCTCGTGAGCGATAACGGTCAGACGGAACTCACGATCAATCGAGTTCAGGGCATCTATCAGGTCAGGCAACCCCTTGTATCTAAGCCGCCTGCCGACGGTTACTATTCGGGGAACATTTCCCTTTGAGACACGCAACCTCGAAGGGTGAAACAGCGCCGGGTCGTAACCGCTCGGCACTATCGCCGCCGGTCGTCTTCCGCCTGCCGCCACGCACCGCACCGCCGTCCAATGAGAATTTGCGACCGTCAAACCGCTCTTAAGGCTCGCTCGCGCCAACAAGCGGTAGAGCGATAACCACACCTGGTTGCGGATATAACTACCGTCATCGAACAGGTGCACATCGTCGCCGAGGAGATAATTTACCACCGGTAGGGCGCGCACTGCCCCTAAAATGCGGGCGAACAGGCAATGAGTGGGCATCGAAGCGATGATGACATCGACCGCGGGAAGTTTTACCGCCGTTCCCATAAGCCCGGTCAGGACCGCGAGTACCGGACTGGCGACCCGCGGTCCACATTCGATCACTTCCAATCCGTGGCTCACAGGCAGTTTCCTTCGACCTTTTGGAACGAGGATCGCAAACTCGTGGCCACGCTCGACCATCCGCCCACCTATCTCGACCGCGACCCGCGGCCCACCGCCGACGTGAAGATTGGGCAGGAGGTATGCAATTCTCACCGCCAGCCCGCTTCCCGATAGTAATCGTAAAGTTTCTCCATAACCGCGTCTATACCGTGATGTCGAACCACCCAATCGCGTCCCTTGCGAGCAGTGTCCTCCCTGAGCGCCGGTTCTTCGATAATTTCGACGAGTTTCGCTTCGAGGGTGTCCGCAGTGATATCGATGAAGGGGTGGTCCCCGAGAAACGCGCCTGCTCGGGGATTTATCCGGGTAAGCACCGTCAGACCGAGCGCCAGTGCTTCCACCGAAGACGCACCATACCCCCATCCGCCGCGGTCGGTGATCTGGTCTATGAAGATGTCGCACTCCGCCTTCAGTTTGATCGCCTGCTGGTGAGGAACGTCTTCGATCATAACCCAGTCGATCGGATACCGGTCCTTCAGCGATAGGACAACCGCTTCGATGTGATCGCTCCCTTTAAACCAGCGGTTGCGCGCAGCGTGGCAGATGCGGATTATCCCGTCTTCGCGGCGTGGAACCGGTTTCAGCGCATCCGTGTCAATGGGGAGAAACAGATACTTCATCCCCGGTAGCCGTTCCAACAGGTCGATCTCCGAGGTCAGGTTCAGTTGCGAAACTTCGTTCATCCGCGGGATTACCCCCCGGTTGCGCAGGTCGCTGCCGTGATAGAAGCAGGCGATGCCCTTGCCGCGTCGAGCCAGTTCGGACGCCCAGTTGCAATTGCGGAACGGATCGACTCCACCTTCGAAGTGATATACGTCATAGTCGTTCAACTGCCATTCATCGATGCGCCGGCGTATGCGCGAAGCGTTCAGGGCATCGCGCATCCGAAAAAAAAGCGCGCCTAAGATTGTCGGCGGCTTCCAAAAAGGCGGATTTCCCGGCAGGTCACTCACCTCGCGCAATCCTTTCGCCGCCAACGCTCCCCTGCGGAAGAGATGAACCCACCCGCTGGTGGGCATCCAGTGCAGGTCGAAGCAGAGGTCCTCTTCAAATCCGAACCGGTTGCGAAAAAAGGTCACCCACCGGCATTCGTTGCCGCGGGAGCGATGACCGCGGGCATACAGCGACAGCGCGCCGGTTACGTTCTCCGGTGCGACATACAGTATCTTCACATTGATCCGCTGACGAGTCTCTCGAAGGTCGGGCTCACCGGGTCATAGTCATAGGAAGCGAGAAGGGATTTCGGCTTCGACAAGCCGCGCTCGGTAAATACAGCGCTCACCAGTTTCATCGGCAATGATTCATAGTATTCGTTCACGATTTCAACCCCTTTCATATCGTCAGCGGCAATTTCGCGGGGGTTTTGTTTGAGCAGCCTAAAGAATCCGAACATTTGGGAACTGAGTATCTTGTTGCTGTCCATCAGCGAGATGAAAGGGATGCCCTGCGCCTTCGCCAAGATAGCCAAAGCACGGCTCCCTATCTTGTTGACCAAACCTTCGGAACTGAGGCTGTCTCCGCCGATCCATACCGCACCCGCTTCGACGGTCCTCGACATCAACGCCGCATCGGTGAACAAGGTGACCTCCACTCCGCCCGCAACCAGTTTACGTGCCAATATGAGCCCTTCCATCATCGGTCTTCCTTCCGAACAGAAGACTCGCCGGGGACTGCCGAACTTCCGGTGACACTCCAGTATCAACTGCGCGACGGTCGAACTGTTCGAAAAGGCGATCAACGGGGCTTCAGGTCGCGGCAGTTCCCCGACGCGTTCAATCATCTTCTCGATGCCGCGGCGCCTGGACTCGCGCAATACCACGAGGTGATCCTTAAACCGCATCCAGTCCGGATCCGATGCCTCCCAAGCGAGACATACCCGGTTAAGAAGGTTCAGAACCGGTGCCATCGACGGCTGACCCCGCGCCAAACGCCTAACCGCCCGTCGAAACAACTGCTCCGCAGCCGCGGAGTCTTCCTCGGCGTAGTCCGCGATGTCGTGGAAGAGTTCACCCACATCGTTGACGATCTCAGCCGCTCCCCGCTTATGATCGAGCGATAGGGCATCGATCACGCTGTTCAACTGGCTCCACAAAGGAGTTTACCGGAACAGCGTGGTGAAATCGAACGTGTGGTATTCGGACATACAATACGGACATCCATTAAAACGCGGGACGTGGCTGGTGTCGACCATCCGCTTGACGGTTTGGATGCTGTAGATCTTCTTCCGCTTATCCGGAGGAATGCTCTTGATGTTGCACTCATATCGCACGAAACTCATATCGTGGATGATGAGATTTTCAAGGTCCGCGAGATACATCGGGAACTCCTCTGATTAGATCAGGGTTGAACCGTGAACTGTATTGATTTAACCGAGCGATTTCCCACCCGGTCGGAAACATCCGTTTCAATGATGTGCTTTCCGATGGAAAGTTCGTGCCAAGGCTGGTATATGATGCGGTCGCGCGGTGGATCGAATTCTGCGGGAACGATGCGCCCGTCAAGCCTCATCGTCAAACTGTCCGCACAGAGCCCCGAGGTCGAATCCATCACCGTCACTTCGATGAATGGCCGACGAGTCTTCACCACCTGCCCTGCCGACGGCGAGACGAACTCCACGACCGGTCGATCGAGATCGCGCACCAGTCCGAAACGTTCCCAATCCTTTGTCTCCGCGACATAGAAGTCACCATCCAGTTCGCAGTTCAGGAATTTCCATCCCCGCCGGGTGTCGTAGAAGTATAGTCCCCATCCGGATTCGAACCGGTGGTCGACCTTCCTGATTCCGATCGTGACCGGTCTCGCCAGCGGTTGATCGCGCGGCTCTATACGGCATACTGCTTCGATCAGCCCTGGAACCTGGAAGTCGGGTTCGCGCTCGATGCTGATCCACATAGTCTCGAACACCGACATCTCCGGTATTTCGATCTTGTATGTTCCATCGAGGACGAGATAAGTCGTGTCACGGTCGGAAAATACCGGATAGAACCGCTTATCGGTTCGAGCGGCGATGTGCCCCGAGCGATCGAGCGCGGATATCAGCAACCTCCCTTGAAAGCCCGGTGGGGGCTCCCAGACCGCCGCCACACCGCCGTCGACTTCGGCGACGGGAACCAGCCGCCCCGGCTCTTGCTCGAACTCGAAGGCGGCAATTCCAGGCGGTGAAACAATATAGAAATAACTTTCGAGAAAGCGGATGGTTATGCGACCGTCGACTTCATCCGCACTCCCTCGGTAATCGAACAGCGGTCTGCCGCCAACGCTCCTCGATTCATTCTCAACTTGGTCGGAGACCATCTCGAGTTGAACGACGCTCTTGTTGCCCGCGACATCGCTAATGAGTATCTCGACATCGAGGGAGCCCGCTTCGGGACCACCGAGCTCGATAATCCCGTTCCCCGTGTTAACATCGAGGGAATTGCCCGTTGCTCGATAGAGGCGATGGAAATCCCCTTCACCGACCCGGGTGAGCCTGTAATCGCGTTCGAGTTCGATCTGCGAGTTTTGGTCGAATGTGAATCTATCGAACTTGGTGATCCATATAACCTCGCCGTCGAGTTTCATCTCGATTCTGTAAACGGCAAGGATGTTTTCAGAGCGGTCAGCCTGATCGTAAACCTCAAGGCTAAGGCCGATCCGTCCGGTGATGCCGATCGGATCCCGGACGCGGTAGACTCCGTCCTCTTGACGATACAATTGGTCGTAAATGCGGGTCTGGTGGCGTTTTTCGACCGTCGAACGACTGTCGAGCGGTGTCAGGGCGAATGCGACCGGGGTCGGCGCCCGGTGGTCCGGAAAACGGTAACCGTTCACCAAAGGGTTCACCGGTTCGTTCCAGTTTGAGCGCAGTTCGAAATGAAGATGAGAATGTTTCACCCCGCTGCGACCGCTGTAACCGATGACTTCACCCCGCTTGAAATTTGCCGCGCGAGCGCCGTCGAGCGTCAGATCGACTACATAACGACCGGTTTGTTCCTGTTCGCGGCGCACAATTTCATCGATCCGGGGTGCAAAACCGTTCAAATGAGCATAGACCGCGATCCGACCATCGTTTAGCAGGAAATAGAGAACTTTGCCGTATCCTTCCGGCGTGGTTCGGATCCGCACCACCGCACCGTCCGCTACCGCACAGCACGGCAGCCCTATCCGACCGTAGGTCTTTACGTCAATCCCGCTGTGAAAGTGCCTGGAACGATATTCGCAGAACGTGCCGGTCAACGCCGGGTCGGCTTTCAGTGGCCATAACAGTTCATCCTCCGCGGATCGACCGGCGTTCGATACCAAAAGCAGTAAAGCCGCGCTGTAAAGGGCAACATTCCATAATTTCCCACCCTCGAAGTGAAGACGCATCGACAGGCTCACCTTTCCCTACATTTCACAAGAAAATACAATTCCGAGTGTGAGGACGTATCTTCCTTCATCATCGTGCATTGAGACGCTGCAACTCGGCACGTGCCTTGGAGGCGTTCGCGCTGTGCGGATAGTCGCGCAGGAATTGTTCGAACTCCCAGCGCGCGCCCTTAACCCACCCCAAGCGCGCATAACATAGCGCAACCTTGAAACGAGCATCCGCTTCCTTGTTGGACATCGGGAATAATAACACCCGTTCGAAGCCGTTGAGTGCCCTCAAGTATTGCTTGAGGTCATACCAGCATTCTGCAAGCCAATACAGCGCATTCACCTTATAGAGACCAGCGTCTTTACGTTCGGCCAGCGCTTGAAACCGTTGCGCCGCGGCTTCATATTCGGCTTTGGTCTTCGCGACCCGATACATCGCCATAGCGGCGTCATAGTCCTGTGCAAAGGCCCCGGCGGTCACCTCAGGCGTCAGCGTGCAGAAGAACAGGAGCCCGAAAACCACCGCCCCCCGCATCAGAATCCGGTTCATAACCTCTCCCGATAGGTTTAATATCCTCATCCCCGCCGGCGCACGGTGACGGCGATGATCATCCCCGATGCGCACAGGCAGGTCAGCAGAAAGGAACCACCGTAACTCAAGAAAGGAGCCGGCAGACCGGTCACCGGCAGAATCCCGAGGGTCATACCGATGTTGACCGTTGCGTGATAGAGGATGAATGCAGTCAATCCCGCCGCGCAGATCCCTGAAAACGGGTTTTTACTGCCCGCCGCGGCTCTGAAACCACGCCACCCCAGCATCAAATATAAGAAGATTATCGTTGATGTGCCAACGAACCCGAACTCCTCCCCGGCAAGCGAAAATATAAAATCCGTGTGTTGTTGGGGTAGAAAACGAAGTTGGGTTTGAGTGCCTTGGAGATAACCCCTACCGGTCACCCCTCCCGAACCGATCGCCACCTGTGACTGGATTATCTGGTAGCCCGCGCCGAGGGGGTCGGCGCTCGGGTCGAGAAATGTCGTCAGCCGCTTTTTCTGATACGGCTTGAGTTGGTTCCACGCCACCGGTCCGGATATTGCTGCTCCGGCGCAAACGAGCACGACCGAAATAACCAACAGTCGTCCCGCCCCGACCCGATTCAGCCATAGGACACCCGCCAGCACGACCGGAGCCAAAAGCCACGGACATAGAAGAAAGAACAGCGAAATGAAGGGAAGAAAAATAGTTACGAACACCCGCAACGGCAAACCGGACCAAGCGAGCATCACCGCACCGACGACCGGGAACACGGTCGCGGTTCCGAGGTCGGGCTGTAGGACTACGAGGATTAAGGGAGGAATCCCCAGGAGCACGACGTTCCTCACCACCCTCCATGGTAGGTCGACGCTGTGTCGTGCCGACAACACCCGCGCCGTAACCAAGATGAAAGCGATCTTCGCCGGTTCAGCAGGCTGTAGATTCAAACTTCCCAGCGTCAGCCAACGCCGGGCACCAGAAGCGCCCGTGCCCGCGACTAATACCAACAACAATCCAACGACCGCCGCACCATACAAGACGTAAGACAAACCGTAGTAAATGCGCGGAGGTATGACCGCAGCCAGAGTCAACAGCAACATCCCGGACGCCGCCAAGACCGCTTGGCGCTTGATGTGAATGAAACTCTCCTGCGCGTGATCGGCGCTGTAGATGAGCATAAGCCCGATTCCCACCAAGGCGATAACCAACAGCGGGATGAGCGGATCGAACCCGAGCCTCCTGTGCGGTGAGTCATTCAATCGCAACGGTGTCTCGCTGATGGATGAAAAGTCGCGGACGGTAGGGCGGTTCATACGGTCCGGGGTAGACCGTCGTTAGATACCTGTCGATCAACCGGCATGCTATCGGTGCGGCGCTTGAACTGCCATGACCACCGTGCTCCACCACGACCGCCACGGCGATGAGCGGGTCCAGAAAAGGTGCAAATGCCACGAAGAGCCCGTGGTCTTCGCCGTGCGGATTTTGTGAGGTTCCGGTCTTTCCTGCGATGACGAATTCGGGATGTTGCATTCGGTGCGCGGTGCCATGCGGTTCGTTGACTACCATCCGCATTCCTTCGCGCAGCATCTTCAGGGTGCTAACATTCAGCCGGAGGGGTTTGAATTTCGGCTCGAACGAGATCGTATCACCAGTCGCCGGATCGATCGCATAACCGGCGATCCGTGGTTGGACAAGCCTGCCGGTCGCTATTGCACCCGTATACAGCGCCAACTGCAACGGGGTCACCAACAGATCGCCCTGACCGATCGCGATGTTCAACGTCTGGCCTTCGGTCCACTTCGCAACGCCGTATTTTTCGTTCAGGTAATCGACATCCGGAACGATGCCGGTCTTCTCCACGTCGAAATCGATCCCGGTCGGTTCACCGAAGCCGAACCGGTGCGCAAACTCGGCAATTCGATCGACGCCGAGTTTGAGCCCGACGGTATAGAAAAAAACGTCGCACGACTGCTGGAGCGCCTCCGCCCACCCCACCGAACCGTGACCACCCGGCTTCCAACAGTTGAAAAATCGGTTTCCCAGTTGGATGCCCCCGGTGCACTTGACTCGGAAATCGGGGGAGATGAGTCCCTCTTCCACCGCTGCGCTAAGGACGACCATTTTGAAGGTCGAACCCGGTGGGTAAAGCCCCTGAACGGCGCGGTTCAACAAGGGATGTCCGGGATCGCCGGCGAGGGACTTCCAAGTTTCCGGTGCCAGAACGCCGGAAAACAGCGAGGGATCGTAATCGGGCAGGCTGAGCAGCGTCAGAACCGCGCCATCGCGCGGGTCTATAACCGCGACCGCACCTTGATGGTCCTCCATCAGGATGCACGCGTATCTCTGGAGGTCGGCATCGATGTTGAGATACAGGTCCCACCCCCGCTGCGGCGGGATACCGGGGGGATCAGTGAGCACCTCGATTTGACGTCCCTGAGCGTCGACTTGAATGTAACGCACTCCGGGCTTACCGCTTAGGAGCGGCTCATAAACGGCTTCGATACCGTGCCTCCCAACCAGGCCGAACCGGCTGCGATCCGAAACGCCCGGCTCGTCCTCCGGTTCGCCCACGTATCCGAGGAGGTGCACCGCTTCCGGGAGCAAGCAACTGCGTTTCGGGACAAAGCCGAAAGCGATGCCTGGTAGATCGAGTTTGGTGGCTTCGAGCCGGGCGAGCAACGAAAAGTTAACATCCCGCAGGATGGTGGCGGGTTGGAAAGTATGCCATCCGCGCCGGGCGATCCGACGCTTGATCTCGTCGGAAGTTATGCCGAGACTCGCGGCGAGTCCGTCGATCGTCCGCTGGTTGCTCCGGGCAATCCACGGATAAACGAACAGGGTATAAGAAGGTCGGTTTTCGACCAGTAGGACGCCCCGACGGTCGAAAATATCACCTCGCCGCGGTTCGATGACGTCTGCACGGATGCAGTTCGTCCCCGCTTGACGATGGAAACTCGACCGCGCTATCACCTGCATAGAAAACAGCCGGATTTCAATCAGCAGGAAGATTAAGATGATGCCCAAGGTGAACAGCCTTCCACGCCACCGCTGCCACCATATTTTGTCCATCCGGCTCATCTATATATCGCGCGTTGACTTCCACTTGGAACGCGGCAGTGTTTTACCTCCTTTTACGGATTTAAATGGTATCAACACCCATAGGAAACCGAGCAATCCTGTATATACCGCGGTCGGAAGGATCGTGCCCACCAGATAATTCCCGAAATTACGGTCCGTTCCCAAGAGGAAAAAGAAACCGGTGATGACCTCCTGTATGAAGGTGCACAATGTAAATAGAACCAGCCAGTTCAAAGCCCGGGGTGCGCTTTCTCGGTGAGCGAGCCAAGTCCCGAACCAAAACGCCACCGTGCTCTTGGACAGCGCGTTGACACCCAGGAAGCCTATAGTGAACAAGTCCTGCGCGACGCCGAACAGAAATCCAGCGGCGAGTCCGAAATAACGTCCGCGCTTGAAGGTAATCGACAGGATAAAGACCAGCAACAGATCGGGACGGACACCGGATATATCCAGCAAGCGACCTGCACCGACCTGAATAAAAAGCAGCAACGAACCGATAAGAAGAAGACGAAGGATGCTAACCATCTGGTGGTCGGTCCCGGATGATGAACACTTCCTCCAAGCGGTTAAAATCGACTGCTGCATCGAGGGTGATCTCCCACAGCCAACCCCCGTCGGCAGGTTTTACGGTCTTCACGGTTCCGATCTTCAAGCCTTGCGGGAAGATTCCCCCCTGCCCGGAAGTTATCACGACGTCACCCGCAGCGACCTCCGCGGATACCGGCACCCCGTCGAGCCGCAACCATCCTCGTCCCGTGGAATGAACGATCCCGTTCTCGCGGATTTCCGCCAACCGACCGGCGACGCCGAGATGCGGATCCACGAGGAGTTGCACTGCCGCGGTGCTTCCACCGACACGATAGACCCTCCCCACCCCGCCCTGCACAGTGACCGCCGCCATGTTGACTTCAACGCCGTCGTCGCTGCCGCGGTCGATCAAGAGCCCGCGCACCGCCGGATCGGGGGCGACACCGATCACCTCAGCCGCGATCAAACGATAGGGCGAATTTCGCGCAAAGTTTAACATCTCCCTGAGTCGGATGTTCTCCCGCAACCCTTCTTCCAATTGGGCGGAGCGGAGACTCATCCGCGCTGCAATTTCACGCAGTCGTCGATTTTCATCCCACAGGCGCACGGCTTCGTGCAGTTTGTAAATGGGTTGAAACGCGAATTCCGCGAAGTCGGTGATATCGCTGCGCAGCGCTTGAACCTGTGGATTTCGGTTGGTGAAGATCAATGCGATCGAGAGGATGGATATCGCCACCCAGGGGAGGTATGGTCTGAGAACACCGAACATAACGATAGCGGTGTCAGTTGCTGCTAAGCAGCAAGTCCTGATAGGATTCGATACTTTCGAGAACTTGACCCGTGCCCCTTACGACGCAAGTCAGCGGGTCGTCGGCGAGGTTGACCGGCAGATTGGTCTCGTCGCGCAGTTTTTGGTCGAGACGTTTAAGGAGCGAGCCGCCTCCGGTCAGGATGATTCCCCGGTCGCGGATGTCGGCGGAGAGTTCCGGGGGGGTTTTCTCAAGTGCTTCCCGCACTGCGGCGACGATCTGCGCGACCGGTTCGGAAAGCGCTTCGCGGATCTCCTCGGAGTTGATATCCACCGCCTTGGGCATACCTGACAGTTGATCACGCCCCTTCGCGGTCAACGAGACCTCTTCCGGGAGCGTCATTGCGGTGCCAATGGCGCACTTAATCCACTCCGCCATCCGCTCGCCGATCAGGAGGTTGTAGTTACGGCGGATGAACTGGGCGATTGCTTCGTCCATCTCATCGCCTCCGATCCGCACTGAATGCATAGTCACGATCCCACCGAGTGAAATGATGGCGATCTCAGTGGTCCCCCCTCCAATATCCACGATCATCGAACCGACCGGTTCCTTCACGGGCAGGTGCACACCGAGCGCCGCCGCCATCGGCTCGGCGATGAGGTAAACTTCGCGCGCTCCCGCGTATTCGGCGGAATCACGGATGATTCGTTTTTCCGATTTCGTCACCCCGCTCGGCACACAAACGATTATCCGCGGGCGCATCAATCGGTTGCGCTGCACGCGTCGGATGAAGGTTCGGATCATCAATTCCGCGACTTCGTCGTCGTCGATGACCCCATCGCGCATCGGTCTGATAACCTCAATGTTGCTGTGCGCCTTTCCCATCATCTCGCGCGCTTCTCCACCGATCGCCAGCACCTTCTTCTCCTTGCGCGCCACCGCGACGACCGAGGGCTCGCTTATCACGATACCCTGTCCCTTCACATAGACCAAAGTGTTGGCGGTGCCGAGGTCGATGGCGATGTCGTTGGAGAAGAAAGATGATAATTTAAGTGCCATATTCGATGCCGCCCGGTTTAATTGGGTTGTTCAAGATATTGATCGATTCTGTCCGCGATGCGGCGGTCATATTCGGAAACCCGGTGAAATGCCTGCGCAGCCATAACCGCGGCATATCGCTTTGAAACCGAACCGGCACCGGCTTCGATAACCGCCGCCGCTTCGTCGAATTGGTCCGCGGAACTCAGGGCGAGCACCGCTTGGTGATTCTTCGCGGCCGCTCTTATCAAGGATACACCGCCCACGTCGATCAGTTCCACGGGTAGGTCATCTCCCGCTTCCGCGCCCACCGGCGGGAAGGGATACAGGTCCACCGCGACCATATCTATCGGTTCGACGTGCAGGCGTTTAAGGTCATCGCCGTCCGCATCGATACCGCGCCGCGCCAGGATAGCCGCATAAACTGCGGGATGAAGCGTCTTTACCCTGCCGCCTAATAGGTGTTCATAGCCGGTGATTTTCGACAGGCGAAATGCATCCACGCTCGC
>Ga0180301_10003025_pt1 | contig 13167 bp, 14 predicted proteins | sample GuaBasSediGuay16_FD_121797 | JGI IMG/M metagenome (GOLD analysis project Ga0180301, IMG submission 121797) | Subseafloor sediment microbial communities from Guaymas Basin, Gulf of California, Mexico - Guay16, Core 4569-2, 12-15 cm | ecosystem: Environmental > Aquatic > Marine > Hydrothermal...
ACCAGGCCGTTTTTTGTAAATTAAGTGCCTTTTTAATGCTGTTTCTGGGGGAAACTTTTTCAGCCCCGGCTCTTTTTTCTTTTATCTGTAATAGGTTATGCCCTCCCGAAAAAGCTCAGACAGAGTTTTTTTAAAAGGCGCGGGTTTTAACGGAAAAAAAGGAGTCTGGCATATTCCTCCCATATGAAAGCCCATTTGACAATTGATTTTCTGGTAGGGTATTCTTGAGTGTCGAAAATTTCTATGCAATCTACCTTTAAGTTGTGATAGGATAGTGCGCTATATAAAAATGAAAATAAATATAAAGATCATTGTTTTCTTCATCTTAACTCTACTCTCCTCTCCTGTCCCTGTGCGGGCTCAGAATATAGAAGAGGGAATAAAGGTAACGGCGGTTCAGCTTGAAGTATCGCCGTCTCTTTACAGTTCAGAGGATCATTTCTACAACTCCATGGACAGGCTGATGGGCAAGATAGTAGAAAAACATAAGCCCGATCTGGTTATCTTCCCCGAGTACACCGGAGTATTCCTTGCCCTGGTCCCATATCACAATTTGATTGATGGTTTTCCCGATATTTCTAAGGCCTTATCCCGCATCCAGAAGATTTATCCCCAGATTGGAAGTATTAACGAGCTCTTCTCTTTACAGGCTGATGTCACAGGACGAATCATGGATCGAATCTGGGGCCGACTGGCAAACAAGTATGGGATAACCATAGTGGCGGGAAGCTATTTTGCCTTAACTTATGAAGCCCTGGATGACACGGAGAAACCCCATGTCGAATTAAGAAACCGGGCAGTGGTATACGGGCTTACCGGAGAGAGGATCTACTCTCAGGATAAGGTTTTTCTTACAGAGTTTGAGCAGAATGTTTTAGCTCTTTCGTCCGGGGAAATAGGGTCTGCAGCAGGTTTTAATGTAAAAGGGAGGAGAGTTGTAATTTCTATCTGCAGGGATACTTTCATGGAAGAGTGGGAGGAGAGGTTCGAAGGAGCAGATTTATGGATCGATATCAAGGCAAATGGAACGGAATACACAGAGGAGGAGCGAAGAAGGTTTCTCACCGCCCTTCCCGAAAGGATAGCCAACTCGGAAGTACCCTACGGAGTTACGGTGTGCCTTACCGGGCGGTACCTCGATCTTTTCTGGGAAGGCGAGTCTTCCTTTATAGAAAAGGAGGATGAATCTTACAGGGTTCTTAAAGCAACGGAAAGTTACCGCAGCCTGGAGATAGTAGCTCAGCTCCTCACATTTGACGATATATACTGAATTGTCGGCAGGTACCCCTGAAGGGAAGCCTCAGTATAACCTGAAATCGTTAAATATCAAGACTCAGTCACTGCTAAAATTTAAACATGGAGACCTTCTTCCCAGAGGGGTCTGTGGCAATTTCGTGGTTTAGAGGATCGAGAACCTTTCTTCCGTCGGATATAAAATAGTAAAAATGCCGCCCGGGTAGAAGCTCTACTGTAATGGAATAGATGCCCGGTTTAATCTGCTTGAGCTTATACATGAAGGGATCCCATCTGTTAAATGATCCTGTAAGAAAAACCGTTCGTGAAGGTGGGGAACTTTTACCCTGGTCCTGGGGATCCTGAAAGTAAAACCTGACTCTACCATCTGATAATATTTCAGGTGATTCAATTAACTCTTCTGGTTCAGGAGGAATCTCGATTACAGAAAGCTCTACTCCGTAACGGTCTCTTGCTGTACTGCTGTTGTTGGGATCTTTTATCCAGAGACCGTCCACGACCAGACGGTAAAAAAGAGTTTCCACACCGGACGGCAGAGGATAGGGAAGAACATAAACACCATGTTCGTTTTTAACAAAGCTGTGCAATTTTCTGAAATCCTGGTCGGAAAAGGAAGCACCCACAAATCTTACAGGCTGATCAGGCCTGTAGGTAAAGATTATCCAGTTTTTAAAAATTTCCGGTGCTCCATCTGTGCGCAAACCGGTAATCTTCATGTACAAATCAAAATCATCCACCTCAACAGTGTGTGCAGGTGCGGAGATCACGATTAAGAGGAAGAAGACAATGTGTTTGTGGATTTTCATTTTCCTTAGTACATTATAACTATCGGATTTTATGCATACAGTATTAGCTTTATATATGGAGTTTTTAAACCGAAATTAAAAGATAGGGATTTTTATGCCCCGAATTAAAGAGATAGAGGAATTTAAAACAGTTTTCAACAATCTCGGTGATGAGCCTGCCATTCTCAGGGAAAGGGGAGAAGAGTTTGAGGATATTCCTCTGTCTGAAGAAGCAGAGAGGGAAGAAGAAGGGGAGCTTAAAGATCTACTTGAAGGATCGGGAGAGGAAGAAGAGGAATCGCTTGAGGGGTTGGAGCCGGGAGTAACGGAGGAGGAGCCCGGGCTGGCACCTCTTGAAGACGAGGTGGAACCGGAAACAGAGCCGGTGCCAGAACCGGAAGCGGGTCTTCCAGAGGAGGAGGGCGAGGCTTTCGAAGAGAAGGCAGCAGAGGATATAGAAGCCGGGGAAACGGAAGCACCAGAGGAAGAGGAAGAGGAAATCCCCTCGGATGAGGAACTCGAGGCACTTCTGAGTGAGTTTGAGGAGGAAGAGGAGGCACCCGAAGAAGAGGAGGTGCCTGCAGAGGAGCCACCCGAAGAGAAAGAAGTGTCAGCGGTAGAGTTGCCCGCAGAAGAGGAAGCTCCGGAGGAGGAGTTCGAGCTGCCATCGCTTGAAGAGGAGGAAACCGAAGCCGGCACAGAGGAAGAAGTATCTTTTGAAGATGAGTTTGAATTGCCCGATCTGGAAGAGGAAGAGACCTTTGCAGAAGAAGAGGCAGAGACGCCCTTAGCAGAAGCAGAAGCAGAAGAGGTTGAGGCCGGTCGGGAAGAAGAAGCAGAAGCGCCTACAGCAGAGGAGGCCTTTGATGAGGAAACTTTAGAGGCACCTCCTTCAGAAGAGGAGGAGGAGTTTAGTCTTCCTCCGGAACTGGAAGTACCCGAAGAGGCAAGAGAGGGGGAGGAAGCAGCCGAAGATAGAGAGGCATTCACCTCGCCGGAGGAAGCCGGTGAAGAGGAAGCCGGTGAAATTGAAGAAGATTTCAGCATAGATGAGTTTAACCTCGGTGATATAAGCGAAGAGTTCGGTCTTGAGGAGGAAGAGGAGGAAGAAGCCGTTGCAGAGAGGGGTATTCCAGAAGAAATTGAAGCAGAAAAAATAGCAGGTGAGCTGGAAGAAGCAGTCGAGGAGTTTAGCCTTTCGGATGAGGATTTCAGAGCCGTACAAAACACTCTGGCCACCCTGCCGAGAAACCTCAAGATAATCATTGAGGAGCTGATCGGAGAGCAGGAACTTGCAGGCGAGAATCTGCGGCGACTTGCAGATATGCTCATATCGGGTGAGTCTGCCCGCAATCTGGCCTCCTTTACAGGCAAAATAACGGGAAAGAAGATTGTCATACCCAGTCAGTACGAGAAGAAGACCGGTCGGGAGTTTGAGCTAGAAAAGGGTACTTTAGCCTATCTCCTGAAGGAGACTGTCCTTCCTGTACTTCGCATAATGCTTGTTGTTCTTATCGGTATGGGAGTCCTCGGGTATATCGGATACAATTTTCTCTATAGTCCCATCTATGCTCAAATACTATATTCAAGGGGATATCAGGAAATAGAGGAAGACGACTATACGAGTGCCAATCAGTATTTCGACAGGGGGTACAGCCTGTGGGCAATGAAAAGGTGGTTTTTCCGGTACGCAGAAGCATTTGTAGAGAAGAAACAGTACACTCTTGCCGAAGGCAAGTATGAGCGACTGCTCAACCTGTATCCGAGCGATAAGAAGACTATATTAGATTATGCATCTCTTAAGTCGGAGATTCTCGCAGAATATGAACAGGCCGACAGACTCCTTAAGCGTATTCTGGAAGACAGTCCCTTTGACTATGAGGCTTTGCTTTCAGCAGGAGATAACTATTTAAGATGGGCTGAAGAGGATTTCACCTACTATGAAGAGGCAAGAAGGTCCTATGCAACTCTGATTCAGAAGTACGGTGCAGAGCCAAAGCTTCTGTACAGAATGCTTAAGTATTTTATCAGAACCGACAATCTCGATGAGGTGGTTAAGCTTAAAGATCAATTTTTGGCCGATAAAAAGACACAAATCGACCCTTCGGCCTTTGCAGAGTTGGGTGGATACCTGATAGAGAAGAACATTCTCGAAGATGTACAGGAGGTGCTCTTCAGAGCGTTAAAAATCGATAATACCTTAGCGGAGCTCCATTATAATCTGGCAAGATACTATCGAAGGATCCAGGATTTCAGCGAAGAGAAAAAGGCATTAAGAAATGCTCTTAACTTTTTTGAAGCCGACAGACCTCTGTCGAGTCGTAAATTAGCCATGTTGATCGATACCTACAATAGAATGGGAGAAGCACACATTCGAGACGAAAAATATCTTGAAGCAGAAGAGATGCTGCAGAGAGGCATAGAGCTTTATGAAGATGCGTTGAGCAGAAAACTTCTGGCCAGATCTGCTAAGTATGGAAAACTTTATGAGAATCTGGCCGATATATATTATTACCAGGCAGGTGATTACGATACAGCATTGGTTCTCTACAACAAAGCCGAAGGGAATCTCCACTCTACACCGGATATAAATTACAAGAAAGGATACATCAACTATTTAAACGGCAATTACATGGATTCACTTCTTGAGTTTTACGAGGCTTCGGGGGGATTTTCTGCTAATAAAAACTTAATGTTTGCAACGGCGAATACCCTTTTTATGAGAAACGACTATTTTGCAGCGCAGGGCTATTACAACCATCTTCTGGACACCCTGGAGAGGGAAATATCGAATATATCCTCTTTTAATCCCGCAGAGGAGAGGGCACACAGAGCCCTTCTTGAGTATACGATGAAAGTTTACAATAATTTGGGAGTAACTCTCTTCTACCTCTCCAGGCAGAGCAAGGACCGAGCGCAGAAAGAAGCCCAGGCATTGGTCAATCTGGCAAAGTCTTCCGAATATTTTGATTTTCTAACCCGTGATCCGGACACAATGGAAAGAGCAGAAGCAGTAAACCTGGGTTATTTAAACTCGAGAAGAATCCTCTATCCTCAATCCGATTACGAATTGAGCTTATATATCGATCTTCCAAGAGATATGAACGAAATGAGTTTTTAACAGGCAGGTGAACTCCCTTAAAACCCTTTAAACCTGGTACATCCAGCCGTGTTTGTCTTCTATTGCACCGTACTGGATGCCCTTAAGTGTTATAAGCAGTTGATGGGTTACCTCTCCCATCTTACCTTCGCAGAATACGGTGGTTTTATCTTTATGGGTGATGGACTCCACGTAGGATATCCCCGCTGCCGTACCTGTTACAAAGACCTCTTTCGCATCGGACAGTACTTCTTCGATGGAGATACGTCTTTCTTCGGTCTTTATACCCATCTCTTCCGCCAGAATAAGCACACTCTCTCTGGTTATTCCGGGAAGCACGGTATCTTCCAGACTGGGAGTTACAAGCACCCCGTTCTTAAGAAGAAAGAATATATTGCATGAGGAGCCTTCCTCAATATACTTTTTGCCGTATGCATCCAGGAATATTGCCTCCATATAGCCTTCTGCCTCGGCCTCTTTCTTTGCAAGGATAGGCACTGTATAGTTTGCATCACACTTTATCCACCCCGTGCCTCCTGGGAAAGCCCTTATCTTATCGGTGGTTACAGCCTTGCTGTTTCCAGGCTGAAAATAGGCACCCACCGGCGTGGTTATAATTACTACCCATGGGTAGGAGCTTAAACCCAGCCCGATTGCAGGCTCCGAATATGTAAAAGGCCGAATATAGACGGAATGGCCTGTTATAAAATAATCCTTCTCCCACTCTGCATCGTAGCTTACGGTAAAGCCCATATTGTGGTTACGCCTTACCACTTCGCTTACAGCCCTTACGAACATCTCTTCGGGGAAGACAGGCATCTTGAGCCCCCCCATGGAATTGGCAAACCGGTGGGCGTTTCTGTCGGGCCGGAATAATTTAAGCCTCCCGTCCGGCTGAGGGAAAGCCTTAAGACCCTCGAAACAACCAAACCCGTACTGAGTCGTGTAGTTTACCAGTGGCAATTGAGGAAAAGAATTGCGTTTCTCCATAAGAATATTACGTTCCTCTTCGGAAAGCTTCTCTTCCTCGAGCGGTGTTTTATGAGGCTTCTCCTCGAAGACCTCCTCCCATCTGCCGTCTCCGTTGTATTTTGCAAGATAGACCCATGGAAGAACCGACAGGGTAAAACCTTTTGCCATTTCAACCCTCCTTTAAAAGCATATAAACAATAGCTAATTTCTACCCAGGTAGTCAAGAGGCTCTCGGTCATCGAGAAAGGAAGCCAGACCGAAGCTCTTGACAGAACAAATAAAATAAATACTCTGTCAAATATACAAACCTGATCCCTATCGGGAGGTGATGATGGCTGATCATGTCTTTATCCTTGCAGGCGGTTCCGGAACAAGGCTTTGGCCAGCATCAACAAGGGACAATCCCAAGCAGTTTATAGAGCTTAAAGAGGGTAAATCTCTCCTACAGCTAACCATTGAGAGAGCCCTCGGGCTGGATGTAGATGGTAAGATATTTCTTATAACGTTGAAGGAACAAATGCAAAAGGTGGCAGAGGAATGTGCGAAAATCACTAAAGTTAAAGAAAAGTTATCAATTCTTCCAGAACCGGTCGGCCGCAATACCGCCCCTGCCATCGCCCTTGCCGCGAGATACCTGCAGGAACATGGTCAGGAGAATAACACGGTACTTGTGCTTCCCGCCGATCACCTGATCTCCCCCATAGAGAATTTTCGCTCCGATGCGAAGAAGGCGGCGAATCTGGCAGCAGAAGGTTATCTGGTTACATTCGGAATACCGCCGGAGAGGCCTGAGACCGGTTACGGATATATAGAAGCGGGCGAGCAGTACGGGGGGGGTTATATGGTCAGGTCCTTCCGGGAGAAACCCGATGAAAAGACCGCCAATGAGTTTTACAGAAAAGGCAATTATTACTGGAACTCAGGGATGTTTACCTTCAAGGCACAAACATATCTCAACGAGCTTGCCTGCTACAGTCCCGAAATATATAAAGTCTTCGAAGGATTATCTTCCGGTAATAAAACCAGAGAGATAGAAGGCATAACTGTTGCCATGGAAGGAGCAGAGATTGACAGAGCCTACGAAAGATCCCCCTCAAATTCAATCGATTACGCAGTTATGGAAAAAAGCAGGAAGACTGCAATGATAAAAGCTACTTTTTCCTGGACCGATGTGGGTAGCTGGGACGAGGTGGCAAGGCTTCAACTTGTAAGTGAGAGAAAGGTCTTTAGCGAAGAGGCGGAAAGAAACTTCGTTTTCTCCGATTTGCCGGTTGCACTCTGTGGGGTATCCGGTCTGGCTGTGGTAATAAAGAACGGTATTGTACTTATCTGTAAGAGAGGCTCATCTCAACTGGTAAAGAGAATCGTTACTCAACTGGAAGAAAGCGGGGAGGAAGAACTGCTATAGAGAGAGGCTTTAACTCTTGTGCTGTTTTTCCAGCACCCTGACCACTTCGGAGCCGAAAGCCTTGCTTAAACTCCTTGCATCTACCTTATCGGTTGTAACTTCTCTGCTCATCCTCTCATACTCATCCCACTCCTCCTGAATCGGTCTTAATATATCGTCTTTACGCTTAAGCACATTTGCCAGAGACTCCCTCATTTTAAATCGCTCTTTAGCCACAAAGTCGACAGTGGCCTTTACTTCCGCCACCTCCTTCGCCTGGGATGAGCAGACCCGCGCTATAGGGGTAAGATCGAAAGGAGCAAGGGGATTGTCCCGTACACTCTTACCATCTCTCTTTAACTGCTCTTCTTCCAGAAACTCCCTGTAATTCTCCCGTATGCTCTCGTTTATGCTGTCAAAGGTTTTTCGAAAGTTGGCAAAGAAGGAGGATGCCAGTTCCGGCTTTATGTTTGGAGCGAGGTTCTGCATTTTATCCAGTTCTTTCTTATAGATGTTCATTTGCATGAGGATATTTTTTATCAATCTGTTTTTATTGAGCTCGGGATTTTCTTTTATTCTCCGGTTCACATCCTGAATTATTACCTTTATATCCTGCTCAACATCGATTTCTACGTTTAACTCCTCCCTGTGCAGAGGTATGGTTCCCCTTGCAAGGAGACGCTGAATCAGAATTACATAGATCAACTGGGCGAGGCGATAGGAGTGATTTTCAAGATGGTCTATTTCCCTGGAGTCGTACTTGAATGATTCCAGAAAGGAGAAAAGGGGCAAAAGGGGAGATCGTTTATACTCCACGATTCCCTCTTCTACGGAGAAACGGATTTCATCGGCAATGCTTTTAAGCTGAGCCCCAGAAAATGAGAATTGCTCTTCCAGATTATAGAGGTTTTCGGCAGATTCTTTGATATCGAACCAGTATCCGGTTATATATTTTTCTAGATCTATCATTTTATGTCCCGAAACAGCTTGTTGGGATTAAATGTATCGCCAATTTTATTTATTTTCAATCAGGGGAAACATTGTTGGAAAATGTAAATCTTTCCTGATCGCACAAATTGTGTTATAATAAAAAAAATGCAATAATTCTTGAATCAGGACGGAGAAAAGGTCTGTTAATATCACCGAGGAGGCAAACAATTGGCGACCATAACAGACGATGACATCAAAAAAATCTCTGGAGAGATAAAAAAGGAACTTCCAAAATGGCTTAAGGAGTACGGTTTTACCATGGAGGAGAAGCAGAACGGTGGGAAATTGCTGGAAAAACTTATCAGGCTTGAGGAAGAGCTTAAAGCACAGAGAGAGCTGATGAAGCAGGGTTTTGATAACTCCAAGAATAGTATTACTGTTTTGCAGGAAAATAACAACACTCGTTTCAGTGAGCTTAGAATGCACCTGGATAGCAGGTTTAAAGATTTCCGTGAAGCAATAGATACCCGCTATCGTGATTTTGGCGAAGCAATGGATACCCGCTTTCGTGATTTTAGCGAAGCGATGGATACTCGTTTTCGTGAGTCCCGTGAAGTAATGGATACCCGTTTCCGTGAGTTTAGCGAAGCGATGGATACCCGCTTCAGGGAATCTCGTGAGGCCACCGATACCCGTTTTCAAGAGCTTCGTGAAGACATGAACAAAAGGTTTGAAAGTATTGACAGGCGTTTTGAGGAATTGAGAGGTGATATGAATACCCGCTTTAATCAGATGTTCTGGTTTATGAGTATCGGATACTCAGTTATTACCGCCCTTATCGTTATATTTAAGTTTATAGGCACTTAGATTTTTGTTTCTGACCGCATGAACCCTATCCGCCATGGGGAGCTATATGGAGTTGATATAATTCAGGTAAACATCCTTTCCCGGCAGGGGGAAGTCAGGAGATTTAATCTCCGAGAGATCGAGCCCCGATACGTAACGGCGGACTACCTCCTCGCTGAATCTCGCTACTTTTCGGAAGTTCCACCCATCCATACAAGAGGCTATCTCTTTTACATCCTCATCGGAGAGGTGTCTTGCGTAATACCGAAACACCCTCTTTAATTGTTGGAGACCGGGAAGGGGGAAATCTATCTTCATATCGAATCGATCCAGGAGAGCTCGATCAAGCAAATCCGGCTCGTTTACAGAACCCACGATCAGGATATCCCCTGTGCTGTATATACCGTCCATTTCTGTTAGAAGGATGGAGACCAGTCTTGCAGTGGTCTCGAAGCTCTCGGAGCGCTTTTTGCCAAGGGCATCGAGCTCATCGATAAAGAGAATCATGCGTCCTGCCTTCTTGGCTCTGTGGAACAGCTCGGCAAGATGGTTTTCGCTATCTCCGTACCATTTTGTCATTACCGCATTGATGGAGAACACAACGACGGGCAGGCTGGCTTCACTGCCGATAACTTTCATGCTGTAGGTTTTACCGCAACCAGGAGGCCCCACAAGAAGCACCCCTCTGGGAAGTACGGACATACCATGGGGGAGAATCTGCGCGGCAATTTCAGTATAGAGGGCCTCTCTTTCAAGGGGAGTGAAAATATTGCGCTTAAGACGCTCGCTTATCTCTTCCAGACCAGGTAAATCTCCCCATGTAAGCTCGCCCGGCCGGAAAACACTGCAGCCAAGAGACTCCAACCAACTGCCGTGTTCCCTGTACCACTCTCCCCTTTCGGATATTTGTTTAACCGCGCTGTATTTATTTGCTGCTTCATCATACCGGGAAGTATCGAAAGATTTTTCGGTCTTGGGAGGGAAAAGTTTTTTAACGGTGTCCGTTACAAATACTTCGAAATGGTCGTTAAAATTGCTTAAGCTCGATTTAATCGTAATACTCCATTGGGAGGGGTATCTGAAGTAGAACTCGATATCGATTCTCTCTGCAGAGTCTGGATATTTGATAGAAGTCCAGCCGTCACGCACAGATTTTTCGAAGGAGATAACGTTAACACTTGTATTAACAAGGAGAGGTGTTTCATAATGATTTGAAAACATTTTTTTAAACTGGCCGGTTATTTCGGTAACCGCCAGAAAAGGAAGATCATTTACATTGATTATAACCTCAACCCGGCTCGATTGCAGATTTATCTCAACTCCCTCTTCTCTTGAACTTAGGGAATCCTGTTTATGGGGACGCAGTTCAAGAAGATCTTCTGCAAGACGGGTAATACGCCTCTTAAACTCTATAAAATCTTTTTTCTCTCTAAAGTCTTCATCGGGGTTATTCGTACTTGGATCTCTTTCCATTACCTGCTTAATAGATTCTAATTCCGGTTGTTTGAGAAGTCAAGTAAAAAAGTAAAAATCTTTCCCGATCTCTATATTTATGCTATTTAATTAATGATCTTGACATCATCGCATCAAGATGTTATTCTTCTTACATGAGGACAACTCTTACAATTGATGACGATGTTCTTGGTGTGGCCAGGACACTTGCACGTGAATCAAATAGGTCGGTGGGGAAGGTGATTTCCGCATTGGCCAGGCGGGGACTTAATGTGCGAATGTACAGGGTAGATGATTTAGGGTTGCCGGTGTTCCAGGTATCAGAGGATGCGCCGGTGTTTGGTCCAGAGGAAGTAGCCGAGGGTGAGGATGAACTGTGACGGTCAATCTGCCGGATGTGAATGTGCTGATTGCCCTTTCATGGTGTAACCATATTCATCATACCAGAGCCCGAAGATGGTTCGCAGACCATAAAAACGAGTCTTTTGCTACCTGCCCTATAACGGAAAGTGGTTTTGTTCGCCTGTCCATGAATCCGAATGTAGTCGGTGAGGCGGTCACCTTCGAGAATGCCCTTTCTGCCTTAAAGATATACATGGGCCTTCCGAATCACCGTTTCTGGCCTGCAGATGGGGATTATATTTCTGTGGTTAAAGATCTGCCTGTTGTCGGCTATAGGCAAACTACCGGTGCCTATCTTCTTGGTCTGGCAATAAAAAACAGGGGCAGACTCGTCACCTTTGACAGGAAGATCGAAGAACTCACACACGGAAGAAAGGACTTAAAACAGCATATATTTTTGATCGGAGCGGAGCAGGTTTAAAGATTTTTCAACTTATAAGCGGGAGTCTGTCTACATCTCTTAGGGATTGAAAGACCGGAACATGTATTTTATCATCCACTGAGAGGAAACCTTTTTTAAGAACCTCGTGGTTGGTGAATTGTTAAAGTATCGTTATAACCGTGCCTTGCAGGATACTGTCTATTTTTACAGAATATACTGCAGGCATTATTGCTATTTTGTTGGCTTAAGAGGATAGGATCATGGATATCTTAGAGGAACTGAAGAACCTGATCGCAAAATTAAACGAAGAGAATATAGAGTACGCTCTTTGCGGCGGATTGGCCATGGCAGTTTATGCCTTGCCAAGGGCTACTCTGGATATAGATTTATTGATCGATGAGAGTTCGCTTGAGAGAACAACACGTGCAGTTTATGACTTAGGTTTCACTTTGAAGGCTGAACCGATGGAATTCCACGGAGGAAAGATTCATATACACCGCTTAAGCAAGATCGAGCCAGGTACCGGGGAGACCCTGATTCTGGATTTGCTGATCGTAACTCCTGAATTAAAAAGCGTGTGGAACAAACGCATGGAGGTTGAGTGGGAGCACGGTAATATTAGCGTAGTCTCGCCGGAAGGTCTGATTCTTCTTAAGTCTTTTCGTAATAGCGGTCAAGATAAGGACGACATTGATTTTTTAAGGAGTATAATCGATGAAGATTGATATGAGCCGGGATGCCGTAAGTCTCCGACTGAGACAAGCCGCACAACTTAGAAAGACGTGTCTTGCTCTTGCCAGATCTAAAGCGAGTCTTGCGATTAGGATGAGACACTCAGAGAACAAGTCTGTGCAACGGACTTCACTGGCACTCGGCCGCTGACTTTACCGTTTTGCATGATGTCACTAATATGCTTGATATGATGATCATTATCACCTATTATTCAACGAAAAGGTAGCCTCCAGTGAATGAAAAAACGATAGATAATTGGGTAAAACTGTCAGAATATGACTTTGAAACTGCTGGTGCAATGCTTAAAGCCGGACGTTATCTTTATGTGGTTTTCACATGCCGGCAGGCTGTGGAGAAATTATTGAAAGCAATATATGTCCAAGTAAAGAATTCTACTCCACCATATACACATAATCTTATTAAACTCGCAGAAGAATGTAACCTTATTAACCAGATTGACATTAAAACAATAGCAGAACTAAATTCTTGTTATATAAAAACTCGATATTCTGAAGAACTGGAGAAATTATCTGCTGCAATTACGAGAGAACGTACAGAGGTTATATATCGTAAAACAGAGGAGTTGATTCAATGGTTAAAGAAAGAGATCAGGTAATAGAAGAGCTCAAGTGTTTCTCAGAAGAGATATGCAGAAAACTTCCGGTACATAAGGTATTTCTTTTCGGTTCTTACGCAACAGGCAATTTTCGAGAAGGTAGTGATATTGACGTTGGTGTTGTTCTGGATATAGAAAACATCGAAGATGAAATTGCAGCGGGAGTAGAACTCTTTCAATCATCTATCAAGATTGACCCGGATATCGAACCCTTTCCTATTTTGGTATCCGTAAAGGTATCTGACCGCCTAATTTAGATTTAATTGACCGATAAAGTAAGAGATAAATAGCCTTCCATTACATCTTTAT
>Ga0180301_10003027_pt1 | contig 13165 bp, 12 predicted proteins | sample GuaBasSediGuay16_FD_121797 | JGI IMG/M metagenome (GOLD analysis project Ga0180301, IMG submission 121797) | Subseafloor sediment microbial communities from Guaymas Basin, Gulf of California, Mexico - Guay16, Core 4569-2, 12-15 cm | ecosystem: Environmental > Aquatic > Marine > Hydrothermal...
AGCAACCGTAATGTAAACTCCTGTAGCGTTTCCTACATCGTTTGTTCCGAAAGCGTAAGCTGAAAATGCTAGGTTAAATAGGAGGAATATTTTAAAGAACTTATCAACATTTTTACCTTTAGAAATTAGGTGTTTCGCTACTCTCTCCAATAGAAAATACATTATAATGCTAAGCACTATTGCTAGCAGCGGTGAAATTATCCAGCTAAGAACAACCATGTAAACAACGTTCCAATTTATTCTTGCAACACCGTGAATATACATGTAAGCTAAACCTATACCCAAAACCGCACCAACAGTACTATGTGTTGTCGAAACCGGAAGCCCCTTCCAAGTTACAAGAGTTATCCATACTCCAGCCATTATCGACGCTATCAGCGCGCCAAGTGGATCAAGGTCTTTAACGACGCCTTTACCTATAGTTTTCATAACCATGTATCCTTGAACTATAGCCCCTAAAGCAGCAAACATAGAGAACATTATTAACGCTTTCTTAATGCTTATAGCTCCTGAACCTACAGCTGTGTTTGTAGGGTTAGCGGCATCGTTTGCCCCTAAGTTCCATGCAATGTAGAATGCTGACGCTAAACCAAGAATTAAGTAGAGTGACTCTGTCGTTAGCGCTAACAATATAATATTACACCTTGCACCATCAGACTAGGTCTCATACGCTACGCTAATCTCATGTTCTAGGAATTTAAAAATTATTATATAAACGATACTTAGCCTTACCTAGATATATTGATACGTAACTAGCCTAACATTATACCCCCTACCCATCTTTAACTTCCATCGCTCCTTAGTCCGTATAACTCCTTTAACTCTTAATTCATGAACTATCTCAGCTATTCGCTCCTGCTTCAACCAGTCACCATAAAGTTTTCCTTTACCGTAAATTTTCATTAAATACTTCTTAATTTTCAAAGGTATTTTCCCTGGAGGAGCATTTTCCAGAGGCGAGCCCGGAAGAGGAATGAAGGTGTGTGCATGTATTCTAACCCCCATCCTAACGAGTTTCTCTATAAGCTTCAAAGTTTCCTCAACATCTTCCTCGGTTTCACCCGGTAAACCAAATATGAAGTCAACATCAACCTTAAAACCTACTTTAAGTGCTGCTTCGACGGCTTCTAAAACATCATCTACCGTATGTCCTCTCCTAAGAAGCCTCAGTATTTTCTCACTACCACTTTGTGCTCCAATAATTATCTTCCTATTATCAACATGCTCCTTTAAGAGTTTAGCTAAGTCGTAATTTAAGAATTCAGGCCTTACTTCGCTGGGAAAGGAGCCCATGAAAACTCTTCCACCATATTTTTCCTTTAATACTTTAAGCGAACTCAACAACTCTACTAAAGCATTAACGTTAGGTCTTATACCATCTAAGCTCCCATAAGCTAATGCATTAGGTGTAATGAATCTTAAATCCTTTAAGCCATGTTTCCAAAATATTTCCGCATACTTCGTAACGTTTTCTACGTTTCTATGCCTTAAAATGAACCCATGAATATAGGGTGTTTGACAGTAACCACACTGAAAAGGACATCCACGAGTTATTTCTATCGGATTAAATTTCCTCCTCCAGTAGGGGAATGGCGGATACTTGTTTAAATCAATGGGTTCTGGTTTACCGTTGAAGAAGAAATCGCCATCTTCCCTATACGCTATTCCCTGAATTCTCAAAGGATCTCCTCTCTCTATTACCTCCCGTAAGAATTCCGTAAGGGATCTCTCAGATTCGCCTACGAAAACTATGTCGAAACCTAAAGTTAAAGCACCTACAGGGTCTCCTGTAGCATAAGGACCACCAGCGATGAGAAATAAGTTCTTTGGTTTGCTTTTAGTAAGAAACTTAATAATCCATAAGAGCTTATGAAGAGACGTAGTGAAGAGTGTAAAGCCGAAAACCACGACTTTATACATTCTAGTCAATGCAAATACTTTATTTAAAACTAGATCGTCTTCACTAATCAAGTACACATCAACATTTAAATCGCTAATATCAATTGCTGAAAGTAAAGCATGAACACTATATCGAGTTTCCTTCGAATAGTAAAATGCAATAGTGGCATCGTTCATGTTCATGGCATGTTTCTTCTCTCACAACATTCTGCCGTTCAAGTATTACCGGTATTACCATAGTGTTATTACTGTTAATAAACTCATTGTTAAAGCTTAAATATCGTTATGAAGATTATTAGCTAAGGGTGATTTGGCTATGAAAGTTAGGAAGGCTATTTCACCCGTAATAGCAACATTACTGCTAATACTGATAGCAGTAGCAGCCAGCATACTAGTTTACGTGTGGGTAACAGGATATGCATCTTCAGTAACCGGAGCAGAAGCAACACAGCTGCAGGAAAGAATAAAAATAGACGCAGTAAGTGCCAATAGCTCCTACACAGTAGTTTATGTGAGAAATATTGGCGATATTAAAGTTAATGTAACAGACATTTACATAATTGATGCTGCTACATCAGAAATAATGAACCATACAGTATTCGGTAAAGAAATAGCTCCAGGACAAGTTAGGGAGTTTCCAGTAGAGACAACTTTAGAGTCCGGACATACTTATATTGCAAAAGCTGTTACATCCAATGGTGTTGAAGCAACACAGAGCTTTGTCTATAGAGGCTAAAACTTCTCTTGCAAGGTGATTTGGCTATGAAAGTTAGGAAGGCTATTTCACCCGTAATAGCGACACTACTATTGATTCTAATCGCTGTTATTGCTAGTATCCTAGTTTACGTGTGGGTAACAGGATATGCAAGCTCAGTCACAAGCACCGAGGCCACTCAGCTTCAGGAAAGAATAAAAATAGACGCTGTCGGAGCAAAGCATGGTAATAGTACAGGAAACTATTACGACATAATCTCAATCTTTGTTAGAAATATTGGAGATGTGAAAGCGAATGTTTCATCAATATACATTTATGATAATGAAGGTAAAGTTGTTGTCTCGGTAACTAATATTTCAAAGGGAGGAATAAGCCCTGGTGCAACAGTAAACTTCACAATAGCTTTAAACTACAATAAATCAGGTAATACTGATGCACTATTAGTCAATGAGCAGTTAGACGGTTCAGCCAAAGTTGACGATCTAACAAACGTTAATGCTACTGTTGTTGGCGTAACATATACTGTTAAGGTTGTTACGCTAAATGGTGTCGAAAGCACATATAAGTTTAGAATAGGCGAATGAAGAAGATCTCTTACTTAAAGTATACCGTGTCTTTTGCAAAATTCTTCAATAATTTCTTTTAATGTTGGATTACTATGTTCTATGATCTCATATTTTACATGTACAATCTTTTTATTGATATTAATGATACTAGTTATTTTTGAAGGTGTACCTAGAACTACTGTTTCTGCGGGTACTTTATTTAGTGTTTCTTCTAGGTCCCTTAGCTGTTGGGGGTTATAACCTATTGTTGGAACTACCTCTTTTAAATGCCCATAAATTTCATAGGCTTTCCTAATTAATCCTGTAGCGTATGGTTTCGGATTAACTATTTCAGCACCATATTTCTTAGCAGCTATGTATCCTGCTCCAAATCCTAATCCTCCATGTGTTACTGTAGGTCCGTCTTCTACAATAACCACCTTTCTCCCCTTAATTAGCTCTGGTTTATCAACAAATATTTCTGAAGATGCTTCTATTATGTGAGCTCTTGGATTAACCTTCTTTATGTTTTCAACTATTCTCCTTACGTCTTCTTTTGCTGCAACATTAACTTTATTTACTATCACGATGTCAGCCATTCTTATGTTAGTTTCTCCAGGAAATGTTCCTACTTCCTGTCCTGGTCTTAAAGCATCAGCCACGGTTATATGTAGGTCTGGCTTATAAAATGGTAGGTCGTTGTTTCCTCCATCCCACAGTATTAAGTCAGCTTCTTTCTCCACCTCTCTAAGAATTGCTTCATAATCAACTCCTGCATATACTGGTATCCCCATTTCTATATAGTGTTCATACTCTTCCCTTTCCTCAATAGTGCAACCGTGTTTATCGAGGTCTTCGAAGCTTTCAAACTTCTGAATCTTCTGCTTAGCTAAATCACCATATGCCATAGGATGCCTTACTACAGCAAAGCGAACCCCTTTCTCTCTTAGTATTTTAGCTATTTTCCTACTTACAGTACTTTTTCCAGACCCTGTTCTAACAGCTGTAACCGCTATTACGGGTTTTGATGCTCTAAGCATCGTAGATTCCGGGCCTAGAATCCAGAAATCCGCACCTGCAGCAAGTACTTCTGAAATCTTATGTCCAACATAGTCGTATGTTAAGTCACTGTACGATAGAACTACGATGTCGACACCGTATTCTTTAATTAACTTTGTTAGCTCTGATTCGGGATATATTGGTATTCCCTTGGGATATAGCGGTCCTGATAGTTCTGGAGGGTAAATTCTATTCTCTATTCCCGGAATTTGTGTTGCCGTAAAAGCTACTACCTCATATTCCGGATTATTCCTGAAGAATACGTTGAAATTGTGGAAGTCCCTACCTCCAGCACCCATTATTATGACTTTTCTACGTTTCTTCATGTACATAACCGCATACGCTTTAAGGATTTTCACACTATATTTCTTATGTTGAAAAAATTCTGTTAAACAAGTTCTTTACGGAAAATTTTCCGAAGAAAAATTGTCGTTATATAGGATATTTTCTACATGGAAACAAATGTTCCGTAAACTACATGGACTCAACACTGTAATGACATATTCATTGAAATGTTTTATTAAAAAATTTTCAACATTAAAACGCTTCCTTCATGTACTTACCGTATTCTCCACTCTCTTCCCCACCAATATCGGGAGTCTTCCATCCTTCAGGACATCCTTTACCGAACCTTATTGGCTTCTTAAGTCTGCTAAGTAGGACCACTCTACTTGGAATACTTTCTGAAACTAGCGGGTAAGATGCTTCCTCAGCTATTTTCTTAGCGAACTCTCTTACCTCAGCATGTGTTGGCATTGCTTCTCTTGGAAGCCTCTTTGTTGAAGCTCCAACGTGCATGTATGCTTTCACTTCAACATATGTTGGCTGGGCTAAATCTATTAGTTTAGCAAATCCTTTAACGTCTTTATCGCCCATATTAATGCCTTTCATAACGGTTATTCTCATAACTGTGGGACATGTGAAGCTCGGTAAAATCTCTAAGCTTTTTAGTGAAAGTTCCCAAGCCCTAGGAGCTAATGGGACGTTGAGTTTCTGGTACATTTCCTTATTCCATGCTTCAAACGAAACGTAGAGTTGGCTAGGCTCTTCCTCTAGATTAGCAAGAATATCCGGCCTAATAGCTCTAGTTACTACGAAAGTTGTTAAGCCTCTACGATGGAATTCCTGAATAAGTTCTCCTAGTCTGGGATAGAGTAGGGGTTCTCCGGTAAGGCTTATTGCAACATGTTTAGGCTTATAAGCTTCTTCTAAAAGCTTCTTATCTGCTTTAGGATTACCCTTGTATCCCGATAATATCCTATACCATTCCCTAAATACTCCCTCAACTATTTCCTTAGGATCATCAACTACAGGAAGTCTTGTTTCATCCCACTCAATACCTACATCTTGGGGTCTAAGTCTCCAACAATGTATACATGCATTCCAACACCAGAGTACAGCAGGTGACATTTGAATACATCTATGGCTTTCAATACCGTAGAACTTACATTTATAGCAGAACCTATTCTCTAAAAGAGCAGCTTTCGTCCAATGACATATTTTCACAGCACTATGATGACCAACAATATGGTACTTTTGCTTCCTAAGTATGGCAAAAAGTACCTTATACGGATCTTTCCTTGCTTCTTCAATATTTATCTCTATTCTCTTTCTCCTAACCATTTCCGTTATCACTTCACACTTTGTTCTGAGAATACCTAAGTATTGTTTGTAAATATATATTGTTTAATTAAACAACTACCGTTCTGCTGTAACAACGTACTTTTCTCTAATGTACTTCAGCGCTTCATCTATACGCGTATGCGGCTTAAACTTAAACGTTAGTATTCCATGTTTACGAAAGAATTCCTCACCTCCAGGTCCAAAAAATGTTGAAACTACAGCATCTACCTTTCCAAGCATTTTAAATAAATTAATGAGACCTTGCCTCCTCCTAACCTCTCCATGGTGATACTCTCTTTCCTTCCTAAATGGATTAGGAATTTTCTTAATAATAAAGTTTACATTTTCAGAATCCACTTAATAAATGAAATAGTGTTTTGCATCACCAAAGTGACCAAGCTTTATTTCAACTCCATTATCTGTTGCGATAACAATAAGCATTAGTTGCACCATGAAAGTTTAGGTGGAAAGGAGGCTAAAATATTTTGTGCAAATGCACAAAAAGGGCATCTCGAGCATAGCATCATAAGCTTCTACATAAACCACTAGGTCTCATGTATTTCGTTAGTACCATAGAGCTTATGTAGACATTATAGGCGGAAGCTTAGCTGAGTTTATTAGGGTTTCTAAGCTTAGTCAGTATTTGATGATGAGAGGCGGGCTTACCCGAGGATTCCTCTGTTTGTGAGGAGTGCGGTCGTATCTGATGCTTTAACTACTATATGTAACCCATTCTTTCTCTACACCTTTCTCTTCAAGAGGAATTTTCTTGCCGCTTATAGCATAGGTTATTCCTTCAAGAAATCCTTTCATAAGGAAACCATCTATCATAATACCCTTTATTTTGAGAGTTATATCTGATGCTTCAACATTGAATCTCTCTATTTCATAGTCCTTTATCCATCCAAACGCTTTAAGAGATTCTAATGCGAAACGCATGAACATAAGGTTGCTGTTAAGATACTTTAGTAAGCCTCCCCATACCGTTGTAAATTTCTTGCCGTATTCGAAACCCATGAAGTAAAGGAATACGTCTTTAGCTCTTCCGAAACGCTGAGCTAAGCCCTCAAGTATCATATCCCATGTTGACTTAGTAAATATTATTACAGGTTCAAAATGTATTTCGACAAGGTAGTTGAAGTCTGGAGTAACAACATTGCCTATTTCCTTATGTCCTACGTAAACTTCTATAACCTCGTCTATTTTGCTTAAGATATTTCTTAACTCTATTTCGTTAATTTGGGAGTCTGTTAAGTCTGCTAGAAAAACCCATGAACCCTCTATTTCACCTACTTCAACACTGTGTATTCCTGTAAGAATTTTTACTCCATATTTCTTTAGTTCATTAGATATCTTGTGTAGAGTATCTTCTCTGAAAATTAGTCTTAGCCCAATAAATGTTAGTCTTCTTTCCTCTCTATTAATAACTGTTCTAGGAATCCAAACCTTTATTTTGGCTTTTCTCCTAGAAATGGACTTCAAGTACAACACCTACAGCCCATACCTAATACTTGTTTATACTATTTTTCAACGTTATATTGTGCTATATTTGTTGTATTAGCTTGTAAATCCCTTTAGCATCCATATTATTTAGGCTTCTCTTTCATTAGTGTAAATGGATTTACTGGACATTTTACATAATTGCACATTGCATGCCTAGAAATCCAGAATTGATAGAAAATTAGCCACCATACAGAATACGTAAAAGCCGTTTTAACGATATTTAACATGTCACCTACGATATATGAGGAATAAATATCTGTTACCATAACAGCTAGCGCTACAGCCCATACCGGAGCTTCCTGTAAAACGGCTTTTGCCTTATATCTTAACATGTTAAATCCCATATAACCAAAGCCCAAACCCCAAGCTAAAATAGGTATGTATGTTGGAAGCGCATGTACATAGTATTTTATGTTCGTTATTGAGGCAAGCAATATTACTGTTAGTAAGGGAATCATATGTAATGTGTATCTCATTATATTCCTGTAGTACTGTATTATAGCGTATGTGCTAGGTATTTCGCCATCTAAGTAATCGTCTAACCTATACATTGCTAAAGATGCTCTGTAGACGAATCCTACGAGTAATAAGCCTATAAGCCATGGGAGAGTGGGATAGTTTGTTGCTGAAAAATATCCTACACTATAGCTTAACATAAAGCCGAAAACTGCGTAGAATTCGTTATGGCTTTCAACATATAGTTTAGCTGTTCTTACAGCAGCTACACCTAAGAGTAGAAGCCACCATCTTTCGGTGAAAACTATTATTATAGCTAAAATAGCCGCTATAATTAATGATGCTTTAGACATTCTTTTAGCTTGATCAATACTTACTTTTGCTTCTCCTCTAAATGCTGAAAATCCGCCTTTATCATGAACTATATCGAGCGAGTGCTGATATAATCCTTGAATTGCAAGCATTCCAAGAATGCTTGCAATAAATGCTATCCAAGTCTTTATCGTAAGTGAACCTATGTTGGAAATATAGGCTACTGCGATGCCAAGAATCGCAGGGTACCATGATGTCCGTACTATGACATCTAAGTACATTAGCTTTGCAATATTTCTTAACACAGTATAATCACCAAGAGTGTGAGCAAGGCTAGTACCAGGTAGTAAAGGAATGCCTTGAAAGTATTTGGCTCAACAAAACCGTATCTGCTTGCTCTCCTAGTTTGTTGTTTCTTACCCATTTTTCAATGTTCCTCTATTCCAAATACCTTCTTTAACAAGTATCTTCTAGAGAAGATTGCTTTAGGATTCCCTTTATTGTCGACTATAATTATATGTGAGATCTTATATTTACTCATTAAGTCTATTGCGTCGTGAACTTTTGCTGTTTCCCTTAGTGTTATGGGGTTTCTTGTCATGATTTCCTTTATCGTTATTTTTTCAACTTTAGGATGTCTAGGTATTGCTAAAACCCTTAATCTATAAGGTACTTCTAAATGCAGTATTTTTAATAAATCAAGCCTAGTAACTATCCCTACAACCTTACCTTTACGCCCTACGACTATTGCTGCATCAATACCTTTAGATTTTACAGTATCAATGAATATTTCTACAGGCATATTCTCCTCTATTTTAAGAGGAGGACAGAGTTCATGTAGAATGTCCTGTATTCGAGATTCAAGCACCTTTTCTATTTCGTCACGTTTAAGAATGAAGAAGCTCAATATCTACCCCACTTAGGTTTAACTTTGCTATATAATATTGTCTATTTAAAAAATATTAAGATTTCCATTAACTCTTACCTATCTTGTACTTAAATGCTCTTTTTAATAGAACGGGTGTTGCTAATGATGAGAAATAAATTAACAGCAAAGCGCCAAAGTAGAGTTTCTGATCTATGGCTCCAATGGATAAGCCAACAACAGCTATTACTAGATCCACTCCAGCTCTAGGCATCATACCTAAACCTATAGCTAATGATTCGTTCCAGTCCATTCCGGAAAGTTTCGCTGCAAAACCGCATCCTATAATTTTACCTATTACGCCTAAGGCTACAATAGATAAGCCAACGTATAGTATTTCGTATAAACTATTATTTCCAACTATTTCCCAAGGGTTAAGCAGTATTCCTGCGTAAACGAAGAATATTGGCGTTATTATCATAGATAAAAACTCCAGTCTTTCTCTAAGTAGTTCAACACCAGGTATGCTTGAGAGGGCAAGTCCTATGAAAAATGCTCCTACAAGCGGTGAGAGTCTAAAGAAAGCTGTTAACGTTGCTGCTGCTAATCCCATTATAAGTACTGTGGTGAAGGCTGATTCGTGGACTTTAAGCTTTCTAAGCATAACACTTATCTTGTACGAGAACTTGTTTATGAGAAATGTTAATGTCAAAATTGTAGCTAAACCTGTCATTATAGGTAATAAGCTTTCTAATGTCACTTTACTTTCCGTAACTAGGGAATAAACTAGTGCTAAAACAATGACGCCATAGATGTCATCTGCAACAGCAGCTCCCAAAATAACTCTCCCCTCCTTAGTGTGAAGAAGATTAAGGTCCATAAGTGTACGTAATGTAACACCAACAGATGTTGGTGTTAGTATCGCTCCTAAGAAGAGCATTGTTTTCAAATCATAGCCTAACATGTAAGCGTAGCTGAAGCCTAGTAGGAAGCATGCTAAAACTCCACCTAATGCTACCGCTAATACTTGCACACCGTATCTTTTGAATTCGGAAATACTGCTTTCCACCCCTCCTAGGAAAAGCAATATTACTATGCCAACCCATGCGAAAGACTCTATGTTTTTAACTGAGGATATAAGACCGAAAACTGTTGGGCCAACAAGTATTCCTGCAAGTAAGTCTCCAAGGATTGTTGGTTGTTTTATGCGTGCCATAACTTCCTCTAAGACCTTAGCCAACAGTAGTACTAATGTGATATCAAGTAGTATTAGCGCTTCTTTCATGCGTACGCGCCGCTTAATTTTAGATTTAGTTTGAGAACTATATACGGGTTATCAATAAACACTGTCTTACCTCCCTTTAGGTTTAAGCTTAGCTGAGTAGAGCGCTTTGAGGATTACTGGTGTAAGTATTGATGATGAGTATATTAGAATTATTGTTGCAAATAGTGTATTTTGGTCTAGAAGACCTAGAGTTAAACCTGTAAAGGCGATTATCGATGCAACCTCGGCTCTAGGAACCATACCTACGCCTACAATGAGTGCTTCAAGCCATGAAAAATGAAATAGCTTAGCTGTTAAACCACATCCTATGATTTTAGAAATGAAACCTATTATGACTAAGGAGAGAATGTACATTAGTGTTTCATAGGTGAAGGTTAATTGTCTAATACTTAGTGTTAAACCTATGAAGGCAAAGTAAACTGGTGACATGAGAGACGTAAGTGCACTAAGCTTCTCCTTAAAGGTTTCGACACCAGGCATTTTAGATAAAGCTAACCCTATGAAAAACGCCCCTACGATAGGGCTTAGCTTCATATATCCTACACCTAAAGCCACAATTAACCCGTAAATGAATGTGAAAACGAAGAAAGCTTCCTCAGTCTTAAAGCTCCTAATAACATGGCTTATGTGTAATGAGTGCTTCTCAGTTAATCTGTAAACAGCAAGTAACATTAGAAGACCTAGCGAAACTGAAACAATGGTGTAGAACTCTTCGCCACTTTTCCCAATAACTAATGCGTAAACTGATGCTAGAACAAGCAATCCGTAAATATCATCAAAAACTGCTGCTCCAACAATAACACATGCTTCCTTTGTTTCGTAGGTATCCATTTCCATTAGCGTTCTTACAGTAATACCTACTGATGTAGCTACAAGTATTGCCCCAATAAACATTGATTCTTTAATGCCGTATCCGAAGAATAAGCCTAGTAGAAAACCCGAAACGAAGCTTGCTAAAACACCTCCAATACCTACTACTGCGCTTGCTAACCCATACTTTTTCATCTTGCTAACATCTGTTTCTACTCCTGCTAGGAAAAGTAACGAAATTATTCCCAAGGAAGCAATAATTTTAATGTGCTCTGCCGGAGCTATTAATCCCAGAATTGAAGGTCCAAGAATTATTCCTGCTAAAAGATCCCCTAAGACGGGTGCTTGCTTATATTTAGCAAGTAGTTCTTCAAGTAATTTAGCCGCAACTATTATTATTACAACATCTAGTAGCATTCTTAGTGCTTCAGGCTCCACTGAATCCTCGCCTTCATTACTAGAGTACATGTAACTTATTGTTAGAATACTTATACTTTATGGTGTTAGAGGTTTTTAAGCTAGGTTCTCACAGAAGCTTTTCACACTTGCCTAACTATTTTTAAAGCATTTGCTTCACTCAGCTCTACAACTTTAAAATAGTGATGTGAAAGAGTTTTTAATGAATCATTATCACCTTTAATCATGACTGAAAGTAGTTTAACACCTGCCTTTCTAAGCTTATTTGCGAGAATTCCTGGTTCAAACATGTCCTGACCATCAGTAATTATGATTATTGCTGAGCAGCCCTTACATGCACCCTTTTCAATATCCTCTAACGCCTTAGATAATGCATAATCGATATCCGTTTCTCCAAAACTAGCTGCCGTAAGGATATACCCTATTTTCCTAGTTTTACTCGCTATATTCTCTTTAGGGTCAATAATTATGAGATCGCATGGGGAGTCTGTGAAGAATCTAAAAAACACCTTCCTATTTTCTAAGAGAGCTCTCCTTATAAGAGCCAATGTAACTGCTCGTGCCCATTCAGTCTTTTCTCCTTCCATGCTACTTGACTTATCAACTAGAATGTAAATCGGATTCCTCTGTTTCTTAACTATTTTCCTATATATTAGAAGGGAATTTTCAATATATTTTAAGAAGAAAAATGTTTCGGGAAGTGCTATTTCTGACGGAATAATTCTTTCAACATCGCTCCCTAAAGTTATTCCGTCAAGCTCCCCCCTAAAATGCTCCGATTTAATTACTGGTATGAGAAGCTTCGATTTCTCAACTATCCTACTTGTTAGGTCAAGAATTCTTCTAACATTAATGTTTTTAGCAAGCTTTAAGACTTCAACAATGTATCTTGATGTTACATAGTCTTTAAAATGCTTCGTTGAAAAGCCTTGTTCAACAACACCTTTAATAACCTTGTAGTAGTGTATGTCTGAATTTACCTCCTGGAAAAGCCTTTCAAATTCATTAAGCCATCCCTTAACCCTTCTCTCCTCAACTATTCTAGATAGTGCTAATAGCGGGTCGGAACCTACTTCATCACTTAATCTTTGGAATTCATATTTAAAATAGGAGCTAATGTAGTTGATAATTTTCTCAGCTAGGGAGAGAGTAGCTAGCGTTGATATTTCCGGGTTTAAAATAGACTTCACCCTAATTATGTTGGTGTTTTTTAGAGTTAGAAAGTACTTTATCATTTCAGCTCTTTTCCTTAAATGCTCGTTTTTAATGTTGCTTCTAAGTACTGGATATGGTAGGTAGAACATGTAAAATACGTCAGCACATGTCGAAGGTGAAATTCTATGTCCTGTAAGGTATCTTATGAGATTGGATAGCTTGAGACCACGATACTGGGTTAAGGGGCTTGAATAATCTATTTTAAGAACTCCTTCCTCCATTAAAGCGTCCCTTCAAGCTTCTTAGAAATAGTCTCTTTAAGCTCATTAATCATTTGTGAAAGCTCATCTATTTCCTTTTGAACATTGTAATCCGTAGTTGCAAGAGCTATTTCGCCTAGCTTATTCTCGGTTCTTCTGAGACCAAAAAGTATGTTCTGAAGCTCCTCAGCACTTCTTATTTCGCTTATGTTTCTTTTTAAATACTTTATGTTCTCTCTAGCTTCGCTAAGTATCCTTATA
>Ga0180301_10003029_pt1 | contig 13163 bp, 9 predicted proteins | sample GuaBasSediGuay16_FD_121797 | JGI IMG/M metagenome (GOLD analysis project Ga0180301, IMG submission 121797) | Subseafloor sediment microbial communities from Guaymas Basin, Gulf of California, Mexico - Guay16, Core 4569-2, 12-15 cm | ecosystem: Environmental > Aquatic > Marine > Hydrothermal...
GGAGAGATCTTAATGACACCTCGTGGGTCGGGTGGATTCAAGGCCGAACCTGAAATTGACAGGGCGAGACCTTTGAAAGTGAAATGCTACCGCCTGTTTCTCTATATCACAGCGAGATCATGGCCTCCATTAAGGTTGTTGCTCTCAAGACCCTCAAATGCCCTGTGGGACTGAACTGGGTCTTTAGCAAGACAGAATGGATTGCTTTTTTTCTACGGATTTCAATTTGACCAATGTGAAAGACATGGGGTACTATGGCGTAAAGCGGAAAATTTAATCCGGCTTAAATTTAAAATAGATCAAACAGGGCACTAGTAGTAGCAAAAGCCAAACCTGCAGCGCATACGCTGGCATGAACCACATTTGCACTCCGTATGAAAACCTTGAGCAAGAAGGAGTTCGAGGTGCGCCGGGTGACACTCGTGGGCATTATTATGAGGCCCCCCGCGGCCCGTTCTCGCGCAGCAACTTCCACATCCTATGCATCCATTTGCCTGTTGATCTCGAATACTTCCCTTTTTTGAATAAGGTTGAATCCAATGGGTGACGGATGCTTGGAGAGATGGCTATGCAGTCTATGCGGGTACCTCTGCCCTTTCCAATCCTCTTGTCACCACCCTAGGCCGCCAAGAGATGATTTATGCTTTCCCATGTTTCAGGAGAAATAGTTGATATTGATAAGGGAAACAAGGTTTCATTCTGCTACTCCCATACTTGTCACTATCCATACGCTGGTAACCTCCCGGATCCTGAATTGCTGAATCTGTCCCTAGACAGCTCTAGCTCGAAAAGCTACGGGTACCACTGACGCGGATAGCCGGCTTGCCTTTTCATTCAGGTAATCCGGCTTTCTTGAGGAATGGTTAAAGTAAATTTACCTGTTTTCTTGTAATAAGGAGAAAAGAAGATGGTACCAAGCAAGCCAAGACGACTGTTGGTTAAGATAATAATCATTCTGATAGGCTCTTTTACGATTAGTCTTGCAACGCCACCGCACGAAGCCGGCGCTGGAGAAGAATGGGCGGGCATAGGATATGGGACAACAATTACCTGTTGCCCAGATGAGGGGTGCGAAGAAGAGACAGTATTGGGAGGGGGCACTGGAACGGTAGAAGATGGCCTTGGAACTGGTGTTGCTTCCACAGACATGGGAGACTTAGAGATTTCAGGGCCATTTCCAATGAAAAGCGGTGCTGGCTTCACGGGATCTAAACACATTTCCTACGAAGATGAGTATGGAAGTGGTGAAGGAGATATCTATTGGGAAGGAGTAAGAACATCCTACTCGACAGCAAAAGGCACTTGGAGAACGGATGGCCATGGGTGTGATGACAGCGGTAACTGCTGCTACAGTGCGGGTCACGGAACCTTCGTTGCCTACCAGATATCTCCTGGTGACCGCAATAAAGGAGCGCCGATCCCTGAAGCCTCTGAAGCTGAACCCGTCAACATTATCAATGGTAACATGTATATTATTAAGACTGACCTAACTACCTTTTCTCCCGGGATACCATTTGTATTTACCCGTGCCTATAATAGCGTTGAGGAGGCTGACGGCCCCTTAGGAAGAGGTTGGACTCATAATTTCAATATCAGGATGTTTGTGCCTCAAGACGGGTACTCTCCTGCCATCATCAATGACAAAGACGGAAGGGTAATTATATTTGAACAGTCGGATTGTGGTGAGTTTGAACCAGTTGCGGGCGAAGTTTCCGCTCTGATCAAAAATGCCTCAGGTTATCTTTGGGAAAAGAAGGATAAGTCGTGCTATGCATTTGATGCTGAGGGAATTCTGCAGTGGGTCAGCGACAAAAACGAAAATAGGATCTCTCTATCGTATGACGGGAGCGGACGCCTGACCACTATAGCAGATACCGCTGGAAGGACATGTAAATTAACATACGATACATGTGGCCATATTACATCAATCTCTGATTCCACGGGTAGGATCGTGAGCTACCAGTATGACGCCAATGGAAACCTAGTACAGGTGACCGACCCAGTGGGTGTTATCACCAACTACGAATATGCCGACTTAAATGATCCCCATAATATCACAAAACAGATCATCGGTGGCACTTTTACCTACACCTATGGATATGACGAGCAGGACCGTTGCATCCAAGCGAGTGGCCCCTGCGGAGAAAACGGAGCAGGTTTTGAGTATCACCCAGAAGGTAGGTTCACTGTGATTACCGATTCCAGAGGCAACACAAGGATCAAGTATTACAATGCTGACGGAAAGGTTACGAGGATTGTTTATCCTGATGCAAGTGAAGAGGTGTTTACATGGGATGAAAGGCTGAACAAGATCTCCGAGACTCGACAAGATGGAAGCGTCTGGCAATATGAATACGATGGAAAGGGCAATCTTATAAAGGTAATTGGCCCTTTAGGCCATCAAAGAACCATGACCTACGATAGTAATGACAATCTTACTTCGCTTACAGACGAACGAGGACAAAAAACCGCCTATGCCTATGACACCAGCGGGAACCTTATCCAAGTTTCGGACCCTTACAACACCACAAGCGCCTTCAGTTATGACAGCAAGGGCCAGATTCTCACATTCACAGATTCCAGAGGGAATACCACAACTTATGCTTATGACACCCAGGGTAATCTTGTGAGCAGGACTGATCCCTTGGGGAATAAAATCATCTATCAGTATGATTCCCTTGGAAGAAGGATCTCGATAACCGATGCAAGGGGACATACCATAACCTACCGGTACGACGCATTAAACCGGGTCACAAAGATAACCGATGGGCTTGGAGGGATTATCAACACCACGCATACGCAAGCAGGCCTTGCAAGCCTTACAGACGCCAACAATAACACCACTCGTTTCCAGTATGATGTACTGAACCAGCTTACAGTAACTACCGATCCTCAGGGGAACACCAAGACGCTTACGTATGATCGAAATGGAAATCTTGCTTCCCGTATAGACTACAAGGGAACCAGTACTACATATGACTATGACAGCCTCGATCGCTTAACAGCGATTCAGTATCCTGATAATAGCCGGGTATCGTTCACTTATGATTCTGCGGGCCGGATGACTGGCATGACCGACAGCCTTGGGACATCTATCTATAGTTATGATTCCGTGGGGAGGCTCATCTCTTATACGAATGCCTATGGCCAGTCGGTAAGTTACGCTTATGATGAGACAGGCAACCTCTTAAGAATTACGTATCCGGGGAACAAAGTTGTGAGTTACACCTATGATGCTTTAAACCGTCTTACACAAGTAACAGACTGGGCAGACAGGCAGACCAAGTACACTTACAATCAGGAGGGAGACTTAATTCAGGTAACCCTCCCCAACGACACAAAGGCCCAATATACGTATGATGATTCGGGGAGGATGACCAGTCTTCGGAATCTCAACTCAAGCGATCTGGTGATAGCCATTTACAATTATACGTTGGACGAAAACGGCAATATCATAAGTGAAGAGAGGAATCAGCCTCTTGAGCCTACCTTTCAGTCAATGTCAGTGGCTTATAGATATGGGGTCGACAATCGTCTTTTGCATGCTGGTAATAATAACATCAGCTATGACAAAAATGGCAACCTGATTACCAAGGGTAACAATACGTACCAGTATGACTATGAGAACCGGTTAACCTCTATCACTAGTTCTCAAGGCAGCTGGGAGTATGGCTATGACGGAATGGGAAACCGAGTCATCGTGAGGCAGAATGGAGATGAGCATCGATTCTTGATAGATCCAAGGGGGATCACCAAGGTCTTGGCAGAATACGACGGGAGCAATACCCTCAAAGCATATTACATCTATGGATTGGGACTGCTTTACAAGGTGGATGGGATGGAGCATGCCTACTACTACCATTTCAATAATATAGGGAGCACAGTGGCTATGACCGATGATAGTGAAAAGCTTGTGAATAAGTATGCTTATACCCCCTTTGGCATGATAGCCGGGACGGAGGAGCTAGTATCAAATCATTTCAGATATGTAGGTAGATTTGGCGTGATGGATGATGGGGAAGATCTTGTTTACATGAGAGCACGGTATTACGATCCTGAGCTGGGAAGATTTATTACGAAGGACCCTATTGGGTTTGCAGGAGGTGTGAACTTGTATGCGTATAGCCTAAACAATCCTGTACGCTATGGAGACCCACAGGGTCTGATGAAACGGGAATTAATCCGCATTCTAAAGCTAGCGCGTGATGATTTGCTGGGTCTTATTCCAACCGTTTCTGCCTGGCGTTCTCTTCCTTCTATATACGGGGAAGAGAATCTTACATTGAGAAAACTGAAGGGAATCCAGGCCCTGTTAGGATTAATATTGAGTCCTGTACCGGAAAACCTAATAAATGAAGTGGCGGGGGTGAAGGAGATGTTTGGAGAGTGGGAAAGGGCTATAGAGAATTATCATGTAACAGGGAAGAGCGGAAAACAGTTTGAATCCGAGTGGCCATTAGGCAATTTTCCGCCGGGGTCAAGCTTAATGATAATGAATGACGGAACAATATTAATTGAAACCCCTTCTCGGTAGGATAGGAAAAAATGATTGGAAGGCAGGATAGTGCGTATGCACAAATAGATTCATAACACAAAGGAATTTCCAATTCTTAGTGTACTTCTGGCATCAAGTTGCAGTGCTTCGCGGTGGCTTGCGGGATTCCTTGACGGCGCCTTGGTTCGGCTCAATCCCCAGTCCTGGAGGTCGGGTCCGGGGTTTCAGGAATGAGATATTTTTTGCAGGAGCAATGGAAGCCCGTGACGCGTCCAAAGGGTGCTAAGAAAAAGAGATACTTATGAATGGAACCAGATACGTATACATGGAAGATCTAGGAAAGTGATTTTTGAAGGGAAATTCCACTTGGTGATATTCCTATTATAGAGGGGAGGCAAGTCTTAGAATGGCAAGAAAAAAGCGGAATGCCGTTTATGGTTTTCTCCTGTGGTTGATGTTTGCTTCTTCGGTCTACGCAGGTACCATCACCTATCAATACGACAGGTTGAACCGCCTCACTCGTGTTGAATACCCAGATGGAATGAGTATTCGTTATACATATGATCTATCCGGGAACAGGACGCTACTTGAAGTGACGATGGACGAGGATCATGACGGCCTTGTCAATTCTTTGGAGGATACTATTTGCACCGATCCAGGTGATGCTGACACTGATGATGATGGTATACTTGATGGCATTGAGGATGCAAACCATAATGGAATTGTAGATACTGATGAGACCGACCCATGTAATATGGATACAGATGGGGATGGTGTCCAGGACGGCACGGAAATTGGGATGACGTTGTCAGATATTGGCCCTGATACCGATCAAAGTAACTTCAAACCTGATGATGATCCTTCGATAAATACCAGTCCTATCGATCCCGATACTGATGGAGATGGTATGGATGATGGATGGGAGGAGTGCTATGCTCTGAATCCCACGGTTGATGATGCCTTCGCAGACAGTGATGGGGATGGGTTTAGTAACATACGCGAGTATCTTTTCCAAACTGATCCTGTCGACAGTGAAGATATTCCACCCGTTGAGGCTGATTTTGATGGAGATGAGGATTCGGATGGTGTGGATTTGAGGTCGTTTGTTATGGAATTTAACGGGGTTGAGTGTTCCGCGGACAATCCTTGCGATTGTGATTTGGACGGAGACGGCGATGTAGACATCGTGGACCTTGTATTCTTTACGGAGGACTTTGGGAGAAGCAAATAAGACCGTTTATTTCCTGTTTCTTTACAGATGAAAAGACGTTCCGGTGAACCGGCCCTGAGAAAGGGATCTGAAAGCCGGGCCGCGTGCCATGTGCAGGCCCGGCTTTTTTGTGCCACGAAGGATGTGCGTTCGACGGGGAGAGCGTACCGTGAGAAGAGACGCCCCCGCCATACGGTCCGCCCCTCGGCCGAGACGCCTCGGGCCTCCTCCCTCATGCGTGGTTTCGTAGATGGAGGGCCAGGGGATGGGGCCTCAGATAGACCTGCGCCGCGAGGCGGGAGTCACCGTATTTTCGGACGTAATGGTTCACCAGGGTCACGGGGACGATCAGGGGGATGCGATCCCGGCGGTAGTCTTCGATGCTCTCCAGGAGTTCCCTTCTTTCCTCGGGGGTCAAGGTTTTCCTGAGACAACCCACGGCATGCCGGAGCACGTTGACATGCCTTGGGGGAGTGGCGCGGCGCCTGAGAGTGTCCAGGAGGAGGACTTGGTACCGGGCGTAAAGGGACCGGGGGGAGATCCTTTTGTCCGATGCGAGGAGCCTTTCCATCTCCCTGCAATGCCCGGGTCCGTGGGCCATCAGGAGGAGCTTGTGACGGTCGTGGAAATCCGCGAGCATGCCCCGGGACTTTCGGCCGCCCAACAGGTCCCGCCAGTTTTTCATGGTGAAGAGGGCTTCGATGAGATTTTCCCGAAGCCCTGGGTCATGGATTCCGCTTTCGTCTACCACGGGCAGGAGGGGAAAGTGTTCCTGAAAGGCCCGGGCGAATAGCCCCACGCCTCTTTTCATAGGTGGACCCTTCCCGCGATAGACCTTGACCCGTGCGATGCCGCATGAGGGCGAGTTGCTCTTGAAAATGAAACCCCAGAGATTTTGGGCAGCCAGTTCCCGGACCCTTTTCCGTGCCCAGGCGCGCATCGCGGCCGTATGATCCCGCCCGCTCTTTACCCCCTTCATGCGGGGCGCTTCGGGGTCGCCCACGAGCCGCACCGGTTCCCGGGGGACTCCCATGCCGCATTCCACCTCCGGACACAGGGGGACGAAGTGCAGATACCTTCCTAACGTGTGGATGATGTAGGGATCCCGTTTGAGCCCCCCGTCATAGCGTACTTCATGCCCCAAAAGGCAGGCGCTGATCCCGATGCGGATCGAATCGTCCATGTTGCATCCTCCCCGGGGAGGGATCGCGGTCTTCAGGACCGGGCTACCCTGTGGCTGGAAGGGGTTCGAAGGACATTGCCCGGTCCCTGATAGTAAGGTGGCGGTCGTATCCCACCTCCCGGGCCAGGGCAAGTGCCCGGGGGAAGGCGTATCCCACTTCCTCCGGCCGATGGGCGTCCGAGCCGAAGCAGATGGGGATGTCCCGCTGTCTGGCAAGGGAGAGAATCAATGAGGAGGGGTAGATTTCTCCCACAGGCTTCCTGAGTCCGGACGTGTTCAGCTCGATTCCCATGCCCGCACCGGCGATGCGGTCCAAGACCGGGAGCACCATCTCCCTAAGATCCTTTTCAGGGGGCCGGTGGCCGAATTTCTTGGGCAGATCCAGGTGGGCCACCACGTCGAATAGCCCCGAGTCGGCAAGCCTTCCCACCAGTTCGAAATACCGGCGCCAGGTGGCGGTCACGTCAACCGAGTCCCAGACATGCCTCTCAGCCGGGTTGTCGAACCCCCAATCCTCGATGAAGTGCACGGAGCCCAGGACGAGATCAAATTCCTGGGACGGCAGCCATGTGGCCAGGTGTGCTTCACATCCTTCGTAATAATCCGCCTCGATCCCGAAAAGGACGGTCGGGTTTCCGGGGTCCCGGAGGGCGGAGATCATGGATCGGTAGTCGGGAAAGAGATCCATTTCCATGCGATGGCGGGGATCGTAGCCGTCCGGGTTGGGGTTGTGATCCGCAAAACAGATCTCCGGAATGCCCAGTCTGCCCGCTGCGCTCCGATATTCAGAGGGCTCGCCCTGGGCGTGCTTGCACAGGTGAGTGTGCATGTGGTAGTCGGGCAGCGGCGGAAAGGGGTCCATGGGTGATCGGATCTCCTTGCTGGATGGTTTGAACGCGGGAGCCAGTATAGGTTCAAGCCGGGGACCTGTCAACGCCGGTAGACGGGCGCGGCGCTCCCCTGGGGGGGAGAAATTTCTTGCATCGGTTCCTGGGTCCACCTAAAATGAAAAATTCAGTAAAGGCGAAGTAGTGTAACCGGAGACGGTAAGGAGGTAACGCCATGTCCGACCTGCTCCAGTGGCAGAGGGAGGAAATGGACAAGATGCGGCGGGACATGGATCGCCTGTTCGATGATTTGCGTTCCTGTTTCGAGAACACCCCGTACGCCGGCCGGGGCGTGGGTGCTCCCTCCGCGCGCGTGTACGAGACGCCCGATGCGGTGATCGTGCATGCGGAAATCCCGGGGTTTGAGCCGGAGGAGATCGATCTGTCTCTCACCGAAGATACCCTGACCATTCGGGGCGAGAAAATCACCGGGCGACTCGATGCCCGGTGCTTATATCCTCGGCTGCTGGGCAGGTTGAGTTCCTTTTCGCGGACGATCCGCCTGCCGAGCCGCGTGAACGCGGACGAGGCCCGCGCCACCTACGAAGACGGTGAGTTACGCGTGGTCATGCCGAAATGGAAGAGGGAAAAGGTCCGATTCATACGGATCGAAATGGCCTGAGGAGGGTGTTGAAGCGGACAGACCCCCCTCAGGCCGCCTCCCGGGGCGCGTTGCCCGCCGCGCGAGAAGGCGACCCGATCTCGCCCAACAAGACAAGGAGCGCATGTATGCCCAGAAAGAAGAGGCCGGTGGAAGTTCCGGTGGAAGAATTGCGGTGGACGCTGGATCCGGCGACCCTGCCCTTTGAGACGACCGAAGAGATCGAGCCCCTGGAGGAGATCGTGGGCCAGGACCGGGGGGTGGCGGCCTTCCGGTTCGGGATGGGTGTCAAGAAACGGGGATACAATGTCCTGGTCACCGGCGCGGCCGGATCCGGGAGGATGGCCACTGTGCGCAAGTTGCTCAACGGCATGGCCGGAAAGGGCCCCGTGCCCCAGGATCTCTGCTACGTGAACAACTTCAAGGACCCGGAGGCTCCCATCCTGATTAGGCTCGAGGCGGGCAAGGGTCGAAAGTTGAAGGAGGCGGTCTCGGGCCTGGTAAGCACGCTCAGGAAGGCCATCCCGCAGCTCTTTGAAAGCCAGGAATACATAAGCCTCAAGAAGGAGATCATGGAGGCCTACGAGCGCAAGGGCAAGAGCTTCTTCAAGGGCCTGGATCAGAAGGTCAAGGAGGAAGGCTTCGCCCTGGTGGACGTTCAGATGGGCCAGGTGAAACGGCCCGAAGTGGTCCCCCTGGTTGACGGAAACCCGATGCACCTCGACCAGGTGGAAGCCATGGTGGAGAAGGGACGCTTCCCCCGCGAGGAATTCGAGGCCATGAAGGAGAAACAGGCCAGGCTGCGGGAGGAGATCGACCAGATTTTCATGGAGCTGCGGGATCTGCAGAAAGAGGTCCAGGAAAAGCTTGAAGAGATGGACCGGGTCACTTTCATGAAAAACGCGGGCGAGATGGCAGCGCCCATCCTCGAAGAATTCCGGGACGACACGGTCCGGGACTATATCCAGGCCATGCTCAGCGACATGGGCGACAACCTGCAGATTTTTGCGCCTGTTCCCCAACCTCCTGTCCCCGGCCTGCAGCAGTTGGTTCCGGACGTGGATCAGTTTCAATCCTACAAGGTGAACCTGCTGGTGGACAACGCGGAGCGTGAGGGTCCTCCCGTGATCATCGAGTCATACCCCACCTACAAGAACATCTTCGGGAGTATCGAGCGGGTCTTCGACCGTTCGGGCGTGTGGCGTACGGACTACAGCAGGATCAAGGCCGGCTCTCTGCTCAAGGCCAACGGCGGATATCTCGTGATCAACCTGCTGGACGCCCTGGTGGAGCCCGGGGTCTGGTACGGGCTCAAGCGGGCCCTCAAGAGCCAGAAGCTGGAAATCCAGACCTATGATCCCTTCTACATAGTGACCACCAGCGGGCTTAAGCCCGAGCCCATCGACCTGGAGGTGAAAGTGGTGGTGGTGTCCGATCCCAGGACATATCACATCCTCCGCTACTATGATGACGATTTGGGAAAAATCTTCAAGGTGCGGGCGGACTTCGACACGGCCATGAACCGGAACGAGGAGAGTATCCGCCAGGTTGCACGCTTCATTCGGACCACCACGGGCGAGGAGGACCTCAGGTCCTTCGACAGGACCGCCGTGGCCGCCCTGGTGGAACAGGCCGTGCGCATGACGGGCAGGAAGGAAAAGGTGTCCACCGGTTTTCCGACCCTGGCCGACCTGATCCGGGAGGCCGATTTCTGGGCGGGCGAGGAGGGCGCGACCGTGGTGAAGGCCGCGCACGTGGACAAGGCCGTGGAATCCCGAAGGTACCGGTCCAACATGCTGGAGGAGCGCCTCCAGGAGATGATCGACCGGGGCACCGTGATGATAGACACCGAAGGGGAGGTGGTGGGCCAGGTCAACGGCCTGGCCGTCTATTCGGTGGGAAACTACATGTTCGGAAAGCCGAGCAGGATCACCGCGTCCACCTCCATGGGAAGGGCCGGTATCATCAACATCGAACGGGAGGCCGACCTTTCAGGGAGCACCCACAACAAGGGTGTACTCATCATGGCGGGCTACCTGAGGAAAAAATACGCCCAGGACAAGCCCCTGTCCATGAGCGCCAGCATTGCATTCGAGCAGTCTTACGGCGGTGTGGACGGGGACAGTGCATCGTCCACGGAGGTCTACGCCCTGCTTTCCAGCCTCTCGGAGGTGCCGATCCGGCAGTCGGTGGCCGTGACGGGATCGGTGAACCAGAAGGGGGAGATCCAGGCCATCGGCGGAGTGAATCAGAAGATCGAGGGATTTTTCGACTGCTGTCTGAGGCGGGGCCTCACGGGTGATCAGGGGGTCATGATCCCGGAGGCCAATGTGCAGGACTTGATGCTCCGCAAGGACGTGGTGGAGGCGGTGAAGAAGAAAAAGTTCCACATCTATCCGGTGCGTACCGTGGACGAGGGCATCGAGATCCTTACCGGCAAGAAGGCGGGCGAGAGGAAGGCCGACGGCAGCTACCCGGCCGGAACCATCAACTACCTGGTGGACCGCAAACTGCGCGACCTGGCCGAGGGACTCAAGAACTTCGGGAATAAGGAAGAGTCGGGCGTAAAGAAAAAAGGCCGTGCGAAAAAGGCCGGGGGAGGGAGAAAAAAGTAGTCCATGGCCCCGCTCTCGGACCCTCCCCCCCTGTCGGCTCCCATCTCCCGAAAGATAGCCTGGGCGAACCGCGCTTTTGCCCTATGGGCCCCAACCCTCCTGGAAGACCAGGCGTTTTCCACCAGAGTCAAACTGCTCGAGGACGCAACCGCACGTTCCCGGCATGCAATGGCGGAGGCGGGGATCACGGCCCTTTGTGCGGAATGCGAAACGCGGGAAGGGGGCTCCTGCTGCGGGGCGGGCCTCGAGGATCGCTACGATTCCCTGCTCCTGTTACTCAACCGCCTCATGGGGGTCCACCTGCCCGGTGCTACGACGCGGCCCGGAAGTTGCCGTTTCCTGGGTGAGGGGGGGTGTGTCCTCACGGCCCGCCATGTGATCTGCGTCAATTATCTGTGCGGGAAGATCATCAAGGCCGTGGATCCCGGGGCGCTCACGCGTCTTCGGGACCTGGAAGGGGAGGAACTGGAGACACTGTTTCTCCTGCATGAGGAACTGAGGCGTCTTCTCCGGCAACTGCGATCCACGGGGGAGGCATGAGGGGCGGACTTTACCGTTACGGGATCGGTCCGGATATGGAGGCCGCCCTGGCCTTGGTGGCCGGTTTCTATGACCGCCGCAAGGTGGGGGACGCGGGTCCCCTGGGATTCAGACGCTCCACGGACCTGGGTCTCCTGACGGCCTGTCTCCCACGGCTTCTGGAGGAGGGAATCGTGGCCCCGGGCGGGTCGCGGTTCCTGGACATGGGAGCGGCGGACGGCAGGGTCAACGTCTTGATGAGTTACCTGGCCCGGGTCTCGGTGGGGGTCGAGCTGGACGAGTGGACCCTGGATGAGCACCAGTCGCTTTTCCATGAAGTATCGGAACGACTCCGTGCGAAGCGTCTGCCCCTTCCTCCCCGGAACTTGTACCTGTTTCAAGGCGATTCCACGGACCCGGGGGTGCATGAGAAGATCCTTCGCGAGACCGGCCTGCGGTTCGAGGACTTCGACCTCTTTTATACCTACCTCGTCATGCAGGAGGAGTTCGCCCGGATGATTGTGGAACGGGCCCGGCCCGGGGCCGTGTTCATGGTCTACGGTCTCGGACCGATCCTGCCTCGCTTCGAGGGCCTGAAACTGCTCGAACCGCTGAGTCCCTTGGAGGGCGTCCTTGCTCTCTACCGGAAGCCGTAGGGGTCCCGTCAGCGGCTTCTCACCGCAAGACTCAGCACCCGCGATCCCTCCCGAAACATCAGTCGCTTTTCCACCATCATTCGAACAAAGGGCAGGAGTCTTTCTTCCCCCAGCCCCGGGAACCGTGAAAGGATCCGGTCCAGGGTACGCCTCGTCCCGCAGAAGAGATAGATCTCCCGCGAGGTCCCCCGGAGCCTGTGGGTCATATGGAAGCGGCCGGGCCTGCGGTGCCGGATGAGAAGGAAATCCCTTCCGTCCACGTAAGAAAGGATGGGCTCGGACCCGGGGCTCTGGTGCAGCCTGCGGTATTCCTTGTCCCACTCGGCCGTTTTTTCCCTGACGGGTTGCCAGAGGCGATGCTGTCGCCTCCGGCCGCCGTGATAACCCTGGGTCATGAGGGTGAGGCGTCCCAGGACGGGGCCCGGAAACAGGTGGCGGTAAAGGGGGTGGTTGCCCGTCCTGCGGATGCCGAACCTCGCGGGGTGCCGCCAGACGGGGCTTTCAAATCCCAGCCAGAAAGAGACGGGCTTGAGGGGCCTGAAAGGCAGGGCGAAGTCCAGGTTTCTAAGGGTTTGGGCCACGTCCTCTTCATCGCTCGACGGAAATTCCAGGATCAGGTTGGCTGAAAGGTCCGGGGCCTCCGGGGTTTCGCAGTGTTTCATGATCTCCAGGTTGGCAATGGTGGAGGTGCCTTTCCGCAGTTTGCGGAGCAGCCCCGTGCTCAGGGCCTCGATGCCCACCTGGACATGGCGGATGCCGGCCCTGCGCATGGCCAGCAGGGTGCGCCGGGGGGTGGTGGCGCGGATCTCGGCAAAAAGACGAAAGTCCCTGTCAAGTTCCCGGATGAGTCGGCAGGTCTCCCCCAGCCCCTGGGCGGGGAGCTGGTTGTCTATGAGGGAAAAGGACAGTGTCCCGCATTTTTCCGACAGGGTTACTGGTTCCCCGGCCACCCGTCCCGGGGATTTGTGCCGCTATCCTGACCACCGACGGTTCAGAC
>Ga0180301_10003031_pt1 | contig 13159 bp, 14 predicted proteins | sample GuaBasSediGuay16_FD_121797 | JGI IMG/M metagenome (GOLD analysis project Ga0180301, IMG submission 121797) | Subseafloor sediment microbial communities from Guaymas Basin, Gulf of California, Mexico - Guay16, Core 4569-2, 12-15 cm | ecosystem: Environmental > Aquatic > Marine > Hydrothermal...
AGGGTAGGTTAGCTACGTGTTACTGAGCCGTGCGCCGCGCCCCGCCATACCCCGGGGCGCACGACTCGCATGGCTTAGTCCCACCCCGATAGCGGTCGGGTCCGGCAGGATCAACCGGAGTTGCGGCCGCAAGGTTTTTTCCGGTACCTCTTAGCTATGGTTAGTGGTGATATTGCCCAGGGCCCATGTTCAGGCCTAAACTTCCAGGAGGGGGTCTCCTCCTGGTTTGTTTAGGCCCTCATTTGTTGTTCCTACGGTTGGAGGCCCGTCCCTCATCCACGGGATTTAATCCCAAGTAAAGGGACGGAGCCGCCGCCGGAGACCGTAGGAAGATCCGGGGGCGAATTAATTATCGCCGTACTACATAGTACTTTTAGGAATTTATAACGTTTACGCATCATTAGGGTATTATCCTAATATCGATAACCTTATATCTTCTTGTGATTCTAAAGCTATTTGAAAGTGTAGGGGCCCGTAGCTCAGCCTGGTCAGAGCGCTCGGCTGATAACCGAGAGGTCGTGGGTTCAAATCCCACCGGGCCCACCATTTTTTGAGCTAGTAATGTGATGTTTCATTTAAGGTGGTTGTCCAGAAGATATTGTTCTTTAAGCTTTTCTTTAACTTTTCTAATTTCTTCCTTGGAACCTAGTTTTTTGAATATCCTTAAGCTATTTTCCAAATTCTCTATTGCATCTAACTTTTTTGCCTCTTTATTCAGACATTAGGGCGATTTCGAAGTAGGTTTTAGCTAAGTGGAATTGATGGGGCTGGAGAGAGGAGCCTTACGCTTTGTTTAAAGTATCTTTCAGCGTTGGTTCAATCTTTTTTAGTAGTTGCTTTCATTCCAAGAGCACGAAAGGTTATGCTGTAGTAGCTGAAAGAGAGAAGGTACAGGAACTTGGGCTCTGTCCGGGTTGGAGTTATGAGGATATAGCTAGATTTAAACAAGTTATAGGTGGGGGGGTCGCAGTTTTCGTACTTAGAGGTAATGTATTAAATACTATAAGAGTAGCTCAGGTTTTAAAGGAAGAGGGATGGTTTCCTGGGGACTACTAAAAGCCTTTTAGAGGTTAATATAATTAGAGGACTCTTTTCAATTAAGTTAGCCTTTTTTATACAGACTAAAGGTTAATCAATTTGTATATTTAGTGCTTAATCAAGGTGAGGTCTTGTCTTTAATTATAATGTTTTTTGGAAAAGGAGCTCTTCAACTGAGCAGAAAACAGAGTTATCTAGAGAGGTTACTGACTTGATCGTAAAAGAGACAGGGCAACCTCAACATTATACCTGGGTAATAATTAACGAGGTTCCAGTTGAGAATTGGATGGTTGATAGACTTACACTACCTGAACTCAAGACCAAGTTAACGGCTGAAAGAGGAGCAAGTTCAGAGTGATGGGAGGAGATTCTAATTGAATAATGAAGAGAGAATGAGGTTAATAAAGTCTCAATTACCGATTATCGGTTATATACTAGCCAATTATGAGAGATCCGGAGAAGATGCCCTTAAAGTGGCTAGTGATTACTCCTATGAGCTCGGGAAATCTATAGGTCAGAGTGTTAAGAAGAGCATGGGAATTACTGAAAATGACGCTGATGCAATAGCGAGAGTAATGAATGTAGTTCTTAAAGAAGTAATAGGGATTGGGAGAGTTGAAGGTACACCTGGGCCTATGAGAGTTGAGGGTGATAAGGTCATAGGTGAAAATGCAGGTTTCTGTCCAATAATAGAGGCTATTAAGCTTCTAAAAGCTCCCTGGGATATTATATGTAAAAACTATTCGTGGTGATGGTCTGAGGGGCTTGCAGTGGGAGTGAATTCTAACATTGTAATGGAGGTCCCAGAATCTAGAATCTGGGGCGATAAACGTTGTCTTCATATTATTAGAATTCTAAAATAGTTCCACTTCTTTTTTATTAATGACTTAGCTTCTCTTCTAGATTAGTTGCTATTTAGTACTAATTTTCATTTATTTACTAGACGTAGAAGGGATTCGTACTTGAAATGAGAATATACAAGATGAGGAGAGGATTCATTCTGAGGTAGATGCCTAAATTATGCATACGGAAGAGTGTTAAATTTAGATGAGGAAGAGGGTGTGGTGGACCGGCCGGGATTTGAACCCGGGACCTCTCGGGTGCAAACCGAGTGCTCTACCAGGCTGAGCTACCGGCCCATGATTATACTAAAATATTCTAACGGATTCGGACTCTATTAATTTTCTTATTTTTCCAAGAGTATCTTTTAATTTTACTAGATCTTCCGAATCCACAAGCTGCACAGTAGTGCTTTCTTATGTTATAAGCATGTCGTCCACATCTCCGGCATCTTATGTGAGTTTTTCCTTTACTTCTTTTCCCCATTGATGTAGTTCCTTTAACCATGGATTTCACCTTTTATGTTTTTATTCCACTGGGCTTATAAGTACTACATTATCCCCTCTTAGAATTATGGTTCCTAATTTTCGGGATCTATCTTTTGGGCCTAATTCCTCAGCTTCTTCAAGGACTAGATTTAAGTGTTGGTCGAAACTTTTTAATTTACCCCTAATTTCTCGGCCTCCTTTAAGTTTAACAAGAACGGTATTATCAATAGCTCGTGAAAGTATTTCAGCAGTACTTTGATTAGGCATACTTTCACCATTCTCGGTTAGAATCATTATGAGATACTAGCATTTAAACCTTTAGTGTATAATCATTAAGGGGATAATAAGTTGATTCAAAGACATCTACTTAGTAAAAAGGATCGTAAACGTTTAGTGACAAAAGTGCAGGATATTTCTCCTAAGTTAGCAGAAGCTCTAAAGAAGGCTTCGAAGATAGAGGTAATAAAGGTTAAGTTTCCTAATGTTAAGGTCAGGTTATTTTTAGCTGATGAAATTCCCTTAGTTGTTGAAGAGTCTGATAAGTTGATGTATCCTAGTTTAGTAGCGTTATTTATGTATGAATACCCCTTCAAGGCTTTTGTAGATCAGGGAGCTGTAAAGCATATATTAAGAGGAGCAGACGTTATGGTTCCTGGGATTACTAAAGTTGAAGGGGAATTTGAGAGGAATAAAATTGTGGGGGTTTATTCAGAATCTACAAGTAAGCCATTAGCAGTTTGTCTAGCGTTAATGTCTTATAAGGAAATCTTAGAGCATGAAAAAGGACGGGCATTAAAGAACTTACATTATTTAGGGGATAAGCTATGCAAGCTTTATAAGAGTATTAAATAGATGGTTGCTAATATGTAAATGCTTTAATTCATTTAGCTCTAACAGCTTCTAGGTTTTCAGGTGTAACTACAGGTATTTTGAAAAGTCTATAAATAGTACTCGCTAGATCTTCTACTCTATTACGCTCTCCGTGACATAATACAACCTTCTCTGGACGTGGTCTTATATTTCTAATGAACCCTAATAATTGTCTTCTATCGCTATGTCCGCTAAATCCTTCTATGGATTCTATGCGCATTTTTACATTGAGATAATCTGTTTTCCCGCTTCTATTCATTATTGGAATGATTATTTCTTGAGAAGAGGCTTTCTTCATTTCAAGTAATCTTCTACCTAGTGTTCCCTCTATTTGATAGCTTACAAAGATGAGAGTATTCTTTGGATCCTCAGCTAGGTGTTTAAGATATTCGACTGAGGGCCCGCCTGTTAGCATACCTGAAGTAGCCATAATGATGCTAGGACCGCCTTCAATTATCTCAATTCTCATATTTTGGTCTGTAACTTGCTGAAAGAATTCTTGAACGAATGGATTCTGTTCTTTATATATCATTTCTCTTACACCTCTTGCGAGGTGGTCTGGATAGGCGGTATGTAATGCTGTAGCTTCGGAAATCATTCCGTCTATGTATATAGGTACTGGAGGTAGAATGCCTTGTCTTATACTTTCCTCTAAAACGAGCATTATTTCCTGTCCTCTTCCAACTGCTAGTACAGGGATTAAGACCTTACCGCCTTTCTCTAAGGTCTCTTTAATTATGCTTATGAATTGTTGTTCAGTGGTATCACGTTTAGGCATTATATCATCCTTTCCACCATAGGTACTTTCCATTATTAGAATTTCTAATCTTGGAAATACATGAGAAGCAGACTCTAGTAATCTAGTTTTACCGAATTTGAAGTCGCCTGTGTAGACTATGTTGCATAGACCGTTACCTATATGCAAATGGGCTATAGCTGATCCTAGTATATGTCCTGCATAGTGAAAAGTTAACCGCACATCTGGAGCTATATCTGTAACCTCACCGTATTCTAAAGTGATTGTGTGAAGTAATGCTTCTTTTACCTCTCGCATAGTGTAAGGGATACGCTTACCTTCTTTAAGTGCAACATCAATGTAGTCCTTAAGTAATAGTGCCATGAGATCCCTGGTAGGCAACGTAGTGTATACTGGACCTTCATAACCGAATTTGAATAGATATGGGAGGGAACCACAATGATCTAAGTGAGCATGAGTTATTATAACAGCATCTATATCATCCACATTGAACTCAGGGACATTGAAGTATGGCATTTCGTCTCTAAAGCCTCCTGTAGGCTTTATTCCGCAATCAAGGAGAACATTACTCTCCTTTGTCTGGACAAGTATAGCGCTTCTTCCTACTTCTTTAAAACCACCAAGGGCAATAACTCTAACATAGTTTTCTTTAAAGATTACAGAGCGATGTATTCGCTTACCTGTTTCATGAAGGAATCTTTGTCTTCTTTCGCTTTCATAGTAGAGTAAGCCTAACATCCACTCTACAGTTTTAGACTTAATAGGAGGAGTTCTGATTATATGGGGTCGCCAGAGGGTTTCAATTAGAATTCTCTTTAACGTAGTGCCTCCTCGACCTATCACAAATCCGGGCTTTTTTGCTTCGATGATTACTTCTCCTGTTACATCATCAAAAGTTATCTTAGTTATCTCTGCTTCTTTTGGAACTATCTCTCTTATAATCTTTTCAGCCTCTTGTCTCTCCATCCTTACTTTAGGATCCGTTCTTATTACGATTCGCTTTTTAATGGTTTTAGCGAGCTTTCTTACTAGCTCGTTATCTTCTAATATTGGAGCAGGATTTTCTGTGTAAATTGCAATCTCAGGACCTTCAAACTCTATTCTCGTTACCTTAGCATCAAGAGGTATTAGGCTTAGAATAGCTTCTCGTATGTCTTTTAGTACTTCTCTTCTCTCACTATATCTATTTCCCATATCAAGTTCCTTCCTTTTTCTTTTCACTTCTTTAATAATTCAAGAATTTCATCATCGCTAAAGTCCCTATAGCCTTTACGAGTAATAGCAACTATATCTATACCTTCACCAGTCCCAGGATCCCTTTTTATAGCGGAATCAATAGCTCTAGCAACTACTGGTAAAACATCATCTACTGTGATCTCTTTTTTAAGATAAGCTTCAAGAATGCCAATAGCAATAGGAGAGCCAGATCCTGTAGCTATGAAACGTTCTCTTGTTATGGTCCCAAACCAATCTAAAGCATACATATCAGGACCATTATGGTCTACACCCGCTACTATAGCTTGTATCACATAAGGGTATGTTCTTGAGCCAAAGAGTATATTAGACATAAATGTAGCTATGGCTTTTATACTCATGGTTTGCTTGGTTCTATACTTATAGAGTTTAACCTCAGCTCGGACACGGTCTAGTACCTTTTGAGCTTCTGCTACTACACCAGCCATGGTAGCAGCTACATACTCGTCAATTTTGAATATCTTTTTTACGTGCTTGTGTGCAATGTAATAACCGCTTACGGCACGCCTATCAGTTCCGAGTACAATCCCATCCAGACAAACTACACCTACTGTAGTAGTGCCTTTAATTGCCATTATTCGTTTCCTTACGTGCGAGTTGATATTATTATTCATCAATTCTATCCCCACTACATTGAGAGATCTCATGGAAGAAGAATTTTCAAGAATACTTTAGCAAGGGTATATTTAAGCTTTAACGGGTAAAATATACTCAAGATGAGAGGCAAACATTTACATGAAATCAATCTTCCCCTTAAGATAGTTGTGGGACACAACATTATTGATTTAATAGGCGAGTATTGTCGTACGCTCTCCTTTACTGATTCAGCATTAGTGTTTACAGGTCCGCATGTGCTTAATATAGCTGGTAAGAACGTAATTCAGTCTATGGAAGATTCACATTTTAATGTTAATTATACTATAGTGAAAGAGTCCTCCTTAAATCAAGTAAATTCTGCTAGAGAGCATATTAGGGAAATAAGACCTTCAGTTATAATTGCAGTAGGTGGTGGTAGAGTCATTGATATAGCGAAATACGCATCTTTTTTGGAGAATATCCCCTTTGTAAGCATACCTACAGCAGCCTCACATGATGGTATAGCTTCTCCTATAGCTTCTTTAAGGAGCTCTAGAGGCTTTAGTTCTATATTTACTAGACCTCCTGTACTAGTGATAGCGGATATTAACATAATTTCTCAAGCCCCTTATAGACTAATAGCAAGTGGATGCGGAGATGTAATAGCAAAGCTTACTGCTGTAAGAGATGCACGATTAGCACGGCTTATAAAGGGAGAGTATGTAGGAGATTATGCATTAAGTTTAGCGTTACTATCTGCGAAAGTAGTAATGGCTAAAGCTGAACTTATAGCTAAGAGAGCTGAAGAGGGGATACGCACTTTAATAGAAGCATTAATTTCTTGTGGGGTAGCTATGGCTATAGCAGGTTCTTCTAGGCCATGTAGTGGAAGTGAGCACCTCTTTAGTCACGCACTAGATATGATAGCACCTAGTCCAGCTCTTCACGGAGAGCAAGTAGGTGTTGGCACTATTATGATGGCATACCTTCATGGATTAAAGTGGTATAGAATAAGGAATTTTCTTAAGAAAGTAGGAGCACCCACGAATTCTAAGGAACTAGGAATTGATGAATATTATATAGTGAAAGCACTTACTATAGCTCATAAGATTAGACCTCGGTATACAATTTTAGGTGAGAGTGGTTTAACATGGAAAGCAGCTGAAGAACTTGCTAATGTTACAGGGGTGATAAGTTAACATGAAGTGTTTAGTAACACTAGTACCAGGAAGCTTTGCAAAGAAAGGAACTAAATTCAGGTTCTGGGGGTTACCTCCTTCATGTAAGGATTGTAAATTATATAAGCTTTGCTCTCGCCTTAGAAAAGGGCTTTTATACTCTATTGAGGAGATACGAAGTGTGAAGCATAAATGTTCCTTACATGGTGAAGTAATCATAGTTAAGGTTAAGTTAGAACCTATAGAAATGATGATACCATCCAAGTTTGCGATAGAGGGAATTAAGTTTACATATTCTAAGCAATGCAATGTTATTGAATGCCCTTACTTCAATCTTTGTAATCCTATAGGTTTAAGAGAAGGAGACTCCCTGAAGATAATCAAAGTAATGAGCTCTAAGAATATTACATGTAATAGAAAGAAGCTTATCTTTGTTCTTGCTGAACTTCTTTAGTTTCTTCAAGGCTTATCTCTTCGATGAATCTTAGAAGCTTTATGCTAGGCAAGTATTTCTTTATGTCCATTGCTAGAGCTCTCTTGAAGACCTGGAGCCCGGTAATATTTAATGCTTCTGCAGGTATAAAGACTATTGCTTCATTATTCTTAATGTTAACCTTAAATCCTTCAATATCTATGGAAGGTAGTCGATTGTGAATTAAAGCCTTTATTTTATCTTCGGTACTCTCCAACTTTTTAACTACTTTGATTTTATAGAGTAAAGTTCTTCCAGCTAATGGATGATTGAAATCAATTACGACTCTTCCACTGCCGATGCTTCTAATGAGCCCAATTTTACCATTTATTTCAACTTGAGCACCTAACACAGGCCTTATTCTTCTTCTTACAAGTTCTCTTGCTGGAATTACCTTAATCTTAGATGGATCTCTTTGTCCAAAGGCTTTTTCTGGAGGGAGTTCTACTGTCTTTTCTTCTCCTTCATTCATTTGGGCTATTTCATCTTCAAGTGATTTTAGTAACCATCCCTCACCAAGTATCAACAGACGAGGTTCATACCTTTCGTTTTCATTATAGATACCGGCTTTCTTAGCCTCTTCTGCAATTGTCGTTTCAATTACTCTATCTTCATCCTTTATTTTAGCTACGTACTCTATAAGCAGGAAATCTCCCTTATTAAATGGCATACTTAAATACACCTCTTAAGACTTACCTTTATTTCTTTTATTTCTTCTATTTTTATCTTCGCATAAAAGCCCTGTTTAAGAGAGCCTGGATTAACAATTATACAATTCTTAAGTTTTTCTATTCCTCGTGCTTCATGAACATGACCACATATGCATAATTCTATATGATTACTATATTCAATTAATCGTCTGACAGCTAGGGAGCCTACATGTTCCCCTAAAAAAGTTTTGTCAACGGTAGTATTTATGGGGGGAGTATGAGTAAGAAGAATCCTGAGGTAATTCTCGTGATTATATATTTCCCATTCTTTGCTTATGGACTTTAAGATGTCTTCTATTTCCTCTTCACTTAATTCAGATGGTGTGTTAAATGGGGTAGGAGGAGAACCGCCTACTCCTCCAATTATTAAGTGCTTATACTTCACGATTTTACCATGTACACATTCTTCTTCAAAGTTGGATATACCATGTTTAAGTGTTTCAGGGGGATCGCAGTTGCCTGTTACGTAGAATAGTGACGGCGTTATAGTAGATAAGATACTTAATATCTCTCTTGCTTCGTCTATATCACCAAAATCTGTAATATCGCCTGCTACTAGTATTAGATCTATTTTGTCCTTTTCAACTTCTTTAATGAATTTCCCTAGATAGTAAAAGTTACCATGAATATCACTTATAGCTACGATATTCATGATTATCGCCTCTTTATTAATATAATGGTCCGAGGAGGCGCGGTCTCATCAACTTCTCAGAGCAGGTCAGTTTCTTCATCCCATATTCTCATAATGATTGCTCTGTTTTTAACTTTCTTTTTCCTCACTTGAGGTTCCACTAGGATTAGTAGCTGTAGCTTGAACTTGGGATGTAGCTTTTTCTCTCTTTAATTTAATCTTTACTAGATGGGTAATATATCCAGCTACTCTATTTCTTAGTCTCTTTGAGGATATGTTTGTTAATTCTTGTACTAACTTTTTATTGGCCTCAAAGTCATCTGTGAATTTATCACCATGCTTCTCTAAAAGCTCACGTGCTAATCTCTTAACTATTCTGGGGCGTACTTTACCCATCTTCCTCGCCTCTAAGTTATTCTCCTTTAGCCTACTTCTCCTCTCTTATTTAAACATTTAACGATACTATGATAGATAGATGATATCTTTCAGGTCCCTTAAATAAGCATTAAAAGTCAGTAGAGGTAACCTTCTACGTGATTGAGGGAGGTGTTCATGTCTGAATTACCTGTAGCTCCGTTTGATAGAGTCATAAGGAAAGCAGGCGCGGAGCGAGTGAGCGAAAGTGCTGCAGTAGCACTTCGCGATATCATGGAGGCTTTAGCTTATGAAATAGCAAAAGAGGCTATAGAATTTGCTAAACATGCTGGAAGGAAAACAGTTACTAAGGATGATGTAAAGTTAGCTGCAAGACATATTATGCGCTTATTTGGATACGCTATATGAACTTCTAACACAATTGTATATAGTCTATGGGGAGTATGCCTTTCATTAAAAATCATAGAGTCACATTTAAATAGAAGTGCAAGTACATAGAGCACGCCAGCATTTAAGGTAAATCTATTAAATTTGAGGTGATATTATGGCGATACCATTAGCACAACTAGGCGGAGTACCAGTTTTAATATTAAAAGAAGGAACAAGCCGTTCTACAGGAAGAGAAGCAATGCGTAACAACATAATGGCCGCTAGGGCTATAGCAGAAGCTCTAAAGACTACTTTAGGACCTAAAGGTATGGATAAAATGCTCATAGATAGTTTAGGTGATGTTACAGTAACTAACGATGGCGCTACGATATTGGATGAAATGGACGTACAGCATCCAGCAGCTAAATTGATGGTTGAAGTCGCTAAGGCTCAGGATGATGAGGTAGGCGATGGTACAACAACAGTAGTAATACTTGCAGGCGAATTACTAAAGGAAGCAGAGACGCTATTGGATAAGAACATCCATCCAACAGTCATTATAAGTGGTTATAAGAGAGCAGCAGATAGAGCGAGAGAGATACTTGAAAGAATAGCTATGCCTGTACGTTATGAAGATAACGAACTTTTAAAGAAAGTAGCTATGACTGCAATGTATAGCAAGGCAGTAGCCGCGGTTCGAGACTATTTTGCAGATCTAGCAGTAAAAGCTGTAAAGCAGATAGCCGAGCAAAGAGAGGGAGAATGGTATGCAGATACTGACTATATACAGATAATAAAGAAGCAGGGCGGTAGTTTAAGGGATACACAATTAGTTTACGGAATAGTTATAGACAAGGAAGTTGTTCATCCTGGTATGCCTAAGAGGATTGAGGATGCAAAAATAGCATTACTTAACACACCACTAGAAGTTGAGAAGCCTGAATATGATGCAGAAATTAGAATAAGAAGTCCTGAACAAATGCGTGCTTTCTTAGAAGAGCAAGAACGTATGCTTAGGGATATGGTTGAGAAGATTAAGAAGGTTGGTGCTAATGTTGTCTTCTGCCAGAAAGGAATAGACGATATGGCTCAACACTACCTTGCTAAGCATGGTATTTTAGCTGTTAGGAGGGTTAAGAAGAGTGATATGGAGAAGTTAGCAAGAGCAACAGGAGCAAGGATAGTTACTAATGTTGATGATCTTACTGAGAAGGATTTAGGCTATGCTAAGCTAGTTGAGGAAAGAAAAATAGCTGAAGAACGCATGGTGTTTGTTGAAGGCTGTAAGAACCCAAGAGCAGTAAGCATACTAATCAGAGGTGGATTAGAGAAATTTGTCGATGAAGCAGAGCGTTCATTAACAGATGCAGTTAGTGTAGTAGCAGATGCTATCGAGGATGGTAAGATTGTACCAGGCGGTGGAGCTATAGAGGCTGAGATAGCTAAAGAGCTTAGAAGATATGCTGCAAAGATAGGCGGGCGTGAACAATTAGCTATAGAGGCTTTTGCTAATGCAATAGAGGCTGTTCCACGGACATTAGCTGAGAATGCAGGACTTGATCCAATTGATATATTAACTGAATTAAGAGCTGCACATGAGAAGACAGATGGATGGAAGTATGGTGTTGATGTCTTTGAAGGTAAAGTAGGCGATATGGTAACTAAAGGTGTTCTAGAGCCAATGAGTGTCAAATTACAAGCCATTAAGTCGGCGCTAGAAGTGACTTCATTAATATTGAGAATTGACGATATAATAGCTGCAAGTAAATTAGAAGAGAAGAAAGGTAAAGAGAAGGGAGAAGAGGAAACTGGAACTGAAGAATGAATAAAGTAAGTAAATTAAAGTAATAAAACCATTTTTTAGATTCCAAGATTTTTATTTAATGTCATGAGTAAGAAGTCCATAATTATAACTGGGAGTCCAGGTGTAGGTAAGACCACTGTGGCAAAAGCTCTTTCTAAGAAGTTAGGTATTCCCTACTTTGATTTTGCAAGATTTGTTATCCAAAAGGGACTAGTTGAGAGCTATGATTATAGTAGGATGAGTTTTGAAGTTGATGTGAACAAAGTAAAAGAGATCATGAAATATGAGGTGCAGGAGACCCCGCATATTATAGATACTCTAATACCAGACGTTTTACCTTTAAGTTTAGTTAAGATAGTAGTAGTTCTTAGACTTGATCCTATCAAACTTGCATTACGTTTAATGCAGAGAGGTTGGAGATTAAGTAAAATTCAAGAGAATGCCGAGGCGGAACTTATAGGAGTAGTACTCTGTGAAGCTGTAAATTCTTATGGATATGAGATTGTGCGTGAAATAGATGCTACAAATTTGCGTATCGAAGAAATAGTAGATATTATAATTAGAATGATTAGGGGGGATAAATTCGAAGAGCATAGGCCTGGTAATATCGACTGGCTAGTTAAGTATCAAGATCCTTTGGATTTAAGTAGGCGAATTTTAAGACTTTATCGCGAAGGGCAATGCAGATCATAAGGAAATTTCTATAAGGTCTTCTAATTCTTTTATTTGTGATAGGTATTCATGAGGAGAAACTTTAACTATAATGGGTTTTTTAAGTGAAGGCATAAATACTACTGCTTCTCCGATATCTAATTTGCTAAAGATATGAATCTTCGTTTCATCAAGACCTATAGCTCTAGCTAGCAATCTTGAATCGTTTCCATCTCTTATAGCATGAATTATCTTAATGGAGGTATTTCTTAGTGCTTCTTTTGAGATATTAGAAGGAGATTGAGAAACTATTATTAAACCTTCACCATATTTACGTAATTCCGTTAGCAGTCTTTCAGCTATTGTGTAGTCCTGGTTTTTCTTCGTAGGGTCTAGTATATTTTTAGCTTCTTCTATTATAATAACGTGCAAGAGGCGATTATTAACTGGAGACTTACTTGTTCTATAGTCATACAGCATCTTAAGTATAGTATTTGCTATTAACTTCCTTACGTGGATATTCCTTAAATGACCTAGCTCTATTGAGACTATCCTCTCACCTAAAATATCCCTGATGTCAACGGGATGTTCTCCATTGAACACTTCACCTATCTGACCTTCTATTAGTAGCCTTAGCCTTCTACAAAGGGCTGTTTTCGTCTCATGATCCCAACCAGACTTTATGGGGAATTTCTCTATTTCTTTATAAAGATCTACAAATGTAGGAGTTTTTCCTCTATTCATTGCCTTTAAGTAAGCTCTTTTCAGACATTCCCTAAGCATATAGGCCTGAGGGTGTGAAAGATCGAAAATCTCACTTAGCATATCGGTCACGAACTCTATATGTTCTACTAAGGTGAAGTTCGTTCCTCCATGAGCTAATGGATTTAAAGTAATAGGATTTAATTTACCTCCAGGAGTGAACACTTTGCCGTTCATTTTAAGGACTAAGCTACGATACTCATTATGCCAGTCGAGAATTAGGACATTAACACCTTGTTCTACTAATCTTAGTGCTAGAGAAGCCGCAGTCGTAGTTTTACCACTTCCAGTAGTACCAAATATAGCAACGTGAGAAGTTAAATCTTTAAAAGGAATAAATACTCTTTCATTAGGCTTACCATCTACTATTAGATCGCCGAGGTA
>Ga0180301_10003032_pt1 | contig 13159 bp, 14 predicted proteins | sample GuaBasSediGuay16_FD_121797 | JGI IMG/M metagenome (GOLD analysis project Ga0180301, IMG submission 121797) | Subseafloor sediment microbial communities from Guaymas Basin, Gulf of California, Mexico - Guay16, Core 4569-2, 12-15 cm | ecosystem: Environmental > Aquatic > Marine > Hydrothermal...
ATGGTCTGCCACGGCCAGGCCGTGTACCGGGGCGATACCATGGATGGCGTTTATCAAGTCACGGTGGGCGAAAAGACCAAGATCAACTACAAACTTACCGGCCAGAGGATAGGAAAATGTGACGACTAATACCCATATCCGTAGGCATCCGATCCGTGGATGGGTAGGGGGTTACCCTCAAGGTAGGGTATTCCCCGACACATTAGATACGTAACGCCTTTTCACAATTCCACAGGATAGGGGAATTGGACGTAACCGCAAGGTCCTCAGGCATAGAATGTGGATGGTATGGCCTGCCAACCTTGCTAATCACCAACCCAAATGAGTTCAAGGCCCTCTATCTTCTTGAACTCCGGATCACCGGTAATCACTTTGGCCTCCAGCTCCATTGCCAGGGATATACAGAAAGCCTCTGCGTAAGACACAGGATATCTTGATTTAACTTCAGCGGCGCGCCTTATTCGCTGCCAATTGGGGTTTATGTATTTGATTGGAAAAAGGTCCTTATTCACCCAGAGACTCTCGGCTTCGTCTCTAAAACCGTCTTTGATTAGGCGATAATAGGTCCCACCGAAATTAATAGAACTCATATGGACTTGACTAGTTCTGAGGTGCTTGTCAACTATCTCATGGCAAGATTCGCCGGTAAGCCATTTGATCAATCCGTATGTGTCAAGGACAACTACTTCCACTGCTCCAGCTTCCGATCCTTTTCTCGTTCTTTTAGGAATTGTTTGCTGGTATACTTTCCTTTGAGCAATCCCCTCAACTCTTGCCAGTGCTTGACCTTTACACTGGTAGCCAAAGGTTTAAGAATGACTTTCTTGTCTTGGACGGTGACATCCAGTACGGTCCCCTTTTTTAACCCGAGCAACTCCCTTATGTCCTTGGGGATCACCACCTGTCCTCTCTCGCTTAATACGGTTCTCATACAAAACCTCTTCAAGAAATGATAAAACTTACTAACAAGATTTTATCTTACTTTTTTACACGTCAAAGAAATAGTGCTTTTGTGGTTTCATACCGGACTGTGGGCTTGTTAGGCGGGAGTGTGTTGATCCCGCAGAGGAGTGGTGAAAAGTAGGGCTACCACAAGGACATGAATCATTTCTCCTCACTTTTATGGCTTACTTTCTCCTTTCAGGATACACGATATACCCAAAACATCATTATGGCAAACCCAAGCTTGCGATACTGAAATCTATGGAGGGTGCGCAATAATGTGAAAGGGCATATCCGTGACTAGCGACGGAAAACTGGGGGAATCGGGTTCATATGCCGGCGAAAGAATCTATTCCCATCCCGGGGGCATTGTTTCTGCGATTAAATGAGAAATGGAGTTATCCCCTATCCTTTGGTGAGCCCTTTTGTCAAAGGTCAGCCAGAGTCCTTTTAAGTCTTCGGCAAGTGCGGCATAACATGCGTCATATCCAGTAAGCCCTTTTCTTACGAACTTGTCCGCCCTTTTGGCCAATCTCTCTGTCATGGGGTGCCTCAAGATCCCACTTTGGAGGATTGGAATGATTCCTTTTCTGAAGGCCTTGAACCCCTCAGGGTGCAGACGCTGCAACACCGCATAGACCTCAAATGAAAACAACTCTGGTACGGCAAACAGACGCGGTTCTTCAACAACTTTTCGAAGAACAGCGTCGGCATTTGCATCGGTCTCATCTTCCAGAAACCACCGTACCGCTACAGAGGCATCTATTACCCAGATCACGTCTCATAACCCCTTAGCTTGCGCAGAACTTCGATGCTGTCTAATTTTTGCTTCCTCTTTTTCCTCAAGGCCTTGATGGTCTCAAGAAAACGCCTTTTTTCTTCCTCTGCCTGTACATCCAAAAACCTGCGTTTAAAATCTTCGGGTGTGACCAACACTGCTCTTATCTTCCTGCCCTTAGAGATGAATATGGGCTGACCGGTTTTCGTCAGGCGATCCAAAATCTCGCCTAGATTATTTCTCACCTTGAGTGCATTGACTTCTTCCACTGGCTGGTACCTCCTGTAGTTTGACTAAAGTCTATAGTGCATATGTGTATATGTCAAGTGCATATTCATATATTCACTATATAGCAACCAGCAAACCAGCGAGCCTCGTCCGACTTCGTACCGACAATGCGCCTGTGGGTATTTATAAATCCGCTTTTCTCCGGATTTGTCTCCCTGGGCCCAGGGTGTGCGGCGCGCCTGCCTGTCGCGTTCGCGACGCAGACAGGTGCGGCGAACTCCGGCGGCAGGCGCGCATGCCTGTGCACTGTACGCAGACAGGTCGGCGAGCGGAAGACGGCCTGATCTGTGATGTCAGGTCACAGCGGCACCAGTCAGACCATGCCTCCTCCCAACCATTTCTCCTCTGGTGGAAAGGCCAAGAATCAAAAAAGGGGCCAAAAAGCCTCTTTCTTAACTCTTGGCTCCCCGCTTGCAACCCTGTTCATAACCACTCTCCACCGCCAGGATATCACCTAACACATTGATACACAACATCTTTTCACAATTCTGCAGGACAGCAGAATTGGCCGTGCCGCTTGTCGGCATGCCCGGCAGGGCGAGGGCCATGGATGGCCCGAGTCAAAGAGCGGCACATCCCCGAGGGGGCGGAAACCCTGCCTGCCGACAGGCAGGGGCGTTGATTCGGATTTCCTTTCCGCGCCCGAGACCTCCTTCCTGTCGCGGTCTGTGTCGCGATTTGCCGGGATATGGTGTTCCAAACATAGATGTCTTCTTTGCTCAGAGACTTCCACCACCTCACTAATCTCTCTCACAATTCAGCGCAAGTTCTCAGTATCTGCTGCACCTCCTGAGGCGAAAGACCACTCGTTCTGTTTGCGAATACCCTCCCAAGGTGAGGGCAAAAACGCGAAGCAGTCTGTCTACTGAACCGCCCGTTCACAATGCGTGTTCTGGCGTAGCTTAGAATACACGCTGCTCTTGCGCGAGTGATCGACACATAGCACAAACGTGCTGCTTCTAATACTAGACCTGGATATGACTGGCGCCACGGTCCAGGCAGGATCTCTTCTTTTAGGCCTGGAATAAACACAATTCGTCCCGAAAGACCCTTAGCTCCATGCATGGCCATGATACCGTACACGGGGACCCATCTGGCCCAGCGTGGCGATGCGCACGCAGTACTCGGTGCTGTTGGTCAGGAGTACCACCGCGTAGCTGGCACAGTGTTATTCCTCGCCGTCGTCATGTCTAGGAAACGTTGATCAACATCTTCGTACGCTCCGAGACGCTTAATCCCTCCCCCGTGTACTTCGGGGCTGGAGCTATCTAGAAGTCAAAGCGCATATCCCACTACCTGGTGGGCTTATCCTCATCTACCAATTCCCATATGAAATGACAGCATTCGTTCCCGTCGGCTATCCTTTTGCCCACGCCGCCCCTGTGGAAGATCAGCCTCTCTGGTAGGTATGAGTTGAACAGCGCATTGTCTGTCTGGCAGATTAGAGAGGTGGCCTCTGGGATGCCCAGGGATGTTGTGAACTCATGGAACAGGCATTTGGTGACCACGAATTCGAGCCTCTTTTCCGTCTGCAACTTTATCTCGATGGTATTCCATCTCGTGGTTCCGGTCTTGTTGATCTCGAATTCCTTCTCTATGAACTGCTTGAATCCCCTGCCTTTGTTGACCGGGTCGAAGAGGATATTTTGTTTGGCCACCCCCGCGGTCAGGGCAGGGATGCGCATGATTTCATATGCCTTTTGCTGCCCCAGGGCCTTCTTGAGATTTATGTAGATCCAGAGGGGCATGGCCGTGAGAGCTATGAAATCGGCCGGGAATCTATTCGTATCGATCCGCCGCTTAAAGCTCCCAAACGTCAGCGCGCACTTAAGGAGAAAGAGCCTGGGGTACTTGATATGCCTTTTCATCATATAGATCAATAGAGATTTCATTATTTTCCGCAGGTTCAGATCGTCTTGTCCAGGATTCATGACAGCCCCCCTTTAGTTCGAGACCTGGTAGTCTCTATAAGTTCTAGGCCTTCTGGGGTTCCGAGCCTTCCAAGGCCATGTCCACGGCCTTTTTGGCGTGGATCGCGGTCGTGTTAAACAGGGGTAGCGAAGTGTCTTCTGCATGCACCAGGAGCGGGATCTCTGTGCAGCCCAAGATGATGCCCTGGGCGCCGTTTGCGGCCAGGTCTTGGATGATCTTGAGGAACTTCTTTTTTGACTCCTCCTTGATGGTACCGAGACAAAGCTCGTCGTAGATGACGTTGTGCACGATGTCGCGGGAAGCATCATCTGAGATGACTACTTCAAGTCCGTGCTTTGATGAAAGGTGACCTTTGAGAAAATCCTGCTCCATGGTGTACTTGGTGCCCAGGAGTCCCACCTTCGAGAACCCCGAGGCTTTGATCTGTTCGGCCGTGGCGTCCGCAATATGGAGCAGAGGCACCTTGATGGAGTCCTGTACCTCTGGCGCCATCTTGTGCATGGTGTTGGTGCATATCAGGACGAAGTCTGCACCTGCCTTCTCCAGACGTTTGGCCGCGTCTATGAGTATCTGGGTCATCTCATCCCATTTGCCCTGGCGCTGGAGTTCCTCTATGGGGTGAAAATCCAGGCTATATAGCAGAAGCTCTGCCGAATGTTGGCCGCCAAGGCGGTTCCTTACCTCTTCGTTGATGATCCGGTAGTATTCGAGTGTGGATTCCCAGCTCATACCACCTATCAGCCCCATCGTCTTCATAGGAGTCCTCCTTACGCGGTATTACGGTCAAAGGCGGTAGATCTCACCTGCCAGCAGAACATCGACCTCTGCATCTAACTCTGCCTTGAAGCGGTCCAGTGCGTGGTCGCACGTATCGTGGGCGGAGAGCAGGACCCGCTTGGGCCTCACCCGGTTGAGGGCACCGATGGTCTGGCTGAGGTCCTCATCGGTGATCCGGTGCCAGGGTGGCTTACCCGTGCCGGCAAGCATCTGAACCTCAATGCCGGCGTATCTTCGGCGCCCCCCTGTGATAGGGAAATGGAGACCGCCCCCTATCGCATATATAGGGTCGTTCGAGATACGCTTCACCATTTCCAGAATGAGTTCTATGGTCGGATGGCCGCAGCCGGTGAAGACTGCCAGCCCTTTGTCTTTGATTTTGGCCACCAGGGCCTGCTCTTCTGTCCACCCGAAAAAGAACAGACTACGGGCCAGGGGCCCGGTGGTGGCCAGGCCCGCGGGCAAAAGGGTGGAGCCTTTCACCAGATTTACGTCAAACCCTGGTGCGGCGGCGGCCTCCGGCAAAAAGCAGAGTTTGTTTTCAGGAGAGCCGAGCTCGGCCGGGAGTAGTATCTGCTTAGATCGGCTCGCCTTTATGCCTCCCATATGGTCAGGATGGAGGTGTGAGATGGCAAGGGCATCGATTTCATTCAACGTTATGCCCAACTTGGCTGCATTGTGCCGCAACGTGGGGCGCTCAGGGCCAAAGCCCACGTCAAAGAGCAGCGTGCCCCGGTCCGTACTGAAGAGATATGAGACCCCAGGGTCTCCCAAATAACCGGCCTTGGTCTTCCATTCCACCAAAACGGTCAGCTCGAGAAAATCCAGGGTAGGGAGATCCAACTGCACGGCCTGCCGCAATCTCTCCTGGTTTACGACACTGGCCCGTATGCGGTCTCTTTTAAAGCGGCGGTTTCTGCGCCAGCAAAAAGGGACCACCAGCGGGCTCGCCACGGCGAGCAGCGGCCACCAAAGAGGATGGATGCGTACAGAAGCCATAATTGATAGCCCTCTGGCTTTAAGTCAGAGACAGACCCTCGTACTTTATGAAGGTGCCGCCTTTCATGACCATGTCAACCTTCGACATAACACTGATGTTTTTGAGCGGATTACCTCTGACAGCTATGATATCTGCTATCTTGCCTTTTGAGATACTCCCGATTTCATCCTGCATTCCGAGGATTGAAGCATTAACCGAAGTGGCCATCTTCAGTATCTCATGCTTGGGGATCCCAGCCGTAACATAGTGCTCCAGCTCCTTCGCGTAGCGCCCAAAGAAGCCGCTGAATGTCCCCCCATTGTCGGTGCCGAGGCCGATGGTGGCCCCCGTTTCATGGAGCCGGGACAAGTTTGTTAACTGATTGCTGAACATGTCGCGGAAATACTCGCGGTCGAATATGAGCTTCCGCCGTTCTTGGATGCTCAATTTATTTTGAGCCAGTGAAGCCTTGAGCCTGGCGGTCATCTGTCTGATAGCCTCGGGGGTGAGGTATTCCCGACCATGCTCTTGGATGAGCTTCAGAATGCTGGTTTCTGAAAATACATCCGCAAAAGCCATCATCGTGGGTATTATGGCCATACCCTTTTTGATAAAGGTTTCAATGGCCCTCCGGGGAATGATACCATCCATGGGCATATGCTCCAAAGTATGAAAGCCAAGCTTCACTCCCTTCACGAACCCGCTCAGAAGGGGCTGGTGAAGGGCACATCTCACCCCGTGCTCGGCCCCGATCTCAAGAATGGCGTTATAGCCTTCATCGCTGTGATTGGGAAGAGTCCTGGGGTAGTAGGAATAGGAATGTTCCTGATGTAATGTCTTCAGCCAGCTAGCCCCCAGCTGGAGCATCTCCTGGCAAGCGGCCTTGATCTCCTTGACGCCGACCGGTCTCTCGGCGTAATTCCCACCTAGAATCCACTCAACAAGAGGATTAGTAAAATGGCGTACCTTTTCTGGAGCTCCAAGAATCTTTCCTCGCCTAGTTGCAATTGGGGATAAAGAGCTGATCACTCGAGGGCCTGGGATTTCGAGTGAATCGGCCTTTTGCCTGAATTTATTTATCTTTCCTGGAAACCCACCCACATCTCTTACGGTGGTCACTCCACTCATTATGCAATTATAGAAGTTCAGGGCTATAGCCTGATTCATTTCAATAAAGGCACGAAAAGTGGGATCATACATAAATGGAACAGTCATATGGCAGTGGTTATCGATCAACCCCGGTAGGACCGTTCTACCCTTCAGATCCACTGGATGGAAGTCTTTGTAACACTCAAGGCTTCCCCGCCTCTCTACCCCTTGAATCCTCCCGTTTTCTACCAAAAGGATGAGGCCCTTCTGGAGTCTATTTTGGACCCCGTCAAATAGTTCAAAATTATACAGAAGTGTCTTGGGATAAGAAACGGGCCGCCACTTGGAAGGGATTTGAGTGCAGGAAGGAATAGATAGTAATCCCGAAGTTCCCAAGACAAGACCGCCTGAAAGGGCTATCACCAACTTGAGGAATTCTCTACGGTCCGTCAAAAGGGCCTGCTGATCCCTTCCTTCATTCTTGTTATTGAGCGACATGGCCCTACTCCTTTACTACGTTGTCACCAACCTCCTCACAAGGTCCGTAAACACCATTGTGCCGGCAGTGAGGTTTTCCACGGATATCTTTTCATCAATGCCATGAAGCATCCTGGCGTCATCCATGGTGACCAAAATAGGGCATACACCGTAGGTGGGGACGCCTCTATCCCGGAAGAAGCGAGAATCAGAGCTTCCAAACAAAAGAGAAGGGGTCACAATAGCCTGGGGAAAGTGAGCTAGAAGAACCTCGCGGATTAGCCTGAACGCTTCGGTATCCCAGGGGGATTCAGTAGCGCGGTTTACAGACACAGACTCGATTTTGATATTTCCATCTGCAAGCTTTTCTTTCACCCCCTCGATGATCTTTTGCGGGTCCTGGCCGGGCAAGAGCCGGATGTCGAGCACCGCCTCTGCCCGGGTGGGTATTACATTAGCTTTGGCCCCCGCGTTCATAGAAGTTACACTGATGGTATTCCGCACTATGGCGGATATCGGCGGCATGGCTAACAGGCCGCTTCCCTGGATGATCTGGGCCAAGGTTTCGGGCTGACCATCTTTCAGGAAGGGGCCCAGGAATTCCCATGCGGCACCGAGCTGTTTGAAATATTCCGCCACGATCGGGGTGACGGTGACTGGTTGGTCGGCGACAGTTAAACGGTTGAGGGCCTGGATCAACTTCTCCAGGGCATTTTCTCCATGCGGCATGGAGCCGTGCCCCGGAGGGCCTGACACATGCAGCTTGAGCCAGCAGAGGCCCTTCTCTGCCGTGGAGATCATCATAAGCGGGGAATTTGGAATCAGGCCAATTACCCCGAAGCCGCCTTCATTCAGCACCAACCCGGCCTGAAAGTCATCGCAATGGTGCTCCAATAGATACTTTACGCCCCAAGTACCACCTTCTTCTTCATCTGCAACCGCCAAGAAGATAAGATCGCGGTTGGGCGTGATGCGCTCTCGGCTGATATGAAGGAAGGCCAGGAGTTCCATAATGCCCTGGCTCTTCATATCCAGGGCCCCACGGCCATGAATGAAGCCGTCTTTCACTTCTCCACCAAAGGGATCAAAGCTCCATTCTTCGCTTTGAGCCGGAGCCACGTCCATATGGTTTAGAAGGATAAGCGGTTTATTCTGGCCAGTCCCTTTTATGCAGGCCCTGAGAGAGACTCGGCCCGGCTTTGACTCGTATGTCTTGTATTCAATGCCCTCCTTGTCGAAGATCTCGGCAAAGAACTTGGCCGCTTCCGCCTCGTTGCCAGGCGGATTGGAGGTATTGATCTTGATGTAATCAGATAGCAAGCCTACGGCCTCGTGTGTCACCTCTTCTCCCGGTTTCACGGTTACGCCCTCCCTTTTCATGTATCCTTCTCTACAAAGACGAGTCGAATACCGAAGGTTGCCACGTGGTCGATCAGGAGTCCTCCTGGTATTTCAGGGGCGGGCTTGAGAGTCACCTTTTCCGGGTTGATGGCCTTTTGGGCTCCATCGAGGCTTTCAACAGCCAGCACGATCTGGAAGGGACCATCCCCACACTGGCGCAGGAAGTCTTCCACTATCCCGGAGCCCGCCGGGGTCAGCAGATCGATGGAAAACCCTGCCACCTGATACCTTATGCGCCGGGCCCCGAGATCAGGCACATCCTGCTCGCCAACCCTTTCAAGGCCGAAGTCGTCTTCATAGATGTGGCGGATCCGTTCAATATCCCTGACCGCTATGGATATCCCCAAGATGTCCACGGCCTTGTTGGGATGCTGGGCCGGCGGATCCCAGGAGAGGCGTTCCTCGTCCGGAGTTGTCCACCTGATGAAGATCGGCCAGGCCAATCTCTGAAAGGTATTCAGGCCACTGGGCAGGCAAAGTTCCCAGTGCAGGGTCTTTCCATCCGGCCTGGTCCTTTCCATAGGCAGGGGGCCTATCGCGTCTTCCAATGCGCCGTTTTTGACCTGCTCTGCCAGCTTTTCCAGGCGGTCGGCGGCCATGCAGTAGCTGAGGGCCAGGGCATGGCCGGTCTCGAAGTATTTGGCAAATTCGGATTTGACCAGGCCAGAGGAAAGCCCTTTCTTCCAGTCTATGAGCCCCAGGAGTTCGATATACACCAGGCCGAACCGGATCAGGTAGTTATGATAACCAATGGCCTCGTTGCGGCCGCCATACTGGACCTCAAACCCGAGGAGGTCACGCCACAACTCGGTGGCCTTTTCCAGATCTCGGACAAAGATCAAGAAGTGATCGGGCCGGGATATTAGACCCTTGGCCACATCTTTGGCTGCGGCCTTGGCGGTCGGTTTTCCTGCCGACACAGGGGCGGCTGACTTTTTCGTGATCAGGTCTTTCATTACCCGGTCTTTACTGATAGGGCTGATGTAGACCACGTCGTTATCCGGCAACGGGTGCACACAGGCCAGGACGTTTTCGCCGTTTACCCTTACGGCACACCGGGCGCAGATCCCGTGCGCACATCGGCTGTGGCTGTAGTAGCTGAGGCTCGGGTCCAGGTTCTGGTGAATGTAGTCCAGGGCGTCCATGACGCTCTGGCCAGGGGTGTCGGGAATCTCGTATTCCCGGAATTCTCCTTCTATGTCCGTAGCTGGGTCATACCGATAGACTTTGACTAAACGCGGCATAGCAATTCCTCCCTATACGGGAACTCCGGCAGATGAACTGCCCGCTGCGTTCTTGAACTTCGGCTCACAGGAAAGGGCGTATTCCATGATGTTCGCCATCTTTCCCGTGGGCAGCGGCATGCGGGTCACATTAGGCTTTATGGTTGTCTGTTTTAGTTTTCCATCCACCAGGGTGTGGCAGTACCTTACTAGGAAGTTGTCGTGATCAACCTCTGGGTAGTCTTCCCTAATGTGGGTCCCGCGGCTCTCTTTCCGCATCAACGCCGCCCTCAGACCGCTCTCGATGCAAAGGACGAGGTTCTCCACACCCAGGGATTCGATCCACTCCTGGTTATAGGCCCGGGTCTTGGACTTGACGGCCATCTTGGGGATCATCTCGGTCCTGATCCGCTCAACATCCGCCAGGGCGGCCTTCATTCGGTCTTCATTCCGCACAAAGCCGAATCCTTTGTCGCCCGCGGCCTCCAGGAGTCTTTGGATCTCGGTGGGGCTCACCCCTTTGGCCCGCGACAGGGGTGCGGTGATCCTCTCCACGTGAGATTCCACCTGGGCCATGTCAATAACCGGTTCGGGGGCGTCCTTGATATAGGCGCTGGCTACTTCCCCGGCCACGTAACCCTGGACCAGCATCTCTACCAGGGCGTCGTGCACCCGATGGGCCCCGAAACAACCGGTGCTGCATTCTCCGGCTGCGTAGAAGCCAGGTATCTTGGTTTCGGTTTTCTCATTAACTAGGATGCCGCCGTTGCTGTATTCGTGCCCCAGGCCGACCTCCCAGGGTTCTCCGGCCAGCACAGCGTCTCTCATGTCGGAGAAGTCGTCCCCCTGGAATTTCCACGGCGTCTTGTACCAGATGGGCATCATGGAGACTAAGGTCTTTGTGCCAGCGATGAACTCTTCGCCACTCACGTGGTCGAAGGAGAAGTAGATGCCCCCATTGGGGCTTCCATTCCCGGCGGCAATCTCTTTCCCCCACCAATAGGTGAAGACCAGCTTCATCCATTCGCTGCCCATGGCCAGGGCTAGATGGTCTGGGGGTATCTTTTGGCCGATATCTTCCCCTTTTGCGTTTTTCATCCGTGGCGCCACGAGATCCGGGAACGTGGCCGTAAGGATGTTGTAAAGGAACGGAAAGATGGAGCCGCGGTGCAGGCTGGGAGACAGGCATACTCCGGGCACGAAAAGCAGGAACTCCATATCCGCCACGGAGAGGCCGGCCCGGAGTACTATACCCATGCCGTCCCCGGTCATGTCGGAGACCGTGCACTTGAACGAGAAGGGCTGGAAGCCACCGGTCCCCAGGATTACGGCCTTGGATTTGAATACGATGATCTCCCCAGAGTAGACATCTACACCTACGGCCCCCACGCAGCGGCCATCTTTCGTGAGGATGTCTGTTATGACGACATCTTCGATGACCTTGATATCTGGGTGTTCTTTGACCCCCTGACGCAAGGCCAGGCTGATGGATTTACCAGCCGTAAAGAAGCCGCCGGGCTTAAAGAAATGAAAGTACTGCTTGGCCTTTCGGCCCCAGTCCACTACCTGTTTGACTAAAGGTGCAGCCCTCTCTACGTATGTCTCGACGATCTTTTGGTCCGCGAGGTAAAAACTTTGCTTGACGATTTCCTCGAACCATTCGTCCTTGGTAAACTTTGGATCTCCATCATAGCCGTAGCTGACGGCACTGGGCCCATCCATGGCGAAGCTTCCGCCGGCCATGATGGTATTGCCCGATCGGCCCAATGCCCCCTTCATTACCAAGACCACATCCACACTTGCTTCTGAGGCGGCTACGGCCCCCATCACTCCCGCCCCGCCTCCTCCAACTGCGAGGATGTCAGTGGCTATTTCGCGGTCGTAGCGTCTGTTCTCTGACATTTGGTCCTCCTTCTTACGTGTAGCAGGGTTGCGCAAAACCCTGCTGTGGATATCAGTCTTTTATAAGAATACGAATACGGATTCGGTTTGTCAAGAGAAAAAGAATTCGGGTTCGCTTTGACACGCCCCGTCTTTCAGGGTATAAGAGTGCATAGGGGCGGCGTAATGAATCGACTTGTTTACGTCTCTGAGCGCAAAGGTTGTGAAAAAGGTCGCTTATCGGTGGAAAAAGGTGCGCTTGGTTTCAGGGATATCGGGAGATGAAGGAAGATTGTATTAAATCCGGTTATTCTACTAAAGAGCCGGTTCAAAAAAGGTCAAAAGAGACAAGACGGAAGATCCTCGCGGCGGCCAAGGAGCTCTTTGCCGAGATTGGTTTTGAGAGAACCACTGCTTCATTGATTGCGAAACAGGCCGGAGTCTCAATCGGCGGGCTCTATGCCCGTTTCAACAACAAGTTAGAGATATTCTTGACTATTTTGAAAGAATATGCAGAGAAAACCTGTATCTTTTTCAGAGAAAACATCGACTGGTTACCTGAACAAGAGAAAGACCTCGCTAAGGCAATCGATACGCTGGTACGTGGTCTCTACTATACCCACAGACTAGAAGGAAAACTCAATTTCGAAATAGAAAAGTTTATCATGATGAATGAGGATGCCAAAAAGATCTACGATCATTGGCAGAGACGGGAAGACGAAGGGATAATTAGATATTTAAATTACTTCTTTCAAGAAAAGGTCGAAGACCCCGAATCAACCGCCATCGTTATCCATCGAGCCACGCATGGGGTGTTTAGCTACATGTATCAAAATAAAGATAGTATAGATGAAGAGAAGCTTCTTTCTCATTTCTCCGCTATGATCAAGAAATATTTACTCTTCTAGTGCTTATGTAAACCTCCCTTTTTTAGTGCCAAATAAGTAGAGATTTTCGGTGAGTTTGTCATGAGGTGTTCTGCGGGCGTCAGTCCGCCGAGGGCCTCAAGGCACTTCTCCCGGAGCTCTCCGACCGTCATCCGGGAGAGGCTCATGATCTCCTTGTAAGTGTCAGTGTTCATCCGAAACCTCCTTTCGACGTTCTCTCTTCCACGCCGCGGGTGATCTCCGCGGCCTCTCGGGGCGCTAACCCCTTGTGAAATGAAGGCTTCGGTGGCCCGAACTATCAAGGCAATTCTCGGTAAACTCTTGAGATTCTTCGGGTTGCGCCACATCATCCGGGATCGGGTCGCCCTCAGTCGTGAACCACCGCGCCTTGATGTGGCGCAGGTAGCCGCGGGCCAGGATGGAAGCGAGTTCCGAGACGATCTCCCGATGCGTCATCAGGCGAGGGTCGCGCTGCTGCATGTGGTTCCTCCTCCGCGGGAGCCGC
>Ga0180301_10003033_pt1 | contig 13158 bp, 15 predicted proteins | sample GuaBasSediGuay16_FD_121797 | JGI IMG/M metagenome (GOLD analysis project Ga0180301, IMG submission 121797) | Subseafloor sediment microbial communities from Guaymas Basin, Gulf of California, Mexico - Guay16, Core 4569-2, 12-15 cm | ecosystem: Environmental > Aquatic > Marine > Hydrothermal...
GACATTCTGTATAGATGAGGAGCAATATGTCTGCTCGATATGTGGTAAAACTCTATGTGAGCAGCATGCCTTTAGATGTCCTGCATGTGGAAGAATTGTTTGTCCAGAACATGTAGTTGTTTGCCCTAATTGCGGGAGAAAGATCTGCCCATCTTGTACTGTTACGATTAAGAGGTTCTTTAAAACTAAGAGGGGTTGTAAACTCTGTCTTAAACCTTAATTTTAATTGGGTCAATACGTTAAAATTATGACTTTTGACTATATGCTGCCATTTTTAGGCAGCTTGGAGGCAGCATTCTACGTTTAAGTGCTCTAATATATGCTTTAGTTGTTGGACAGTGCATTGCCTTTATTCTATAATATATGTTTGGGTTCTTGGCTTTAACATAGACCCATTTAATTAATGGCTTATTAATTGAAACTTCATATTTAATGAAGAATGATTCAGCGCGATCTTCTTTAACTTTCTCTAAGCCGAAGCCGTCAATTAGAATGTTTCCTGCATCATCAATATCGTATACTATCCTATTTTTATGTAATTCATTTATTATCGCCATTTTTCTCGCTAAGTCGTTTTCAGGGATTTCGATGATTAGTGTTGATGGCATCGATCTGCTTTTCAAACTTTCACCCATCTCTCTCTCCTCTATAATCCTATATAAATTCTCTATATATGAACTTTAAAATGAATGGTATGCGCAATTTTTTTAAATTAATTTTGTTTTCATTTTGAGCGGAGGGATTCTCATGAAGTATGCTGCCATTACAAGGGTTCTAAGTGATATTAGAAATCTATTGAAGTGCGTTAAATGTAATAGTTCTCTTCTCTTAATTGAATTAAATGTAAAGAATTTTATGAAGTCAAATGAAAAAATCTATGTACATTTAATTTGTCCTAAGTGTGACTATAAACATTATTTTGAACAGTTGTCTCCTGGTGTTTGGGGTTTAATTGAATCCAGCGGTTTAGAAAGTAGCAAGTAGTTATGTTAATTTTAGGTGAGGTGAATTGAGGATTAAACCATTAATTTTTATTCATGGTGGTGCAGGTAACTATAGGCTTTTTTCAGAGGAGGCTCTTCAAAGAAGAAGAGTTCTTTTAAATGAAATAGCAGTTAAGAGCTTTGAAGTTCTTATCTCTAAATCAGCGCTTGATGCAGTTGAGTATGCAGTTAAATTAATGGAGGATAGTGGCGCCTTTAATGCTGGTTTAGGTTCAGTGTTAACTTTAAATAAGAGGGTTGAAATGGATGCTGGAATAATGGATGGTAAAACGCTTAATGTGGGAGCTGTAGCCTGTATTTCTAATTTTGGAAATCCTATTTCAATTGCGAGGAGAATTATGGAGGAAACAGATCACATTTTAATAGCAGGTGTTTCAGCTGAACGATTAGCTGAGTTTTTCGGTTTTAAGCCTGATTCTTCATTGATAACAGAGGAAAAATTGGAGCGTTTCAAGAAAGTTTATGATGCTTGGATTAAGGGTGAAAGAAAGCGAATGTTAAAGATTAGAGAGATAGTTTTGTCTTCTCCAGATTTATTTAATTTCCTAGATACTGTTGGTGCAGTGGCCATTGACTCTGATGGTAATGTTGCTTCAGCAGTTTCCACTGGTGGTTATTGGTTGAAGCTTCCAGGTAGAATTGGTGATGTTCCTCTGGTTGGCTGTGGGTTTTATGCTGATAATGAGGCTGGAGCTGCTTCTGCCTCTGGAGTTGGAGAGGCTATTGCCAAGGTAACTCTATCGAAGATGTGTTGCGACTTTATGAGAAATGGTTTCTCAGCGCAGGAGGCATGTGAAAAGGCTATCGCAGTGTTAACTAGGAGGATTGGAGATAATACTGCTGGTATCATTGCTGTTGATAAGACTGGTGGTTATGGATTTGCATTTAATACTGCTGGAATGTGTAGATCAATTTTTATTGAAGGTATGGAGAAACCTGCTGTTGCAATTTTTCCTGAAGAGCCATTTATTGTTGATTAAGATTATTGCCCCTAATTTTCTTTAACGCTATGTATGATGTTAGAGTTGTAGCTATGGATATTATAATTGATAGTAGTAGTGCTTGAAGTGGATTGTAATTTAAGTTTCTTGAAAATATAATGTAGGGTGCTAAGAATGAAATTGATAATGTTACGAGAATTATTGGATTTATTCTTTCCTCCTTTACCTCTACTATTGGTTCGGCTGTTTTAATTGCTTCTTTCAGTTTTTCTATCAGATTTTTAGCATTAATATAATCCTTAAATTTCAGTTTTATTTTTTCTATTTTATCTTTCTTTCTTAAATATGTAACTTCAACTACATAGTGTTTTTCACTTGACTTTTTTGGTATTAACTTTGTCTCCTTTATATTCTTTAAGGGAATCCTTATAGGGGGAACATGACCTGTTATTGAAAACATCATATAAAGTTTTGTTATCCAATTTCTATGCTTCCTATATGTCCTATATGCCTTATAGACAAGTGGGTCATAAATTACTAGGTATTTTCTATTTATCCCAATGACGTTTTCATCATCAAATATCATTGCCAACCATTTTTTCTTTAGTTTAATTTCTTCAGGTTTTCTTTTTAGTTCCCTGATTCTTTCTAAAATTTCTCTGTAAAGTTTATTTGCATCAATTGGTTTGAGCTTAAAGTTCCATGTTTTCTCTTCATAAATGTATTCTTCCACTGCAACTCTATAGTATATTTTTACTCCGTCATCTGTGAGTTGAATTGATTTGATATTTCTTAGTGGAATTATTTCTAATAGTTCAGGTGGTTCATCAGCTTCAGTGAGAGCGTAAATCTCTATATTTCTAGATGTAACTATAATAATTTTATTTTCACTAAATATTCGAAGTTCTTCTTTTTTATTATTTGATTGCAATGTATTAATTTTTGCCACCAGGTATTTTCTTTTTAAATCAATAAGTTAAATTTTTTTATTAGACATTTTGCTTTCAACTCTTAACTGGTAGTGAGAAATATTAGTTTAAAATTATATTGTATATTTAGCATGCCTGCTAATTTGCCGCCTAGAGCTAGAGCATTGTTAAGGGAGTATCAAGATGCACGTACTATACCAGAGAAGATTAGGGTTCTCGAGCAACTTATCTCTGCAATACCTACTCATAAAGGTACTGAGAATATTAGGAAACAGTTGAGACGTAGATTGGCGGAGTTAAGGAGGGAATTAGAGGAACGTAAACGTAAGAGGGTGAAGTCTTCGAGTGGAAAGTTTGCTATTAAAAAGGAGGGTGCTGGACAGGTAGTAATTTTAGGTGATACGAAGAGTGGTAAGAGTAGCTTACTTGCATCTTTAACTAATGCGAAACCTAAAATATCTGATGCTCCATTCACTACGAAGATTCCTATTCCTGGCATGATGATTTATGAGGATGTTCAAATTCAATTGGTTGAGGCTCCTGCTTTATTTCCTCAAGCTCCATGGCTTTCACAAGTATTAAGTTTAGCTAGAAATGCAGATGCACTTATACTTTTAATTGATTTAAAGAGAGATCCAATAGGTCAACTGAAATTTCTTGTTGAATGTTTGAGGGATGCTAGGATTTCACTTAAAAAACCAAGGGTTAAAATTGATATTGAACGTAGATCGTCTGGTGGAATTCAAGTTCTCTCCACCGGTGTTTTCATTGATTGTTCTTTGGATGATATTAAAAAGCTTTTTAGGGATTACGGTATTAATAATGCGATTGTTAGAATATGGGGTGATGTAACTCTTAAAGATCTTGAGGATTATGTTGGCTTAAATATTATTTATAAGCCATCAATAATTGTTGCAAATAAGTATGATTGTGAAGTTGCTGAGAAAAACTATTTAAAATTAAGAAGTCTGCTTGAAGATAAAGTGAAAATAATACCATTCTCTGCTAAATCTAAGCTTAATGATAATCTTCTCAGAAGAGAGATTTTCAACCTTCTTGGAATCATCCGTGTTTATACTAAGGAAGTTAATGGACCTATTGCTGAAAAGCCATTAGTTGTTCCATATGGTACTCGAGTTATTGATATAGCTAAGATGATTCATAGCCGCCTATATAAGGAGTTTAAATATGCTAGGGTTTGGGGTGACTCTGTTAAATTTGATGGACAAAAGGTTGGAAGAAACCATGTACTACATGATGGGGATGTAGTGGAGATAAGGACTAAATAAATGTTAACTTGACTTCCTTTCAATTAATATTATGGCTATGGTGCACATTGCTATTAATATCATACTAGTGATGAAGCTAATGAAGCTATCTACTTTTAATGATGTATTTAGAAACCATGCAATGTAGCTTGAAAAGAATATTATTAGAGTTATTATGGGGAAGACCATGTTCTTTAAATTGCCAATATTACTCATGCTTGCCTCCTCCTCACCTATATAATGTCTTAGGTGGTTCACTATTCTTCTTAGATTCCTCAGTGATATTTATTTCAGATTTCTTTTCAACACCCCATACTACATTTGGAAAGTATATTAAAGTGTATTTTGATGTTTGAGCATCGATTATGTAGATGTAAATGATATTTTTGCCTTTAAGTTTGCCTACATGCTTCTTCCTAAAGGCAGTTGGATAGCATATTGCCAGCTTTTTATCATCATCTCTTGCAACTATTAATAGGAAGGAGTATTCTCCCATATAGAACATGTTTAATTTATTGTTACTATATTTGCCTTTATCCACGTATTCATGGAATTTTCTGAAAATATCACTTGTGACAACTATCATTATTCCGAAGGGACTATCCTTATCTGCCTTGCCAACTGAAACTAATAGTGGAATCATTTCCAGAACCGAATACCCCTGCTTTTTTAGCTCATCTGCAATTTCATGAGTCTTCTTAAGTAGTATTTGCCTCCCCACTTCAAAATCCTTAATTAATTTTTCAGGTTCAATTTTCTTCCTCCTAAATCTACCAAATATTCCCATAATTCATCACTATTTCCTTAACTTATTTAACGTTAGAATAAAGTTAAGTTTTTCCATAGGCATTATAATTTACGTTTGAGTGGCATTGGTACAGCTTTTATTCCAAGTCTTTTTTCTATCTGCTTTGCAAGTTCTGTTGCATATCCTACTCTATAATTGTCTGTTATAACTAGTTTTGGCTTGCTTGTAGCAACATATAGCATCAATTGAGTAAAATCTGCATGGTCACTTAGAGCTACTCTATACTCATTCTCACTTACTTGCCACACCATTCTCCTAAATTCCCAGCCTGTTAAATGTATTTTTACTCCATTGATTTTAACTCTATTTAGTGTTGATGCATGATGAAACATGATATATTGATTACTTTTCATTATTTCACATGCTTCCTTACTACTCTTTAAATATACTTCACCTATGCGCATACCATGTTGCCTACAGATTTGAGTGACTTCATAGACTCTACGTGTGGCTATAAATGGAACATCTATACCCTCATCTCTAAGCAACTCCATTACTTCTTGCACCTTTCCGTGAAAACCGAATATGTGTACTGGTCCTCTCATAATACTTCTTGAAACCAATTTTATCAATGAATCTCTTATCACATCCATGGGTGGTCTTTTGAACTTTGGCTTACCATATGTTGCTTCGATAACTAGAATGTCTGCTTCTATAATGGGTGTTTTGGGAAGTCTGAAGTCTCCAGTGTAAACTAATCTTTCATTTTCTGTTTCTACTAACACTTGGGCAGCTCCAATGATATGATCTGCATAAATCAAAGTTATTTTTTCATCTTTCCAACCAATTTTCTCATTATAATTTACTGCAGTTACATTATCAACATTTTTGTGGTATAAAACTTTGATTAAGTCTTTGGTTGCCTTTGTCATTATAACCATTTCACTTTGCTTCAAGCTTTTTTGTAAACCAATTATATGATCTATGTGTGCATGTGTAACTATTCTGACTGGTCTTTCAGAGTCATGTGCATCACATGCAATATAATTGCCAAGCCTTATTGCTCCATTTATGGTTACTTCAGCTTTTACCATTTCTGACATATCCTCTAAATTATAGCTATTCATGCTATGAGCGACAATATAAATAGCGTCATAGTTAGGGAGATAAAGTTAGATATTAGGAATATACTTATTAATGTTCCACCCTTCATTTTCATTGATTCAGCAATTAAGTATTCTATGAATGATGTAAATAAAATGTATATTGATGTTGATGTCACTGCATAGATTGTTGATATAAGCTTCCATTCACTTAACGTGGTAATTTGCGTAGTTGTTATTAGTACTCTATAAATTAAAGGTAGAAATATTACTGTTAAGGAGAACCATGCGAGAGGAGTTGAAATTATATTTGAAATTAATGATAATTTCAAATATTTACCTTCTCCTAAAGATATTTTAAATAATAACGTTTCAGTGATTAATGAAATTAAAGTATAAATGATAGGTTTATCTAAATTATTTAAAATAAACATAATTAGTTTATCAAATGAAATTACAGGAAAGGGTTCGCATGGCAATTAAGACACCAATTCGTCTTCTATTTTCACTGCTTATTAGGGTAACTATTTCTATTTTTTCTTTTTTACAAAATTCCGTTGGTGTGATTTTGTAAAAAATTTACATAATATTAAAATAGTCTGGCTTCATGAGTGAAATTGACATGATGCGTGTTCACGAAAAATCAGTTTATGAGGTGAAAATTATGCGTGACAATTTTGCACGTACTCTTGAAAGTTTAGGTTATAATGTTAAGTTCGATGTTTCATTGCAGGGGGAAAGTGGAGTGAAGCATAAGTTTGATATTGTGGCTAGTGATGATAATAGGAGGGTTGCAATCGATTTTGTTCGTTCATCTAAGGATGTTAATTTAGTTGCTTTAGCTACATGTGCTAAAGCTTTGGATATTAAGGGCTTTGTGACGATTTTGGTTGCTCCTTCTGATGCTAAAAGTAAGCTTGTATTTTCTCCTAGGCAAGTTGTACCCTTGTTTTATGAGGATATGAGTGATGCTTTACATAAATTGGAAGAATTGGTTGTTTAACTTGTACATGTATAGTTAATTGTTAGTTGTGTTTGATGTTTGCTTTATTTTAATTAGTTTGTTGATTATTTCAATGAACCCTTTTCCTCCAGATTGTTTTGTTACTATGTCTGCATGTGAAATTGCTCTTGGTGATGCATTGGCGACTGCAATTCCTATTCCTGCTTCTCTAAGCATTTCTACGTCTACGTCACTATCCCCTATTGCCATGAAGTCTTCAGTTTTTATGTTTAGCATTTTTGCTGCAACTTTCAAGCCAGCTCCCTTATTCACATGCTTATCTTTTACATGTATAGCTACTCCGCTAAAAACTGCTATTGCTTTTGGAACTGAGGTTTTTATTATCTTTTCAGCTTTTTCAACTGCTTCTTCCCATGTATATCCTCTTCTCAATTTAAATGCGAAGTCTACAAATCTAAAGTTGTTTTGCCAGCTTTCATAGAGTATGTAGCCTAGTTTTTCTTTTATTATATTTCTGGCCTTCAATCCTATTTTTGGGTTGCCGATTATTTTCATGTCATTCTTTATTCCTACTACTCCTCCATTCTCAGCTATGACTAAGTCTACTCCTCCAATGTATCTGGCTAAACCCATTAGTACTGGATAGGCGTTTCCTGATGCTAATACTACTCTGATGTTGAGTTCTTTTCTTACTCTTCTTAGGGCTTCTATTGCCTCTAGGAGTATGGTTCCATTTTCTTGAGTTAGTGTTCCATCAACATCAACTGCTATTGCTCTTGCATTAATTATTTTTCCTCTCATTTTATTTCACCATTAACCTTGACTGTTCTATCAACATTTTCCCAATATAGTCTGCAGATGGACATGCTCTTTGACATTTCATACATCTTATGCATTTTTCATTTATAACTCTTGGTGGTTTGTCTTTCACTATGGCTTTATTGGGGCATGAATTTATACAGGAATAGCAGAGTGAGCAGAATATTGACCTTGAAATTAATCTTAGTGTTTCCTTAAATAGTTTCTCAGCTTTTTCTTCATTTGATGATGTTACTGATATTCTCCCTGTGTTACTAATGTTTATGTCGCCCTTCTCATTTTTTATTATAAGTGTTCTTAGCTTAGGTGAATACTTAGTTTCTCCCATTATTGGTGCAACATTGGCTATCTTTTTTAAGTCTACCTTTACATCAAGTATAGCTTCAATGGCATAGGTATTCACACAGGGTTCATATCCTTTAATTTTCATAATTTTTGTAGGGAGCCTCTTTTCTCTTGCTTCCTTAATTTCCATTTCGATTCCCATTTTCTTTGCAAATCTAATTTGGTCTCCAGGTAATTTTTGCCATCTCCAAAATCCATATTTTACCCATTCTTTTGGTAGATTTTTAGTTTGAGCCCATGTATAAAGATGAGTTTCCCATTTACGCCATAGATTTGGGTGAATTTGGCTGACTAGCTTAAATTCTGCCAATTCACATGATGGACAGAGCCAGCATCCTATTCTATCGAATCCTTTAAAGTATAATTTATTTGCATCACATTTCTTCATTGTCAAATAGAGCCATATGTGAAGTGCTGTCCAATCTATTATTGGGCTTGCACCAATTATTCCAGGCATCCATTTATTTTTCCATACTTGAGGAGATCTTGACCTTGCTAGTGATTCGAATTTTCTTTGACCTACAAGGTTTAATGAGCCGTTTGGAAAGTTGTTTTTCATTGTGGTTGCGATTGGAATTAGCTTACAGACTTTACAGCACCATCTATAATCTCTAGCTGGGGGTCCAAATATTTTGAAGGATTTCCAAAAATTGTCTTTAGCGCTTGCCTCAATTAGTTTTAATTCATACTTGTCTGCTGTGTGATATACGTTTTCAATGGTTTCTGGTAGTTCGATGCCTGTGTCATTGAACATTATTGGTGTTTCTCCTAGTGTTTCTAGAGTTAATATTAGTGTTGCCAGACTATCTTTTCCTCCAGAGAATGAAACTACTACTAGTTTGCCGATCTCTTTGTTAATTTTTTCAATGAAGATTTTAGCTTTTCTCTCTGAGTTTTGAAGTTGAACTATGTTTCCTTTAATGGCTTTACTTATATTGCTTGATGCTCTCTTGATGTGTGTTTTCTGTTTCTTCCATGTTTTTATTATTTTAATTGAATTTTTCTCGTAGACTCCTAATCCTATTGAACTGCCTCTTTTAGATGCTATTGCTATGAATTTTCCATCTTCTTCAGGTAGTTCTCCTCTTGTAATATCTGATCTAGAGAGTTTTTCCCAAAGTTTAACTTTCTCATATTTTATTTGCACCCAGTAACCTAGCTTGCTTTCTAGTAGTCTTGCACATCCTTCTGCTACTGGTTTGAATCTCCATTTTTCATTTATTGGATCATAGAAGCAATGTCCAATAGTCCATCCGTCAACTATTACTTCGTCTGCTTGATCTATGTAGACTACTTTGTTAAGTAGAATTAGCTTGTTTTTGGGTACTAATATTTTTAGTGTTTTTTTGTCTTCAAATTCATTTATTATGCTTCTTCTTATTCTTTCGAGGTCTCCTTTAAATGCTGGTCTTACATCCATTGGTGGTGATGCATGGAGTTTTCCTCCAATTTCGCCACATATACTACACTTTGGACTGATTAGAGGGATGTTACAATTGGTACACCATCTAATATCTGCTCTTATAGTCCACTTGAAATTTTTTGTCATATTTGAACTCAACTCTTCATTATCATATGCATCTCAGTTAATAAATATAGCTCATCTAAACTCTAATTAATTGTTCATTAAAAATTAACTTTAGGAGGGAAAGCTTTGAAGCCTAAAGTATTTATAACTCGTGAATTACCTGGTGAGGCTATTAAGTTGATTTCAGAAGTATATGATGTGGAGGTTTGGCATGAATATTTCCCGCCACCAAGAGAGGTTTTACTAGAGAAGGTTAGAGAAGTTGATGCTCTTGCTTCGCTATTGACAGATAAAATTGATGGAAAATTACTTAATTTAGCATCTAAATTGAGGATAATTGCGCAATATGCTGTGGGTTATGATAATATTGATATTGAAGAATGTACGAGGCGTGGAGTTTATGTTACAAATACTCCAGGAGTTCTAACTGAGGCTGTGGCTGATTTAACTTGGGCATTAATACTTTCCATAGCTAGAAGGATAGTTGAAGCGGATAATTTCGTTAGAAGTGGATTGTGGGAGAATACGAAGACTGGCTGGCATCCCAGCATGATGATTGGTGTTGATGTGCATGGTAAAACTTTAGGAATAATTGGGCTTGGTAGAATTGGTAGTGCTGTGGCTAGGAGGGCTAAATGCTTTGATATGAAAATTTTATATTATGATGTTGAACGTAGAGTGGAGTTGGAAAAAACACTTGATGCTGTTTATGTGGATTTAGATGACTTATTAAAATTATCGGATTTTGTTTCTCTTCATGTACCATTAACTAAGTCTACTTATCACTTAATTGGTGAAAGAGAACTTAAACTCATGAAGCCTACAGCTTTTCTTATAAATACCTCTAGGGGAGCTGTTGTTGATGAAAAGGCATTAGTTAAAGCTTTAAAGAATAAATGGATTGCTGGTGCAGCTTTAGATGTGTATTTGAAACTGAACCTACGCCTAAAAGTAATCCTTTACTTAAATTTAGAAACGTGATTGTTGTTCCTCATATTGGTAGTGCCTCAAGGGAAACAAGGGAGCGAATGGCCTTAATGGTTGCGGAAAATCTATTATCCTTTGCTCGCGGAGAAGTTCCACCAAACTTAGTAAACAAACAAGTCTTAAAGATAAGACCTCCAGGATTTAGTTAATTTATCTTCATTAACCTATATATTTCTCCATTAATTTCATGTTCAACTCTAATATTTTTGAACATTCCCTCTAGATTTTTAGTGTAAAATTCCCCTAGACGTGATGAGTTAATTTCATGGTTTAATATAATTTATCTTGTTTCCGCATTTTCTTTAATAGTTCCTCTTCAAGAATTGTCATTATTGCTATTAATGCTGATGCAGCTGCATATTCTGTTGAAATTGTAACTCCTGGGCATAGATCTATGACTAGGTCTGCAAATCTATAGACTCCAAGGGGAATTCCTTCGCGAGAGCCTATTAGAATGTTTATTCTTTTTCCTCCCTTAATTATTAATTCTGTAATTTTTCCCTTAACTTTTGGTAGAGGTTCTCCTTCAGGTTCAAATATGATGATTGGTTCTTTACGTTTTCTTTCCCTAACTAATTGATGTAGGTCTTGGATGTATACTGGTACTATTTTCACTGGTCTTCCATAGGTTCTTTTCTGAATTTCATATCTTGACTTTATTCCTTCAAATATTCCTTCTAGGAATGCTTTCATTTCTTTGCCTTTAACCATTCCTATTGGAGCAACTACTAATTCTTTAACTTCAAAGGTTTGAACTTCTCTTCCAATTCTAACCCCCATAACTCGAGCTACTTCTTCTGAACCTAGGTATGGCATTTGTATTACGGCTATTTTTCTTAGGAATTTTATTACTGGAATTTTTTCTGGTGACTTTTTCTTCCATTCAGTTTTTCCATTCTCAATTGATATTAGTGCAAGATCTTTTAAGATTTCGATTCTAACGATTTTAGATGGGTATTCCAAGTCTACATTTGCGCCAGTCGCTTTTTTAATTGAAGCACCTGCAGCAACATTTACGTCTATGCTGGTGAAATTATGCTTGCCTCTGCGAACTGTTCTGACAGCGAAGGTTTCATTACTACTAATTTGCTCTTTAGCTATTTCTGCTGCATTTTTAGCTATCTCATTTAGATCTGCTTTTACGCACTTATCTATAATGATTACTCTCTCTGCTTCAACAACTTCTTCATTAATTTTTCTGGCAACTTCAAATTTATTATCTGTAGTGATGGCTATTAAACCCATAAAGCCGTATGGTTTAGGTATTACTTTTACATTGGGTATTCTTTCTTCTATTCTACTAGCTGCTAAATCTTCAAATCCCAGCGATGTTTTGACTAAGATGTCTACTTTAATCCCTTTATTCAGTGATATCACCTGTGAAATGGTTTTATGTTTAAAGCTTTTAAGATTATGCCACTTTTATCTTGTTACGATGCTACTACCAGGCTTGCCATGCCAGCCAAAGTAGTTCGATGTCTTCATCAGCTTTTATTTGATGAATACTGTTTCTAGGTATATAAATTGCTGTCCTTGGCTTTATTTTAAATTCTTCATTTCCTATAATTGCCCTACCTTTTCCGTTAAGAATTATAAACAACTGAGGATAAGGGTTCTTTTCCCCTTCCTTGTTAAGGATTTCTCCAGCTTTCACTAAAAACCAGCTACATCGTAGTCCATTCCAGTAAACAAGAGGTATTGGATGAGCTCCATGAGCTTGACCAGCTAACTCTTCCTTCAGATTTTTAATTTTTATTGTGCCTGGAGTAAAAAGATACATTAAAAGCGCTCTAATGGTTTCCCAAATTTCTTTGCCGCGTTCTTTGCTGTAAACTTCGAATTCTAAGGGGCGTACCTCCTTAGATCTAGCTCTTGCAGCAAGTGCAAAGGCATCAGCTTTTCCCTGGATAATGTCCTTAAAGGTTTGACTGCTCATGAGAATTTTAAAATCAGGGTTAACGAGACCTTCTGCAATACTGATTTTATCACCAAGTATTATTGTTACTCTTTCATCCGTATCTGTGAGTTCAATACCAGCTTTAATTTCACCCATATCTGGTTTGAGTAAGTCGTGATAATTTGAAGCATCTTTTAATAGCTTTCTGATGCTACTTAAAAGCTCGTTCATGCTATTCACCATTTTCTATTTTGTGTGTCTTTTATTTCAATTAATATTTTTCCAATTTTGAGTGATATCCACTAAAATCAGCTGTATCACAATTAAAGGGCATTGCCTCACTAAAGAGCCTATATAAGATCGGTGAGTTAATTTTATGAGTTGCTTATTAAGTGTGATGAAGCTTCTTGTAGATTTAAGAGACGAGTATTAGGTTTGATAGTATTTTATAACTTTTTTCACTGCTCTTGCAATATCGATTACATCATCATTACTTAAGGCAGGTTGAGTTGGTAGAGTTATTACTCTCTTGCTTATCCATTCAGCATTTGGGCATAACCCCTTTTTATATTCAATTTTCTTGCCATAGAATGGGCAAGACCAAGGACAACCTCTTCCATGTCCA